>ERZ827469.855-NODE-855-length-31618-cov-10.676932_pt1 | contig 31618 bp, 31 predicted proteins | sample MGYA00519917_ERZ827469 | MGnify/ENA primary metagenome ERZ827469 (study PRJEB31778, sample SAMEA3449314) | human gut metagenome | biome: human gut; feature: human-associated habitat; material: faeces | place: United Kingdom | collected 2010/2012 ... | reverse complement strand
TCAAGGAAGCCCTGAACCACCCCTTTGACGAGCCGAAGCAATGGGAAATCCGGGAAGTCAACGACATCATGAACCATTGCGTGACGGGCTGGAATTACTTTTCCAACCCCCGTGTGTTCCCGGAATACGGCAGGCAAAAGGGCTGGGAGCGTGAAACGAAAGCAACGGACATCAGCAACGGAGCTGAAAAAATCCCGGAAGGATTTGAGGAAGTCACGGAACAGATGGAGCTTCCCTTCTGAAAAATGCAGCCGGTTGCCGACCCTGTTGCACTCCCGTTGCCGAGCCGGTTGCCGGGAAACCCCCCGTAACTGCGGGCTTTTCCCCTTATCAGCAACCAAAACAACAGAAAAATAAAAGAAAATAAAAATAAGAGCCAAACTGCCAGACAGAGATAGTTTTCAGGTTTTTTGAAGCCCGTTGCCGGACTTCGTTGCCGACCTTCTCCTTGTCTGGCTTATTCTATTATGGAGGATAACTGCCTATGGCAAAAACGAAAACAGAGATTCATGTTACCACAGTTTTTGACGGCGAACTGGACGCCACAGACGTCTTTGTGAGCCTGATTGCCCAAAAATATGGGCAGAATACCAGCAAAGAAAATCTTGCGAAAACACAAGATTTAGAGTATAATAAGGATGAGGTTCAGAAGAACCGTGTTCCGTCTGGATTGTGCGGGTAAACGGTTATGATGAACGGATATGAATATACAGACATGGACGCAATACTGGCAGGCAGCTTCCGGGCAGCCATCTATTGCAGGCTTTCCAAAGACGATGACCTTGACGGGGAGAGCGCCAGTATTGCCAACCAGCGGGATATGCTGGAAAAATACTGCGAAAAGCAGGGATGGGAGGTTGTGGCAGTCTATCAGGACGATGGCTACACGGGGCTGAACATGGAGCGCCCCGACCTGAAACGGATGCTCAAAGCCATCGAGCGCAGGCAGATAAACCTTGTCATAACGAAAGATTTATCGAGGTTGGGCAGAAATTATTTGCAGACCGGCACACTCATTGAGGACTTCTTTCCCCGCCACGGCGTCCGCTATATCGCCATGAATGACGGTATCGACACCATGCGGGAGAATAACGACATTGCGCCGTTCAAGAACATCCTCAACGAGATGTACAGCAAGGATATTTCCAAGAAGGTACATTCCTCTTACCTTCTGAAAGCCCAGCAAGGCCAGTTTACCGGCTGTATCGCCCCTTTCGGGTATCAGAAAGACCCGGAGGACAAAAACCATCTGCTGGTGGACGAGGAAACCGCCCCCATTGTCCGGCAAATCTTCCGCTGGGCGCTGGAAGGACACGGCCCGAACTTTATCCGGCGCAGGCTGGAAGAACAGAAGGTGCCTTGCCCTACATGGTGGAACCGGGAACGGGGCTTCCGCAATGTCCGCACCAAATGGGAAAAGAAAGACCCGGAAAACGGGCGGTATATGTGGGATTTCTCGGTAATCAAGGACATCCTGATGAATCCCGTTTATACCGGGGCGATAGCTTCCCAAAAGAAGGACTATCGCTTCAAAATCGGCACCATTGGCGAGAAGAAGCCGCAGGACTGGATCGTGGTGGAGGAACGGCACGAACCGTTGATTGACAGCAAAAGTTTTGCCATCGTGCAGGACAAGCTGAAATCCCGCCAGCGCCCCCGGCAGGACGGGGAAACCAGCCTGTTTGCCGGGCTTATCAAGTGCGGCGAGTGCGGCAAGTCGCTGACCATCCGCACCACCCACGCCAAGCACCCGCAGCAGATTTACGCCTGTAAGACCTATGGGGCGTTTGGCAAGAACCATTGCACCCAGCACCGGGTGGAGTACGACACCCTTTACCACCTTGTCCTGAACAAAATCCGGGAGTGCGCCAAGGCTGCCCTGACCGATGGGAAAGCCATTGCCGGGAAGCTGACCAACACCTGCGAAGCCGAACAGAAAGGCCAGCGGGAAGCGTTGGAGCGTTCCCTGACAAAAGACGAGGAACGGATTGAGGTGCTGGAAAAGATGGTGCTGCGGCTCTATGAGGACATGGTTGCCGGACGGATCAGCGAAGCCAACTTCAATCTCATGTTGGACAAGACGCAGAAGGAACAGGCCGAGTTGAAAGAACGGGTTGCACAGGGGTGCAAGAAGCTGGCCGATGAAATGCGGCTGGCGATGGACGCCAAACAATGGGTAGACGCCATTCAGGAATATGCCGACATCACGGAGCTGGACGCAGCCACCTTAAACCGCCTGATTAAAGAAATCGTTGTCCATGAACACATCGACAGCGATAAGACACGACACATTTCTATCGAAATTCACTTCAATCTCAAACCCATCCCGGAGGTGGAACAGGTCAAGGGCTGACCTGTCCACGCCGGGGCAGTTCTAAAACAATTCCATATATTTTTTGACACGCCGCCGCCCGCCATCGAGCAAGGTTTTACTCTTAATTAGGGATAAAACATGTTGTACACGGTGAATCCCTGATAGTAAATGTAATAGACAAGAACTTCCGTGCGGAACATCGGCCCGCCCTTCGTCATGACGTAGACTTGGTCGAATACCTGAAAAGAACTGATGATATTGGTAATCAACACAAAGCTGACGGAGGGCGCAATCAACGGCAGCGTCACCGAGAAAAACTGTTTCACGTTTCCCGCCCCGTCTATGGCAGACGCCTCATAGAGGCTTTCCGGAATGGCGTTGATTCCGGCCAGGATGATGACCATGTTGAACCCTGTCCATCGCCACAGGCTGGTAAAGATGACCGCGCCCATTGCCGTATGCTCGTCCCGAAGAAAATCCGGAGCGATCACGCCGAATTTTTTCAGCCAAAGCGGAATAATGCCGATATTGCCATCCAGAATATATCGAAAGATGATGGCTATAATCGCCATGGAGGTGACTGCCGGCACAAACATCACGCTCTTATAAAACGAAGCGCCTTTGAACCTGAAATTGATCAGCGCGGCAAACAGGATGCATAAAAGCAGCAGAAGCGGAACATAAAGCAGCGTGTACTCCACCGTATTTTTCAGCGCGTTCAGAAAGCGTTCATCGGCAAACATCCGGATATAGTTGTTGAGGCCGACGAATTTTCTGGTGTTTTTCAGAATATTCCAGTTTGTGAAGCTCATAATGAGCGATTGGAAAATGGGATAAATCGTAAACACGGTAATAATCAGCATAGAGGGCAGAACCATTCGAATTCCGGCCTGCGCCAACCTGCTTTCAATTCCGTTTTTCTTCTTGAATGCTTTCATTGTCGTAACCTCAAAAAACGCGATGTTCTTTGTGTTCTTTCTTTGCGGGAAGGATGCGTTCATAAAAAGGGATTACGGAGACGCCCCTCCGTAATCCCTCCGCCTTTTTACTCGGCCAGAATGGCGTCTAGAGCCTTGGATGCTTTTTTCAGCGCATCGGCAGGTGCTGCCGTGCCTCTGGAAACCGATTCATACAGCGGAACGAGAACTTCTTCGTCGATCCGTCCGCTCATAGGCTGATCGGCCATGAACATCTGGGCATACGTGGAGGCCTTCATAAAGACTGCCAGATCGGGGTTGCCGGTCAAAATTTCCTCGTCGTCCGCCATATCCAGTCGGGAAGGAATGAAGCCGACGTTCAGCGCCCACGTCTTCTGTGCTTCCTTTCCGTTCCAGTACTCCATGAAGTCCCAAGCGGCTTCCTTTACCTTGGAATCCGCGCTCATGCACATAATGCTGTCGCCGCCCCAGGTTTTGCGGTCGCGGCCATCCATACCGGCCGGAACCTCGGCAATGCCCAAATCAATGCCCGCGGCGCGGAAGCCCGGCGCGGCCCACTGACCGTTAAACTCGATCGCAGCCTTGCCCGCGGCAAAGAGATCGTCCGCTTCCTGACCCGTCAGGCCGACCGGGCTGACGCCCTTGGCGTAAGCGTCCGCAATCATCGTCATGGCCGCTGTGGCTTCGTCCGAATCCAGCACGCTCTTGCCGTCCTTGATGTAATCGGCGCCATACGCCCACATGAATACCGGCATCATCGCCACGGTCGATTTAACGCCGATGGCCTGCGCGTACTGCGTGACGTTGCCGTTTCCGTCCTTCTGAATCAGCTTGTCCCATGCGGCATACAGCTCTTCCATCGTGGCCGGCGGATTTTCGGCATCCAGCCCGGCTTCGCGGAACATATCCTTGTTGTAGTACATCACCATCGCAGCGCAGGCCATCGGAAGGGTATACTGTTTGCCGTCATAATTGCCGGCCTTGAACAGCCCCTGAACCAGATTATCCATCGTAATCGTTTCGGAGGAAGCAATGAACGCATCCAGCGGCTCCAGCTTGCCCGCCATCGCGTACTCCATGTACCTCGTGACGGAGAAACCAATAAGGTCAGGCGCGTTGCCCGCAATAAAGGCAGGCATCAGCTTTTGATACAGGGTGTCCCACGGCATAATTTCCATTTTGATATGGACTTTATCCTGCGAATTGTTATAGGTTTCGACAATCGCTTCCAGTGTCGGCTGATCAGAGCCCGTATACCCGTTCCAGAAGACGACCTCGACGGGATCATCGGCATAAGCGACGGCCGCAAAGCCGATCAGCGTGCACAAACAAAGCAAACATGAAATCAGGCGTTTCGTCATTTTTATTCTCTCCTTTTCATTTATGCTGTTCGTTCTGTTGAAAGGAAGTCGGTGGCCACCCGCTACGTCCTTTTCTGTGCTACTAGTATAATAAATTGACGCATATAATGTCAATAATTACAATATCTTTTCCTGTCCGGCGGGATTTCGGTTGTTTTTCTCCATGAATTTTGGTAAAATAGGCAAAAAGGAGAGGGAGGTTCGGAATAGAATGCCCAAAATACTCAGCCTGAGCCTGGAAGACGAAGACCTGCTTTGCGAATTGGCGGCTTCGCTGAGCAGCCCGGCGCGCATACAGACGCTCAAACTTCTTTATTTTAACAGTTACAGCGTCGGAGAAATCGCTGAAAAACTGAATATCCCGTATTCCAGTGCGTCTTTATATGTAAAGTCGTTGGAGAACGTTGGGCTCATCAAAACAAAAACCCTGCAGGGCAGCCGCGGGGCGAAAAAAATATGCAGCAGGAACCACAATGCCATCAGCATACGGCTCAATAAAACGGATGACAGCGTCGATAAGGTTTCAACGATTTCCATGCCGATCGGCTGCTACACAAAATGCGAAATTGTGCCCGGCTGCGGCATTGTTTCCGAAGCCGGATATCTGGCGCCCGATGATCGACCCGAAATGTTTTTCATGCCGAATCACGTCTTTGCGCAGCTCATCTGGTCAAAGACCGGCTTTGTCGAATATCAATTTCCTTATTTGCTTACGCCGAAGGATAAGCCAAAGGGGCTTCAGCTCTCCTTCGAAGTCTGTTCCGAATTTTATAATTACAACGAAGACTGGCCAAGCGACATCACCATTTGGATCAACGGAACAGAGTGCGGAACATGGCGCTGTCCAAGCGATTATGGCGCCCGGCGTGGGCGGTTAAATCCGGAATGGTGGAGCAGCGGCTGCACGCAATATGGAAAACTCCTCATTCTCGAACTATCGGAAACAGGCTGCCTTCTGAATGGAACGCCCGTCCCGAATCTGACGATTCATCAATTTCACTTTTCCGCCAACACGCCCATTACCATACGCATTGGAAATAAGCCGGATGCGGAATACCCGGGCGGTTTCAATATATTCGGAAAAAAATTCGGCGATTTCGAACAGGATATCGTCCTCTCCATCACATACGCTTCCGAAAGCTGAATGGCGGGCGCAGCGCCTTTCCGCAGAAAGATGCGCCGCCGCAGGACGAAGAACTGCGGAAAACAGGGGATTGGAGGCGAGGCCACCAACAAGCGGATGCACAAAATGGTACCGATGTGCCCTGCTTGCGGGGAACGGAAGGACGGGGGGATTGCACAGAATTTATCCGGCATCGTGTACCATAGGGGGAACATAACCGCTCCACCATCCCACCGCCACAACACAAAGCAAGACTTCGCGAAATTCATGTTTTACGAAGTCTTGCTGTTTTTTCTAAAAAAAGGAGACGAACCGTTTTCACGATCCGCCGCCTTTTTATGGATATGAACCGGTATCCCGCGGTAAAGCCCATTGAAAGGAATGTCCTTACTCCGCAAACTTTGCGATAAACTCCAGATACGCATCCAGCGCATCGGGATGACCGAGAAGGTCAACGTGCTCCATGCCGGGCACTTCGACGTAAGTGACGTCATAACCCAGTTCGCGCGCCGCAGGCACAAAACGATCCGAGTGCGCCTGTTTGTTGACGGCAGCATCCGCGTCGCCATGAACGATGAAATACGGCACATCGGGCAGCTCGTCCACAAAGTTCATCGGATTGTGAATCGAAATGGCCTGCGCAACAGAGCAATCATAATAGGAGTAGGCGCGATACATGGTAGCCGCGCAATCCGGCCGCTCCGTCGCGTGGTACGCAAGATCCGTCACGGGGCTGTTCGCCGCAACGGCCGTAACAGCGTGACGGCCATAGCGCGCATAATTCAGCACACCGATGCCGCCCATGCTGCGGCCGAAGACGACCAGCGGCGTCTTTTCGGTCAGTTCAAATTTGTCGTAGACTGCGTCCAAGATATCGTCGATTTCCCGGATAGTGTCAAAGCTCATCCAGTTCCACGGACCGCTGTACGGCCGAACGACCAGAACGCCCTTTTCACCCAGAGAAATATCGTAATAATCCGGCTCGGTCTTATAGGCGTGACCGTTGTTCAAGCCCTGAATATCGACGGCAACCTCTTTAATGCTGCCGACGACCTGCGCGTCGTTGACCCATGCATACGTCTTGAGCGTATCGGCATTGATGGCAAAAACTTCCTCAAGGGGATCGACGGCGATCTGAGCCGTTCCGACAGTGCCCTCGTGGGAAACCGTCATGGGTTCGGGCGTCGATTCAGCCAGTGCACAGGGAGCTATTGCCAACGCAAGCGCGCAGACAAGCATAGTCATCTTCTTCATCAAATGTACACCCCTTTATTCTCAGACAGAATATCTTCGCGACGGTTGATCGACGGGCCCGACTCACAACCTTTTCTGGAATTATTATATAATTTGCTCCGTATTTTTTATATAGTATGAATGACAATTTTTCTATTAAATTTCTGTTTTAAAAAACAACGTTAAAATTGGTTTGGAGTCACTTTACCAACAGCATGGTCAGGTCGCACACGTTGGTGCCCGTGGGGCCGGTGACAATCAGGCCGTCCGTCTGGCGCAGAAGGTTGTAAGCGTCGTTATCGGCCAGCGTCTTGGCGATGGAAAGCCCCTTTTCGCGGCAGCGCGCGGCGAATTCGCCGGTCACAAGGCCGCCCGCCGCGTCGGTCGGGCCGTCTGTGCCGTCCGAGCCGACGGAGAAAATCAGGGTGTTCGGCAGGCCGTCGATCCCCGCGGCGGCGGCGACCGCCAGTTCCTGATTGCGCCCGCCCTTGCCCTTGCCGCGCAGATGCACGACGGTTTCGCCGCCGAGGATCACGGCGCAGGGCGCGCCGAGCGGCTGGCCGCTCTGGCGGATTTCCCGCGCGACGGACGCAAGCATCGCGCCCGCTTCCCGAGCCTCGCAGTTGAGCGTCGTCGTCAGCGTCAGCGTGCGATAGCCCAGCGCCTCGGCCGAGGTCTTCGCCGCGTCGCAGAGGGCGCGGACGTTGCCGGTGATCTGCGTCTCCACGTTATGAAGCTGCTTGGGCGTTTCCGTTTGCAGCGCGGGCAGGACGTGCGGTGGGATGACCAAATGATAGCGCTCGATGAGCTGCTCGACGTCCCGGCAGGTGGAGCGATCTGGATAGCACGGCCCGGAAGCGATGGAATCCAGCGAATCGCCGAGCACGTCGCTGAGCACGATGGCCAGCACACGCGCGGGCGCGCAGCGCTGGGCAAAGCGGCCGCCCTTAACGGCGGAAAGATGCTTGCGGATGGTGTTGATCTGCACAATATCCGCGCCGCAGGCCAGAAGCTGCCGCGTGATCTCCGCGCAGTCGTCCAGCGTCACGCCTTCAAGCGGCTGCTCAAAGAGCGCCGAGCCGCCGCCGGAGACCAAGAAAATCACCTCGTCCTGCGCGGTCATGCGATCCGCCAGCGCCAGCGCCGCCCGCGTCGCCGCCACGCCGGCCTCGTCCGGAATCGGGTGGGCGGCCTCGTAGATGGTCATGCGCGGAATATCGCCCTCGCTGTGGCCGTATTTGGTGATGACAAGGCCCTCGCGGAGGTTCTCCCCCAGCGCCTTTGCCGCCGCGTTCGCCATGCGCCACGCGGCCTTTCCAATGGCGATCACAGTGACGGGGCGGTCAAAACGCCGCCCTTCCAGCGCGCGGTAAACGGCGGCGTCGGGCAGAACCGCCCGAATCGAATCGTCGATGATGCGTTTTGCATCTTCCGTCATATGCGTGACGACCTCCTTGTTTTGGGATGAAAGCAGGATAAAAGGCGGGATGGACAACATCCCATCCCGCCTCATGTTGCAGATAGAAGCGTTTTTTTTTTAGTGGCAGAACAGCGAGATGATCCAGATGAACACGATGCTGGCGATACCCATCAGCAGGGTGCACATCGTCTGGGTCTTGTAACCGTCCTCGGCCTTCATGCCGCCGAAGTTGGTGACGACCCAGAAATAGGAATCGTTGGCGTGGGAAACGGTCATTGCGCCCGCGCCGATGGCCATGACGGTCAGCGCGGCGGCAAGCGGAGAGGTCAGCCCCAGCGCGCTCATCAGGGAGCCTTCCGCCGAGTACAGACCCAGAATGCCCGCCGTCGTCGTGATGGCCACGGTGGAAGAACCCTGCGCCGTCTTGAGGATGGCCGCGATGATGAACGGGAAGAAGATGCCGACGTTGGACAGGAAGGACGCATGCTCGGTGATGTAGGTGACGATGCCCGCTTCGGAGATGACCTTGCCCAGCACGCCGCCCGCGGCGGTGACGAACAGGATCGGGCCGACGGTGCGCAGCGTCTCATCCGCCAGCGCGTAGAATTCCTTGCCCTTGCCCGCGGAGAACAGCGTCGCGACGGAGATGATCAGACCGACGGTCAGCGCGATCATCGGCGTGCCCAGGAACTGGAGAATCTGCGCGAAGAGCCCCGTCCATTTGGCCATATCTACGATAGACTTGACGGCCATCAGGATAATCGGCATGACGATCGGCGCAAAGGAGATGCCAGCGCCCGGAAGCTGGCCGAACTCGGCCTTCAGCTCGTCGTAGCTCTTGGTCGTCCCGTTGCTGTCTTCATCGGTCGAGTGAACCTTCTTGCCGATGTAGCGCGCGTAGAAGTAGCCCGCCGCCAGAGACGGGATGGAGACCAGGAAGCCCACCAGAATGACCATCAGCATGTGGCTTTCAAGCCCCAGCGACTGGGCCGCGGCGATCGGGCCCGGCGTCGGCGGGATGAACACGTGCGAGGTGTACAGGCCGGCGCTCAGCGCGACCGCCATCGCGACGGCGGAAACGCCGGTCTTCTTGACGATGGCCTTGCGAATCGGGTTGAGGATGACGTAGCCGGAGTCACAGAACACGGGAATGGAGACGATCCAGCCCATCAGCAGGATGGCCAATTCCGGGTGCTTGTCGCCCACGCGGCGGATGACCCAGTCGGCCATGGTGAGCGCGGCGCCGGTCTTTTCAAGGAAGAAGCCGATCATTGCGCCCAGGATGATGACGATGCCCAGCGAGGAGAACGTGCCCGAGAAGCCCGCGCCGATGGTGCCCGGCACCTTGGCCAGCGGCAGCGCCAGCAGCGCCAGAATCAGCGACACGCCCATGATGGACAGGAACGGGTGAATCTTAAATTTCGAAATGGCGACGATCATCACGATAATCATGATGAAAAAGGCGATAATCAACGGAATACCGGTCATAAAATGATTCCTCCCTCGTATATTCGGATTCGTTCGCCCTGCGGCCTGTCGATCCTCTGCGCCGCGGAGCGTAACCGATGGACGCCCATATCCTCCTCTCCCCCGTCGGGCAAAAAAACAGAAACAAGATTCAACTGTTTTCTCACAGAAAACAGGAAATCAACGGATTCAATTCTGACGATCCCGAAAGAGAATCGCCAGATAAAACAGCGGGATATTGCGCCAGATTCGAGGGTTATACCCTGTGATCTCCGCAATGTGGTTGAGCTTATACTGCACCGTGTTTTTATGGATAAAGCGCTCGGCGGCCGTCTGCATGATGGAGCCGTTGTTTCGATACAGCGAATCAATCAGATTGCAGAATTCATCAATTTCCTCCTCTGAGCAGCCGGAAAAAATCTGATGAATAAAGGCCTCCTGCGTATGCTCCTGAATTTCGGAAATCAGCATTTCATATGCGGCTTCATCGTAAAACAGAACGGCGCTGTCCTTCTTTTGCAGGCAGGCGCTCAGCGCTCGGTTCGCCTTTTCATACGCCTGATGCATCGTCACATGGCCGCAGTCCCTTGTGCTGTCCACCCCGGCGATGAGTTTTTCGCCGAATTTCTCGTTGATGCGGCCGAAAATGTCGTTTGTGAAGCGCAGAAGCCGCGCGTCGTCCAGATAGGGCAGCAAACAGATCATCTGCGACGGCGTTTTGCTGAACAGCGCATCGGGAATTCCGCCAAGGACGGTGCGCATGTAGCGGTTTATGTTGTCAATCGTCTTCTGGCCATATGTCGAATCACGGTACTGCTTTAAATTGCAGAGCTGGAAAATGACCACGCGCCGCTGGATATTGATGTTGATCTGCTGGCCTTCCGCCCGGCGGACAAACGAAATATCGTTATAGCTGACGTCCGTCAGAATCCAGTCGTCAAAGAACCGATCCCGAATTCGATTGGCGATCTTCTTTCTTTCAGCCGCGTCGCTTTCCGCGAGCTGAATCTCCGTCATCTTCTTGATGATCTGCCCATAACGATAGACCTCGTCGCACTCGCCGGAGATGCCGATCACGCCGATCACGTTGCCGTCGATCTCCAGCGCATAATTGCAGCCCTTCAGCGCGCCCTCGTATTCGCCGTCGTGATAAATGAACAGTTCTTCCAGCCCTTCCGAAACGAGCTTCGCCGCGCCGGCGTGATATTGGCCGATTCTTCTTTTTGCTGTGCTGGCCATAATCATGCCGTTTTTATCGAAGAAATTCAGCTGCTGCTGCAAGACGCTTGCCAAACTGTCAATGATATTTTGGGCGAGCTGTGCAGAGATCGTCATCAGGTATACCTCCAGACCTCTTCACATGGTATGCTTTATTATAGCCTTAACCTTTGCGAAACATAAAGATTACACAGACCAATTTTTTACTTTATTATTTATTCTGTGTAACATAGAAAAATCCTTCTTTTGTACTCTATAATGTTCAACAGAAATGGCACAGTTTTAAACATATTGCCTATAATATGTGATGGGTCATATGTTTTTGACTGTGCCGCGGCGTATGCGTAACCCCGTTCCCCAGCACAAACAGGCAAAAAAATTGAACGACCAAAAAACAAGAAAGGCTGATTCTATGAAAAAAATCACCATGCTCCTTCTGGCCGCCCTGCTGCTGATCGGCATCGCGTCCGCAGCCTCCGCGTTTGAATACGCGCCCGCTGAAAAGCTGGAAATCGACGGCATCGAGGTCAACAAAGTGTGGGTCGATATGATCCCCGTCTACTACACCCTGCCCGCGGATTATCAGGAAGGACAGGATATGAAAATCTGTCTGTTCCTTTCGGGGCTGAGCGGAAATAAGGAGTCGCTCGTTTCGACCTATTCCGACTTCATCACCTCCCGCGGCTATGTCGGCGTGTTCTTCGATCACTATGAGCACGGCGAGCGTTCGATCAACGGCACGACGATTCTCAATTCCAGCGAGGATGAGGTTGCCGCGCTCAAAAAGAAGATTCTCGACACCTGCTTTGAAAATATGTATCGCTACGGTTGGGAAATTCTGGGCAACTCCATTCTGGACGCCGAGCGCGTCATTGATTGGTTCACCGCGAATATGCCTGTAACCGAAGTCGTGATGGGCGGCCATTCCATGGGCGGCGATACCTCCGTCGCCGTGGCCGGAATCGACGAGCGCGTCAACCGCATCCTGTGCGTCGTGACCACGCCAGACTGGCTGCGCCCCGGCATGCACGACCTGTTCACCGGCGAAGACATGGATCCGGGCAAACCCGACGCCAAGTCCCAGTGGTACTACGATCAGTTTAACCCGATCACCCACCTGAGCCGTTACACCCGCGGAATCGACGTCACCTTCGTCTGCGGCGAACTTGACACGCACATTCCGCCCGAAAATGCGCAGCGCTTCATCTCCAATCTGTCTCGCATTGCGCCGGATGCGGCGGCTCGGATGCAGATTTGGTGGAACAAGGGACAGGGTCACAAGTCTCCGTCTTCCGAAGACCTTGGCATGCTCTTTGACTGGCTGCTTTGCGGCAAAGACATCGTCGTCGCGGAATAACAGCTTCCCTACGCATACATCGCCGCCGGTTCGTTTCCCTCGCTTTTGAATGGCGCGACAGACAAAGCGCTTCAAAATGGAAAGGCGCTGCCACCGATGAATCCCATCGGCGGCAGCGCTCTTTTTGTGTCCGCTGACCACGTTAAAATTTCTTGATATCCCCGCCCTCTTTTTTCGGAATTCCCTTGATTTTGCCGCCCGCCATCGGTTATAATGATGAATGGCTCAAACGGCTTGTTGATAATTTACCAACAGCGTTTGACCTGTTTCGACCCGGAACAGGGGGTTCCTGTTCAAATACAATGGAGGAGGCATCCAACATGAAGAAACTTTTGACGATTATGCTGGCCGTGCTGCTGGCTGCGCTGGCGGTTGCCGCGTCGGCGGAGGACAACGTCAAGAACGCCGATATCATCATCGTCGGCGCGGGCGGCGGCGGTCTGTCCGCGGCCATCGAGGCGGTGAACGACGGCGCTCAGAGCGTCATCGTTCTGGAAAAGACCGGCAAGACGGGCGGTTCGCTGAACTTCACCTCCGGCTCCATGTCCGGCGCGGAGACGGTGATTCAGAAGATCGACGGCATCGAGGACACCAAGGAGAGCTTTGTTCAGGATATTCTGAATAACGGCGCGCATCTGGGCAATGAAGCGATGATTCGCGCGTTCGTGGACGAGGACGTGGACGCGATCCAGTGGCTGTGGGACAACGGCCTGTCCGAATACAACTTCTCGTCCATGAAGACCACGGGCAAGCATACCGTGTTCGCCCCGGAGCATCAGCTCTATTCCGTGGCGCGCACCTACAAGCCCAGCGCCAACGACCCGACCCGCTACAAGGCCGCCGCGCACGAGATCATGGATACCGTGCTGGCGACGGACGCCTACAAGGGCGTGACCATCGACTTCAACACGACGGCCAACCAGCTCGTCGCCAACGAGCAGGGTCAGGTGCTGACCGTGCTGGCGACCGATGAGAACGGCCAGACCGTCCGCTACGAGGCGAAGAAAGCCGTCATCATGGCGACCGGCGGCTATTCCGGCAACGCGAAAATGATGTCCGCGTTCGCCAAGAACGGCGCGAACTATCTGGTTGGCGGCTCCACCGCGGCGGACGGCTACGGCATCTACATGATGCAGCAGGTCGGCGCGAACATCGACCCGACGGCCATGAGCTATATTCCGACTTTCCCGATGGGTCACGAGACCGCGCCAGGCATGGGCGTAATCGCCTCCTCCTACATGTGGAAGGCGGGCGGCATCTCCGTCAATCAGGAGGGCTTCCGCTTCGCCAACGAGAACGACGCGGACGTCGTGGCGCGCGAGACCGCGCTGGAAGAGCAGACCAACGCGATTCAGTACGACATCTTCACCGACAAGATCATCGAGGATACCGAGGCGCTCAACGCTTCCGTGTTCTGGAATTTCTATTACGCGCCGGGCAAGCCGTATAACAGCGCCGTGGTCTCTGCGGATTCCCTCGCCGTGCTGGCCGAAAAGCTGGGCATGCCGGCGGCGAACCTCGAGGCGACCGTGAAGAGCTACAACGAGCACGTCGAATCCGGCGAGCCCGACGAGTTCGGCCGCGAGTACACCGAGGACGCGATTAAGAACAATTCCGCCTACTGCGCCGCGATCAACAAGATCGAGGGTGAGCATTACTACGCCATCCCGCTCAAGGCGCTTGTCGTGATGACGCTGGGCGGCGTGAGCACCAACACCGACGGTCAGGTGCTGGATGTGGACGGCGCGGTCATTCCGGGTCTGTACGCGGCCGGCGAGTGCGTCGGCGGCATCTGGGGACGCTTCGTCTCCGGCGGCACGGGCGTGATGGGCCCGATCGTCTTCGGCCGTCTGGCAGCGCGCGCGGCGATGGCGACCGAACCGGCGACCGGCTACACCCTCAAGACCCCGGTTGCGGTCATCACCGAAGACATGTTCGCCAAGAACGCGGACGGCGCGGAGAGCCTGTTTGACATGAGCCAGACCCTCGCGGACGGCGAATACGAGGCCACCGTGGACGGCCAGGAAGGCCCAATGACGGTCAAGGTCACCGTGGCGGCGGGTAAGATTGCCGCCGTCGTCGTCGCTGAGAACCACGAGACGCAGGCCGTCGCCGCCGCAGCGCTCGAAAAAGTGCCGCAGGCCATCGTAGACGCCAACAGCGTGGACGTGGATGGCGTTTCCGGCGCGACGCTGACCTCTGGCCGCATCAAGGACGCAGCGGTCAAGTGCCTGACGCAGGCCGCGCAGTAAGCCCTCCCCCATCAACACTCGACTGAAAGGACGAAACACCATGAAGAAGTTTATTCCCCTGATTCTGGCGGCCGCTCTGTGCCTGCCCTTCGCCGCGCTCGCCGAGGACGCGGTTTCCTCCGCCTCCGTCGCCGATTTCTACGGCCAGGCGGCGCTCACCGGCGACGACCTGATGAACGCGATCAACTCCTTCTCCGGCTTCTATCTGGTGACCACCACCAACCCGGACAACTCCCCGAACGCCGCGTTCTTCGTCTTCGGCATGGTCAAGCACGAGGATCATTACTATGTGCAGCTCAGCCTCGCCGAGAACCAGTCCCGCAGCAACCTGCTCGCCAACGGCGAGGGCGTGGCCGTGTACGCCGCCACCCCGTCCAGCGAGGAGGGCGCAAAGCCGTTCGCCACGTCCGGCGCGCGCATCCGCTTCAAGGCGATCACCGATGAAGCCGTCGCCGCCGCGCTGGCCGAAAACGCCAACGAAGCGACGCTGTTCTTCGAGGTCGTCGATGTTCGTCCGCTGGGCTAATCCATAAGGGCATAAAAGAATCCCCGTCGAGAGAAAAATTCCTCCCGGCGGGGGTTTTTTACGCCTTCCAGCGTCTGCGGGCGGTGGAAGGAGTTCGTAACCCATGCGGCAGAAAGCGTTCTCGCCCGCCGTCCTCTCGAAAAAACCTTTTTTCAAACTTCATATGCTTCATATACATCATATGCCCGACACACATCAGGCATATGATGTTTTTTCTCTTTTTTTGAGATATTGCGTCCTTTTTCCGCAGACGCAGCCGTCAAAACAACCCTTCTCCCGCTCAGCCCTTCTCCGTGAAATAATTGAACATCGGATAATATTCAAACTCGATCTTCTCCCCGACGCGGCCGTTCCGGTTTTTCAAAATCACGGCCTCGATCTGCCGGGGATTTTTCTTTTTCGCTTCCGTCGGGTCGAAAGCCGCCTCGCCCGCGCCGCGAAGCTGCAAGCCGATCAGCACGTCGCTGGAATACTCGATTGCGCCGGATTCCTTGAACGCCTCCATGCTGATGCGCTGGCCGTAGCTCATGCGGTTCAGGCTGGAGACGGCGATCACGGGCAGCTTGAAATCGCGGCTGATGCGTTTGAGCTCCAGCACCGCCTTGTCCATGTTCTGCTTGTCCGTCGCCCGCTCGTTGTAGGGCGCGACGATTTGCAGATAGTCCACGATCACCAGCGGGGTTTTGCCGGTCATGTCGATGTGGCGGGCGATGCGCTCGCGGATGGCCGTCACGCCGATGTCGCCCACGCCCTCGGCGATAAACAGATGCCCGGCGTATTCCCCGTAGCGCGTCACCGCGTCGCGGATGACCTCGCGCTCCCGCTCGCCGTACTGCGCGTAGCGGCGGCCGTCCGTCACGCCTCTGGCCGTCTTGGCGCAGGCCGTGCCCCACTTGCGCGCCAGCGCGAGGGTCAGCGTGTGGCGCGAAATCGACTTGGCCATCAGCTCGGCGCGCGCCATTTCCAGCGAGAAGACGAGCACGTCCTGCCCGCCGGAAGCGATCTGGTCGCCGATCTGCGTCACCAGCGTCGTCTTGCCCAGCGAGGAGATCGCGCCGACGATGTATAGCCCCTCGTACAGCCCGCCGTCCAGCGCCCGATCAAGCGCGTCAAACCCCGTGGGCAGGCACGGCGTGTTGACGCTTTCGGCGATGCCGTCCACAAAGGCCTGTAAATGCCCCTGTGCGCTCGTCTGCAAGTAGGTAAGTCTTTCTATCTCGGGCAGGCGTTCGCCGTCTCCTACCAGCCTTAGAAACGATTCTGGAGCCATTTGCAGCGCTTCGTTCGCGTCCTTACAGTCGCCGCACGGGTTGTAGACGAAATACGGCAGGCCCGCGGCGCGCAGGCCATCTTCCAGCTCACAGGAGGCCTTCCTTCCGCGCTCGTCGTTGTCAAGGGCGAGGATCAGCGGCTGCGCGGGCTTTTTTTCCGCGAGGCGCTCGAGCAGCAGGCGCACGTTTGACGCGCTGCCCAGCCCCACGGCCTCGCCGCCGGCCTCGACGATGCTCATCGCGTCGATCTCGCCCTCGACGATGAAGACGGGCTTTTCCGCCGTGTCGAGCGCCTCGGCGTTGAACAGGCGCGTCTTGCCGACCTTGACCTTCGTGTATCGCGCCTCCTGCTCGCTGAGCTCGTCCTTTCCGCGCACGTCGCGGGCAAGGTAGCTGGTGCGCCCGGTCGGGATAATCAGCCGGGGCGAGGGCGGCACGGTCTCCGGCGCTTTGGGGTTGCGCCACGCGGGGTCATACCCCAGATGGAACCGGGCGCAGGTTGCGGCGGACAGCCCGCGCCGCTGCGGATAATCCGTCTGCGCAAGGCGCGCCTGCGCGGCCTTGAAGAAGGCGGTGCAGTCCGGCTCGGGCGCGGCCGGGCGCGCAGCGGCGCGCTCGGTCATCCGGCGCGGCGCGCTCACCGTCAGCCCGTAATAGGCCGCCGCCCCGGCGAGCTTCTCCGGAAATGTCTCCAGCCCGAACGCCAGCCCGTAGAGATCCAGCACGTCAAAATAGCCGCCGCAGGCAAAGCATTTCCAGTGCGTGGGCGCGCCGGGATCGCGGTGCAGCCCCGTGCCCTTTGGGCCGCTGCCGCTGCCGCACTGCGGGCAGACGTAGCCCTTCCCCTTTCCGTCCCGCGCCAGAAACGCGGGTTCCCGTTCGTTAATCGCCTCGACCATCGCTTTATCCATGGATAACCTTTCTTGGGCTGCCGGCTTGAGGGCTCTGCCCTCAAACTCCCGCCAGGAACCTGAGGTTCCTGGACCTCCCCCATCGCTTCGCGCAGTTTTAAGTGATTATACCGTACAGTGCGCGCATGCGCACTGTACGCTAAGTCTGTTCAATCCGCCGCGAAGCGGAACGGAAGGTCAAGGGAACTCAGTTCCCTTGTGGGGTTTGGGGCAAAGCCCCAACGTCTCCCGTCTCCCCCACGTCCCGCCGCGGCCTATTTATTTTAGCATAGGCTCACGCCCTAAAGGCGTGAGCGTGTGCGCCTTTAACCGTTTTAACCGTTTTAAGAAAAATAACCCCCAAAAAAACTAGATGGCGTAAGGCTAAAAAAAAATTTTTGCGGGAACAACTACCCCCCTTTTGCGGGAACAACTACCCCCCTTTTGCGGGAACAACTACCCCCCTTTTTCAAAAAATCCTCCGCGGGCGAAAATGCCGGTTTGCCCATATGGCGGCTCAATTCCATGCGGGAACAACTACCCCCCTTTTTCAAAACGGCTAGGTCGGGGGAAAATCGCCCAATCCGGGCGGGGATTTGACGCTGGGCGGCGCGCTTGGTATAATGGCGGGGAGACATGCGAAGAATATGAGGTATATGAAGCATATCAGGCATACGAAGCGCATGAAGCATACGAAGCATATGAAGTTTGGCGCGGAAAACGCGCGCGAGGGGGAAGGCGCTATGGCTCGGATAACGGCACTGATCAATCAAAAGGGCGGCGTTGCGAAGACGACGACGGCCCATGCGCTGGCGGTGGGGCTCGCCCGTCAGGGTAAGCGCGTACTGGCGATCGACTGCGACCCGCAGGGCAATCTGTCCTTTTCGATGCGGGCGGACGATACGCTGGCCGGGCTGTACGAGGCGCTGCGGGGCGACGCGGCGGCTTCAGATGTGATTCAGGCGACGCGGCAGGGCGTGGATCTGGTCGCGTCGTCGCTCGACCTGTCCGCGGCGGATATGGAGTTCACCCGCGTGGGGCGCGAATACCTGCTGCGCGGGCTGTGCGACGCGGTTGCCGCGTCCTATGACCACATCATTGTGGACTGCCCGCCCGCACTGGGCGTGCTGACGCTCAACGCGCTGACGGCAGCGGACGACATGGTGATTCCGGTGGGGCTCGAGGTGTTCTCGCTGCAGGGGCTCAAGCAGCTTTTTAACACGGTGGAGAACGTGCGGCGCTACTGCAACCCGCGGTTGAGGGTCGCGGGGATTCTGATTACGCGGCGGGGCAACCGCGCCAGCCTGACGCGCGAGCTGATCGACGTGATCGGGCAGACGGCGAAGGATCTGAACGTCTATCTGTATCCGACGGTGATCCGAGAGGCGGTGGCCGTGCGCGAGGCGCAGGTGATGCAGGAAAGCCTGTTCGATTCGCACCCCAAGGCGGCGGTGACGGCGGACTACGCGGCGTTTGTCGCGGACTATCTCAGGCAGGAGGACGAGAAGCATGGCGATTAAAAAGGGCAGGGCGACGGACGCGGTGGCGCGGCTGTTCAGCGTGACGGCGGCAGAGCAGGCACATGAAGCCTATGAAGCACATGAAGTTAAGCGGGAACATCCTGTGTCTGAGACACAAGAGGCATACGAAGCACATGAAGATCGCACGCCGAAGGCGGACGGCGCCTACCGCGCCGCCGACACGCAGGGCAAGCGGGGCAAAAAGGCGCTGCGCATGACGATGGCCTTTTCCGAGGAGAACATGGACTACATCCGCACGATGGGCAAACTGGAGAGCGGCGGCGCGACGGCCTACGTCAACCGGCTGATCGAGGCGGACCGCCGGAAGCACGCGGACGTCTACCGGCAGATGAAGACCCTGCGCCCGGATGCGTGAAGGAGAGCGCCATGGATCTCAAGAAGACGAATTATTTTGACCCCAAGAAGATGGCGGCGCGCAAGCGCTGGACGGTGCAGGAGACTGGGCAGGGGCTGATCGCCATGACCGGCTATGCGTATCTGGGGGACGAGGAGAAGACGGCGCTCTTTTCGAGCGCGGATCTGGATGCGCGGATTCGGCAGGCTTCCGCCGAAAAGCCACGGGAGATGGAGCTGTATCTGCGCCTGTCCAACTGGCTGGTGATCCGCCGCCGCGAAACGCTGCCGCTCAAGAGCCACGCCATGCAGGTGCTTCAGCTCATCTGGCGCGGGCTCTTTGTGGATATGGCGCAGCAGGTGATCGCCGCCTCCGAGCTGAAGGACGAGCGCCTGAGCGCCCGGCGGCAGGCCGTGGCGGAGACGCTCTCCCTGTCTGACGAGCAACTCAAGGAGGGCGTGGACATCCTCCGCCAGAATTTTTCGGCGATTGCGGCGTTCAACGCGCTGATGACCCTGCTCAGCGACACCTATCAGATTGACACGTTCGGCTACGTGATCGACGCGGACGACGAGCTCGTGATGTACGAGGAGGCGCTCACGCTGGACAAATTATCCGGCCGCCGCGCGGGGCTGTTCGATCTGGCCGAAATCGCCGTGACGCGCGACAGGCTGGACGACGCGCGTGCGCTGCTTGAAGGGGGCTACACGTTCCCCATGGCCGACACCCGCCTGCTGGACAGCCTGCTGCGCTGAGGAGGACGACATGCCGAAAAAGAAACAGGTTTTTGAACCGGAAAACCTGGAATCCATCCGCAGCGCCATCTCCGGCCTGATTGTCGAGCCGCCGGAGACGATTGAGCCGGTTGTATACAGCGTCGATCTGCTCAGCCGCCACGACCCGTATTATCCCATGGTGCAGGGCGAGGCGACCAGCCGTCTGGCGATGACGGCGACGCGGAACATGGCCATCAACCCGATTACCGGCGACGCGGTCATCGAGGACGAGGGATTCCGCGCGTTTTTTGAGGGCTATGACGGGCTGAAAATCGGCCTGACGGTCGGCGCGCAGAAGCTGCTCTCCACCGCGGCGCTCTACCTGACGCAGAACAACCACTACCGCCCGGAGGAATCCGCCCGGATCGAGACGGAGGTGCAGATTCCGCTGATCTCCTACGCGCGGCTGCTGGGCTATCCCGTCGACGAGCGGGAGACGGCCACGCCGGAGGAGGCCGAAAAGGAAAAGCGGCGCATCAAAAACCTGATGAAGGACGTGCGCGGCAAGATCAACGACCAGCTCGATGTGCTGTACAGCCTGTCGCTCTCCTGGTCGGAAAAGAAGGGGCGCGTCTCGGATTATCAGGACGTGCGCCTGCTCCAGCGCAAGGGCGTCAAGCGCGGGATGATCTCCATTCAGTTCAGCGACGACATCGCGCGGTATCTGCTCTGCTCGTATGTGATGCAGTATCCCGAGGCGCTGCTGAGCATCGACGAGCGCAGCCCGCGCGCCTACCGCGTCGGCTACAAGCTGGCATATCACAGCTCCGTGCGCCGCAACATGGAGCGCGGCACCGCCGACATCATTTCCGTTTCGGCGCTGCTGGATGCGTGCGGCGACATCCCCGATTTCGACGAGGTGCAGAAGACGGATCGCGGCCACTGGGAGAACCGCATCAAAACGCCGCTGGAAACCGCGCTGGATAGCTGCGTGCGCGCCGGCGTGCTGGACGGCTGGGAATACTGCGGCGCGAAGAAGGCGAAGCTCTCCGACAGCGAGGTGGATATCGGCGATTACGCGACGTTTATCGGGCTGTATGTCCGGTTTCGGATGGGACGGATGAACGATGAAGATTGATTTTTCCCGGCTGGACGCGCTGAGGCCGATGGCCGCCGTGCCGGAGGGCTTCGAGCCCGTGCCCGAGGCCGAAACGCCGTTCGATTCGGGCTACGAGGCCATGTACCGCGCCGCATGGGATTTCCATTTGGAGACGGACGACCGGCTCCGCGCGGCGGCGGGGGAGGCGCGCGAGGAGGTTTGGCTGCGCGCCGCCGCGGCCATGGGGGAGAAGGTCGCCGCCTTTCCGGATCAGCCGTTTGCCGCGGCGCTCTTTGCGGCCGTCTGGCAGGAGCTGGAGAGACGGTACGCGGGGGAATAAGAAAAAACAGGCGAAATATACATTAAAATCCAAAAAGTCTTTATATTACAAATGTTTTTTGATAAAATGGTTCAATAAGCGCGATGAAGCCGACGGACGCGGCGCGCGCAGGGGAGGATGGTTTGCATGATTGATCGACCGCAATACCTTCGAGCGCTCCGGCGTTGGAAGGACAAACAGATGATCAAGGTGATTACGGGGATTCGGCGCTGCGGAAAATCGACGCTGATGGAACTGTTTCAGGCGGAGCTTCGCCTTGATGGCGTTCCCGATTCGCAGATCATCGCCGTCAATCTGGAGGACTTCGCCAACATCGAGCTGCGCGACCCGATGAAGCTGCACGCTTATATTTTGTCGCGCGCGGGAAACGAACTGGCGTATGTCTTTCTGGATGAAATTCAGAATGTCCGGGATTTTCCGCCGATGATCGACAGCCTCTTTCTGCGCAAAAATCTGGATCTCTACCTGACCGGCTCGAACGCCTACATGCTGTCCGGCGAGCTGGCGACGCATCTTTCCGGGCGCTATGTCACTATTGACATGCTGCCGCTCTCCTTTTCGGAATATGCGGCGTTTACGGGCAGCCGGGACGGCCTGAGCGCCACATACCGCCGCTATCTGGAGACGAGCTTTCCCTATGCCACCGAGCTGGGCGGCGACCGGAAGGCGATTGAGGAATACCTGAGCGGCATCTATCACACGGTCGTGCTGAAGGACGTCGTGGGAAGACTGAAAAACGCCGATCCGATGATGTTGGAAAGCGTTCTGCGGTTCGTATACAGCAGCACGGGCAGCCCGATTTCCACCAAGAAAATTTCGGATACGATGGTCTCCGACGGGCGGAAGCTCGACGTGCGCACGGTTGAAAAATATCTGTCGGCGTTTGTGGACAGCTACATCGTCTATCAGGCACGGCGCTATGATATCCGCGGCAAGCAGCATCTCAAGACGCTTGAAAAGTATTATGCCGTGGATATCGGCCTGCGGTATTATCTGTTGGGCGGGCGCTATGCGGATACCGGCCATATCCTCGAAAACGTGATTTATCTTGAACTGCTCCGCCGCGAATATGACGTGTATATCGGCAAGCTCGACGAGCTGGAAGTCGATTTTGTCGCCGTCAATCAGACGGGAACGCTCTATGTGCAGGTTGCCGCGTCCGTGCGGGATGAACATACGCTTGCGCGCGAATTGAGGCCGCTGCAAAAGATCCGGGATTCATACCCCAAACTGATTTTGACGCTTGACGACGACCCGCCCGCCGATTACGAGGGTATACGACGCATCAACGCGCTGGAATGGCTGATTGATTCGCCGTAAACCCAGGCCGATGATCCTGACACGCTCCGGAAGGGCACCTGATGGTTTTTTGAAACAAACATCATATGCTTTGGGCGCATGAGGCACAAGAAGCATATGAGGTACATGAAGCATATGCGTTGATTTTCGGGAGGACGTGGTGAACGTCTTCCACCGCCTGGGAAACGAACTCCTTCCACCGCCCCGTGGACGGTGGAAGGAGTAAACAGGCATAAGGCCTTCCAAACCCTCATAATTATGCATACTCTTCGCAGCGGGTAAAGCCCGTCTTTTTTTCTGCGTTTTTACGGGGAGTTTCGATGTGAAATTTGTTGACGTTTCTTATCTATAATCCGGTTTTTGCGCGCAGGGTCTCCGCCAAAGGAATTTTCGGTTTTTTTTGAATATTTATGTTGTATCATACGTCCATCAACCGAAAACAAAAAACGAAAGGAGATCCATCACCATGAAGCTCAAAAAGATCATCGCATCCGTCAGCGCGCTGGCGCTGATGCTCGGCTCGGACTCCAACGCTTTCGCTTGCACGGCGCTCTATGTCGGCAGCGAGCTTCAGCAGGAGATTTTCGCGGACTTTGACGCTATGAAGGCCGCCGTCGCCGCTGCCGATACGACGCAGGCCAAGCAAGCCGCCGCAACCGAGGCCAGCAAGGCCATGGCCGAAAAGGTGCATGCAAAGACGCTGGCGCTGTATGAATGCCTGATGGGGAAGAAGTAAGGAGAAGCGAAAAAAATAGATTGCTTTTAAATTAAGACGGACGCGCAAATGCGCGTCCATTTGTTTGTGGTGATTCGTTGATGGGCGTTCACGATCACGGAACGGGGGAAAGGGGTTCCGAATCGTCGGTTCCGAAAAGAATGGCTCGAATCGCGTCTATGGCGATTTTAGGTTCGCGACGGATGGACAGCAAGCCGTTTGTCTCCTGCATGACGTCTGTAAATTGCGTATAGCAATACCCCTGAATTCGGCGATTGGTTTTGATATAGCTAAACAGGCTCGTTAATCGGCGAATATACGACGCTTCATTTTTTTCGATTGCACAATAGCCCCAATCCTTTTTAGATTGATTGGTCTTGAAAGCGACGCCGCCGAATTCCGTCAGCAGGATGGGCTGCCCCGTATATTGATAACCGGAGGCAAAGATCATTCGATCCTGCGCGGCCGATTGAAGCAGGGCGTCCAGATCATCCCAACGGGAAGAAAGGGCTTTGCCGTCAAACGAATAATCATGGATGGTACAGAAATCGGTTGTCACCTGTTCCCAGCCGTCGTTGGTCGATACCCAGCGCATTGAATCCATCGCCTTGATGAAATGATACAAACTGACGGCATAACGCTGCTGCGCGGCGTTTTGCTCAATATTGCGAACGCCCCATGATTCATTCAGCGGAACCCAGCACACAATGGAGGGATGGTTATAATCTCTTTGTATGAATTCGCGCATGGATTCGAAGCTGCGACGCATGGCAAGTTCGGAAAACTCGTAGCAGCTTGGCAATTCTCCCCAGACGAGAAGGCCGATTTTATCCGCCCAATAGTAGAAAAGCGGATCCTCGATTTTCTGGTGCATCCGAACCCCGTTAAAGCCCATGTCTTTGATGGTTTGAAGGTCGGTTCGATATCGTTCGTCCGTATCTGCCGTCAATAAACCGCCGTCGTAATACCCCTGATGCAGAATGAGCCGCTGATAAATCGGCCGATGGTTCAGAAGGGTTTTTCCGTCGCGCGTACAGACGTCTCGAAAGCCGAAATACGTGAACACCTGATCCGTCTGTCCGTCCGACGCATAGGATACAGTTACATCGTAGAGATTCGGATGCTCCGGCGTCCAATAATGAATCTCGTCGATATAGTCTTCCGGCTGAATCGGAACGCTTAAATCCACGTTCATCTGTTTGGTTTTGTAAGTCAGCGCGGCGACGGGATGCCCCTGATACTGTACGTCAATTATGAATTGGCCGTCCTTTTTCGGCGGCTTGTTCAACGAGATTTCACACCGAATTTCGGATTGGGGCAGATTGGGCGTGATATGAATGGATTGAATGGGATTATCGGGCACACGCTCAAGCCATACGGATTGCCAAATGCCCGTGGACGGCGTATACCAGCAGCGCGAAGGTTCTTTTTCCCACGATTGCTTTCCCCGAAGCTGGTCGCATCGAAGGGTGTCCTCAACGCGAAGAATCAATTCCTGTTCGCCGTCTGCGCGCAGAAAAGGCGTGATATCTGTTCGAAATGGAGTGTATCCGCCGTCATGGCTTCCGGCGTAGCGGCCGTTCACAAACAGATCGCAGTGCCAATCGACCGCACCAAAGATCAAGTGCGTCCGCGCGTCAAAACAATCTGGCAGGCGGAAGGTTTTTCCATACCAGACGGCGTCGTGGGATTCCGTTTGGCCAATGCCCGATAATTCGCATTGATAGACATAGGGAACCTCAATCGTCAGCGGCATTTGAGACAGCGTCGGCGGCTGATCCATTCTGTCCTTTTCCTCGTCTCCGAATGAAAAGCGCCAAGCGCCGTTTAGACTCATCCAGGTTTCCCGCCTAAAATCCGGACGCGGATAGCAAGCTCTCCGGCTCATCTGCCCACCTCTTTTACAATCGAACGATAGATTTCCACGCATGGATTCGCCTGACGCTGCTGATTATAAAAACCAAAGCACGCTTTGAAATCCTCCTTAGGCCCCTCGTGAATCCGATATTCCCAGTCATACATATCAATGATGGGGAACCAGAAGAATCCGTAGACGGGAATCTGGTTTTGATACAGCTCGAATACGGTGCGGGACGCCTCCTGAAGCCAGCGCTTTTTCATTTCCTCATCGTCGCGCACGCTGGTTTCGGTAATCATCATCGGGCAGTGGAATCGAGCGTAACGATTCAAAATCTTTTGTTTCAGATCCTCTGTCCAGAGCTGGCAGTTGGTACGGACGGGCTTTCCGTCCGGTTGGACGCTCAGATTTTGGTACGAAAATTGCGGATAGAAGTTGATGCCCATGATATCAATCGTGCAGCGCTGCGCCTCAAAGGCTTTCAAATCGCTTTCCGTCAGCCCGTAACGCTCGAAAAGGGGAAACCACTTCTCCAATCCGGCGAAATCCCCCGTCAGGAAATTAAAAAACATCTCCTGCTGCACACATTCGAAATCGGCCAGCTCCGAAAGCGATGGATCGCGGGTCAGCGATCCGCCCGAACACTCCACTTGAACGCACTGAATCCCTGCTTTTTGCAGCTGCTTCGTTTGGCGCTGCGTACCGCGTACAACGCCCTTCAACACGTCGAAATATCCCTGATATCCGCTTAAATAGGGCGGCCATTCGCCCCGATTCCCGCAGAATTCGCATGCCGTGTGCGGTTCATTGTAGGGCGTTGCGAAACGGAGATACTGCCCGTAGCGCTCGATGACGCGCGCCGTATACTCTTCGACGTATTGCGGATAATCGGGGTCCAGATACGCCTGTTTCATCCATGTCGGCACGCCGTAGTGCATCAGATCCAAAACAAGATGCAGCTTTTTCTCCTGAACGATATAGGAGATCACCTGATCGGTAAACGACCAGTCCCACTTGTTTTTCTCCGGTTGGACGCGGTACCACGGTATTCCCCATCGAACGGAATCCAAGCCGATGGTTCCGATCCGGTCAAAATCCTCTTTCCACAGCCGATAGTGATCCGTCAGTTCGTATTCGTCCAGCACTTTGCCGGTGAGGGGGTGGGGATCGCCGATGAATGTATCTTCAATTCCAAATCCCCAATGAAAACGGTCTTGAAACATAAACCTTCTCCCTTCTGGTCAGCCCTTGATTCCGCTAAGCGCGATGCCCTGAATAAACGTTTTCTGTGCGCACAGGAACGCAATGAAAATCGGAAGAATGGAGAGAACCGCGCCGGCGAACATGGGGCCGTGTTCGCTGGTGTGCTCTCCCTGGAACAAGGCCAGGCCGACGGGCAGCGTCTGCATCGTCTGCGAATTCGTCATAAGCATCGGCCACATGAAATCATTCCATCCCGCCATGAAATGAAAGACGGCGAGGGTCGCGATGGAAGCGCCGACGACGGGAATGGCGACTTTTCGATAAATGCCGAATTCCGTCAGGCCGTCAATCCGCCCCGCATCCAGCAGGTCGCTCGGCACGCCGAGAAACGCTTGACGCATGAAATAGATGCCGAATGCGTTGGTCATGCGCGGAATCATCAAGCCCGCGTATGTGTTCAAAATGTGCAGATCGTTTAGGAGCAGGTATGTCGGAATCATGGTGATTTGAAACGGGATCATCATGGAGATCAAAACCACGACAAACAAAACATGACTGCCTCTAAATTTTAATTTGGCAAACGCATAGCCTGCCATCGAATCCAAAAACAGCATTGAAACCGTTGTTCCGCCCGCAAAAATAAGTGAGTTGAGCAAAAAACGGAAAAACGGGATTTTTTTTAGCAGCGTGGAATAGCCTTCGAGCGTCCATTGCCGGGGAATCAGCCATTCCGGCCTGCCCATAATCAAGCCTTCCGGCTTAAAGGAAGACAGGAGCATCCAAATCAGCGGGAGCATAAAAACCACGCTGACGACGGCAAACACGATGCACCAGAAAATACTCCAGCCCTTGGATAATTTGCTTTTCATGGCTTATCCCTCCAAATTGGATTCCGCTCGGCTGAAGCCCTTCAGCTGGAAGACGGTGAAGAATAGAACGATCAGGAAAAGGAAAAAAGCCATTGCCGAGGCGTATCCCAGCTTATGGCTAATTAAATGTAATAAAAGTGAAGAAAGGAAAAGCACAATCCAGACGGAACCGGCGGTGCGGTCAAGAAATATTGTGGAAACGCAAGATTTCTGCTATAATGGGTACAGAACATTTGACGATGGAAAGAGAGGCGGGAGCCTATGCACATCAGCTATCAACCGCTATGGGACACTTTGAAAGAGCGTGGCATGAGGAAAGAGGACTTGCGGCTGTCCGCCGGTCTGACCACCAATATGATTGCCAACATGGGCAAGGGAAAGCATATCAGTATGGAAACACTACTGCGTATCTGCAAAGCATTGAACTGTGGAATTTTGAATGTGATTGAATTAGAGCATGACGAAGAAGCTGAAATATCAAATTAACAAGGAAGGTTCTGCGAAATGGACAATAGAGAAAGAATTATCAGACTTTGGTTTGATATGTGGCTTACAAAGAAAGATTTAGGTATATCCGATATTTTTTCAAATAATGCCATCTATATTGAAAGCTGGGGGCCGGAATATCACGGAATAAAGAAGATAATACTTTGGTTTGAGGAATGGAATACCCGGGGAACCGTCTTACAATGGGACATCAAACAGTTTTTCCATAAAGACAATCAGACTATCGTTGAATGGTATTTTAAGAATAAAATGGACGACGGTAATGTAGAAGCGTTTGATGGAATATCACTGATTGAATGGACACCAGATGACAAGATTGCCCTCTTAAAAGAATTTGGTTGCAATGAAAATCGATATGACCCTTATAAAGATGGCACTATACCACATTTCAGAGATGAAAACGCAAAGTGGTTTTAGCCGGGAAATTTAGTTGTTGGAGGTAATTATGCAGAATGGATAATTGGTTTACCATTGAGCAAATAGACCGTGATACATTCTCTATTAGCGAATACAAGCACTGGGAAGAAACACATTGTTATCTATTATGTGGGGAAAAATATGCTATTCTCATTGATACAGGTTTAGGCGTTTCCAACATCAGAAAAATTGTGGACTCTCTGACAAAGCTGCCTGTTATGACAGTTACAACTCATGTTCATTGGGATCACATTGGCGGGCATAAGTATTTTGATAATATCGCCGTACATGAAGAGGAAAAGGACTGGTTATCAGTCAGGTTTCCGATACCGTTGCAAGTTGTGAAGAATAATTTGACAAGGCTTCCTTGTGATTTCCCAAAAGATTTTGATATTAACGCTTATCAGATTTTTCAAGGTATGCCACAAAGAATCTTACATGATGGCGATTTTTTAAATTTAGGCGAGCGAGAAATTCAGGTTATTCACACGCCGGGACATTCTCCGGGACATTGTTGTTTTTACGAACCAAAACGAAACTATTTGTATTCCGGGGATTTGATATACAAGGGAAGCCTTGATGCATTTTACCCAACTACCGACCCGCAGTTATTCTATCAATCCATAAGGCGGATACAGAAATACAAAATAAAAAAAGTTCTGCCCGGACACCACCAGTTGGATATTCCTGTTTCTTTGATAGCTGACATTGAAGCCGGATTTGCAAAATTATCGAGAGCTGGAAAACTCAAACAGGGAAATGGATTGTTTGAGTTTCGGGATTTCCAAATTCATATATGATTCAAAGCTGCCGTTGCAGGAGCCAATCCCGCAACGGCTGTTTCCTACTTCCACGGCCTGCGTCGGAAGTTGATCCCGGAATTTTTAATCAGCGGCGATCTTTTGAACAGCCTTTTCAGGGTTGTTCTTTCCTCGTCTGTGAGCCGCTTGTATTTTAGCTGGAATGCCTTGCAGAAGATTTCCAGAAATTCCTGTATCCTATCGCCGGGGGATTGCATGGCCTTTCGGACTTCCTTTATCAGTTCATCGGCGGGCGTAGTATCCGGCGCACTCTCCATGTCGTTTTCATGGGCTTTGCGTATATCGTGAAGAATAGCGTCCCATGTTTTGTGTGTCACATGGCAGAAAAAATCTTCTTCCGCTATCTGACCGGCTTCCAGAATTTTCAGGGAACGGTCTGCGGCAGCTTCGGGATGTTCTTCCAGTATCATTGCCCGGACAGCAGCCAGCGCACTGTTGATGTCATGGAACCGCATGGTAGCCATTCCGTCCACATAGATTTCTGCGTCAGCCATCAGCTCCGCAAATTTTTCGTGGGACATCATCTCGCACAGCAGCCGGGTATTGATTCGTCCGCTTTTCAGAAGCGCCACAGCTTCATCGGTCAAATGCAGTTCAGACAGCGGGGTGTTGATCTGCTCCCGGTTTTCTGTCCGGCAGAACAGATAGTCAATGGACACCTCATAAAAGTCTGCCAGTGTGATAAGGTTGCCGTGATTGATTTCCTTATTTCGGTTTTCTTCATTTTCATAGCTGGCTAAAGCAGATTTTGAAATGCCGGTCTTTTCCGCCAGTTCTTCCAGCTTCAGCCCCTTTTCCACCCGTAAATCTTTCAACCGTTCCTGCAAGGAAACATGGTCTTTCATCGGTTTGTCACTCCCTTTCCATGTGGTTTTCGAGCATATATAACCATTATACCATACCGTTCCGAAATCGTGGAAATTTTCGATTTTGGGGCGGTATTCCTACTTTCTGGACATACGGGAAAGGGTTCAAAAATGAGCTATGATTAAGTCAGTTCATCGATGGATTATTTCCAATCGAATGACCGGCCTGATGGGATATGCTCCCCGGCGATGTAGCGCAACGACCTGCGGCAAGGAGTTGGAGGAACCTTGACCGCAGCGAGCGTACCAACGGGAACGAAACGCTGCTGTGAGATTCAGGGGCAGGAACGACATCAGGGAAACCCGGCAGAACTGACACCAAAACGCTACCCAAACACGACAAATCGGCAGGGTGTAGTCTGCCCCGTCCGTGATACTATGGGGCTTTTCCAAGCGGCTCTATGGCCGTATTTTTCTTGAAAATCGCCCCGAAACATGACACCAAAAACCGCTATCCGCCCATCTCCACCGTTACGGCTGAAATGGGCGGATTTTCTATGATAGGAGGCACCATGCCGAGAATGAGCAAGAAACGGAAGTTGGAGCTGTCCTTCTTCCTCAATGACCGGGGGCGTGTGACCTACAACGACCTGTGCCGGAAGTGTCAGCATGAGTGCAAACAGAGCTTCCGGGCTGTCGTGATTGACTGCCCCCGTTACCTGTCCAAACGAGCCAAGCGAAAGGAGAAAACCGACTAAATGGATTTTGAATTTATGACCGCAGACACCGTTCTGCCGCCCTGTATGCCACTTCCCACCGCCATGCTGAGGCTGCCGGTCAGCAGTACCGCAAAGGTCATGTATGCCCGCCTGCTGGACGCCACCCTTGCGGGAGGTGCGGAGGATACCAACGGGATACTGTTTGTCCGTTTCCCCATTGTGAAGCTGGCAGCGGCCTTGTCCCGCAGTTCCGTGACCGTCAAGCGTTCCTTGAAAGAATTGGAGGATGCCGGACTGATCCTGCGGGTGCGCCGGGGTGTGGGAGAACCGAACCGTATTTACACGCTGCTCCCCAAGAAGGAGGGCTGCCGTGATGAATGAAAAGCTGGAAAAGCTCAACCGGGAGCTTGCCAAAGGCGAAGCCAGACTGCGGCGGGCGCAGCACGAACAAAAGATATTGGAACACCAGATGAAGCAGCTTACCCGGAAGGAACGGACGCACCGGCTCTGCACCAGAGGGGCTATGTTGGAAAGTTTCCTGATAAGGCCGGAAGTGCTGACAGACGATGATGTGATGGACATTCTGAAACAGGCATTTTCCCAAACTGGTATGAAGGAAGCTGTTGCGGAAAGCGTGAAAGGTCGGGTAGCCGGGGAACCCCTTACGGAGTAAGGGCGCAATTATACACCGGTCGAGCCGGTGCGTTGCGCCCTGCCGGGGGCTTCCTGCGGAAAGCGGATAATTGCCTGCAGCGTTCCGGCTCCTGCCAATCATCACAGGGGACGCTAAGCTTCCCCTGCGCTGGCTGCGCCAGCTACCCCTTTGCGGACTTGCCGCCCGGGAACACCTTGCGTTGCAAGCTGTTCCCGTCCAGCAAGTTTTACAGAAGCCAGCTATATTTTTCTGGATGAATGAGGTATAATGAAGTCAACGAGAAATTGGAATTTGTGAGGGTAATTATGATAAATTTTTTGAATGATATAAGGAATGCAGAAAATCCAAT
>ERZ827469.848-NODE-848-length-31939-cov-10.454491_pt1 | contig 31939 bp, 30 predicted proteins | sample MGYA00519917_ERZ827469 | MGnify/ENA primary metagenome ERZ827469 (study PRJEB31778, sample SAMEA3449314) | human gut metagenome | biome: human gut; feature: human-associated habitat; material: faeces | place: United Kingdom | collected 2010/2012 ... | reverse complement strand
ACGAGTGGGATGAGATCGGGGAGGATATCCGGCACCTGGCGCAAATCCCGCAGAAGGAGCTTGCTGGGAAAGAGGATGCATCTAAGTCAGAAAAGAATTGCTAAGGCGCTGGGGACCGGGCGCTGCTGCGGGGTATCCATCTGAAGAATCTGACTGGCCCGGCCTATAGCCGGCGCCAAACGAATGTGAGGCCGATGGGTTGATGATTATAGGAAACATCCTTTCATTTTTCGCCGCCTTGTTTATGGTGGCGAGCTGTGTGGTGAAGCGCAAGCAGGCGGTCTTTTTCTGCCAGTTCTTGGAATGCGCGCTTCTGGCGGTGGCGTCCGTCTTTTTTGGATCGTTGGCGGGGATGACCACATTGGTGCTCAGCGCGGTGCGGAACCTGGTGGTCGCAAAAGGCCGGTATACAAAGCCGGTGATGGTGGCCTTTGTCATCCTCACCATTGTGGCGGGCCTTCTGGCCAATACGCGGGGGCTGGTCGGGCTTCTGCCGGTTTTGGCAACCGTAGAATACACCATTTGTTGCCATTATATTGAGGGAGAAATGGCGACCAAATGCAGCATCTTTGTGAACGTCCTGCTCTGGATCGTCTATTCGTTCCTGATCTGCGACTTTTCGACCGCCATCAGCGATTCCATCGTTTTAGTGGTGGATACGGTGGCCATCGTCCGACTGTGGCGAAGCGAACGTTCGGGATGCAGGCGCGAAGGCGCTGCGGAAGAACATATTTAAAAAACCGGCCCCATGCCTCGAAGAATTGCTTCGGGGTATGGGGCCGGTTCCGTATGAAGTTATGCTTCCTCTTTACATGCATCGTATAATGCAATCAGCCGCTCCAGGTGATACGAAAAGACCGGATACAGCGGGCTATCCTTTGGGATGGGCCGCTGCCCCAGCCCGTCGATGCTGGTGAGCTCGTGCAGAATCTGACGGTAGGTTGCGATCTTGCAGGAGATCTGAAAGACCTCCTCATCGTTTCCACGGAAAAATTTGATCTCCCCGATATAATGCTCCACCGCCGTGGAGAGCGCACGGATCGTCTGATTGATCGCAAGGATGTCGATGGGGTCGCCGGTGGAGGCGAAGTCGATGGACTCCTCCACAAGGCCGCGCAGGTCGGCATAGGCGCGCTTGATCTGCGCCACATAGTTGGGCGGCATGATGATGATATTGACCAGCAGCGCAATGGCCACGCCGATCAAGACCTCCAGGCAGCGCTGCCCGGCGTAGAACCACGGGTCCGAGCCGCGGTACAGCACGACGATGGTGAAGATGATACAGGCCAGCGGTGCGCCGCCGTTGAGCTTCAACACGTGGCAGAGATACAGCGTCAGGATGACGCCGATGCCGCACAGCCCCGCGTTCCCCGGCAGCGCCATGGCAAAGGCTGCGCCGATCGCCGCGCCAATCGCTGCGCCAACGATCCGGTTCTTGCCGCCGCGGATGGAGATGTCGATGGATTTCCCCATGGAAATGACCGTGGTGGACACGGCAAAGAACGGGGTGTCCAGCATCAGCCAATAGGAAACCACCACGCAGAGGGTGGCGGCAATGCCCGTCTTGACGATGCGCAGCCCCATTCCCCCGCTGGATTTTAATAGTTTTTTGATCCGTTCCATGGCGTCCCTCATTTGTCACCCAGGACAATGCCCAAAAGTTCTGTGGGCTTTTCCAGAATGTAGACCGCGTGGTTTTCCTCCAGCTCCCGGCGGTCGCGGAAGCCCCAAAGCGCCCCGGCGGTGTCCATCCCGGCCGCCGCACCGGTGACGCCCGCGGGACCCGCCCGGTCCGCGGCCCCGGCCGCTCCTGTGGCCCCGCCCGCACCGGCGACGGCTCCCGTGCCGACCGCTGTCCCGGCCCCGGAGGCACCTCCGGCAGCCCCCGCGGCTGCGGAAGGCTTCCGGCCCGACTGGCAGGCCTTTTGCGATTTTTGCGCCCGGCGGCTGGAAAACGGCGAGGCCGCGCCCCAGCTCCATCTGCTGCGCCAGCTGCGCGCCAGCTGGGAGCCGGACTGCCTGCGCCTGACCCCGCGGGCCGAGACCCTGCTGCACCAGACCGAGAAGCAGCGGCCCCAGCTGGAACAGGCCCTGGCGGCCTGGGGAGCCGGGCATCTGCGCCTGGAATTCGTGGCCCCGCGCCAGGCCCGTACCGAAGCGGAACTGATCGAGGAATTCAGGAACAGGCCCGAGATGCAGGCCTGCCTCCGTCTGCTCGACGCCACTATCGAACATTGCACCGAATCCAACCAAGGAGATACCCATGCGTAACATGAACGATATCCTGCGCCAGGCGCAGGTCATGCAGAACAAGCTGTCCAAGCTGCAGAACGAGCTCAACGAGCGCACCTACGAAGCCAGCAGCGGCGGCGGCATGGTCAAGGCCGTGGTCTCCGGCAAGCAGGAACTGCGCGGCCTCACCATCGATCCCAAGGCCCTGGAGGGCGGCGACGTGGAGATGCTGCAGGACCTCATCATGGCCGCCGTCAATGAAGCCGGCCGCATCGCCCGCGAGACGCTGGACCGCGAGATGAGCGCCATCTCCGGCGGCATCCGCCTGCCCGGCGTGTTCTAGGCCATGCACAGCCAGATTCCCGAACCGCTGCGCGCCCTGGTGGAACAGCTGGCGCGCCTGCCCGGGCTTGGTCCCAAGTCGGCCATGCGCGTGGCCATGACCCTGCTCAAATGGCCCGAGGCCGAGACCCGGCGCCTGGGCAAGGGCATCCACGACCTGCGGGACAATCTGCACCTGTGTTCGCGCTGCGGCGGCCTTTCGGCCACCGACCCCTGTGCCGTCTGCAAGGACGAGAACCGCGCCCGGGACACGCTCTGCCTGGTCAACGAATGGGACAGCATGCTGACCCTGGACGAAGGCGGCTTCTATCACGGCCAGTACATGATCCTCGGCGGCCTGCTGGCCCCGCTGGCCAACATGGACAGCGACAGCCTCGACCTCGACCGCCTCATCTCCCGGCTGGAAGAGGGCGAAGTGCACGAGCTCATCCTGGCCCTGGGGGCCACCATCGATGCGGAGAACACGGCGTCGTTCATCAGGAACCTCGTCCGCAAGCGTTTCCCGCACATCCGGGTGTCGCGCCTGGCCCAGGGCATCCCCCTGGGCGCGGAGGTCAAATACATGGACCGGGAGACCCTGCGCCAGTCCCTGCAATACCGGCAGGACATCTAGGCGTCCCGGCATGTTCCCGACGGGAAAGGGAGCCTTGCCCAAGGCGCCCTTTCTTTTTTTCATGCCCGGGACAGCGGCTGCCCTGCGCCGTCCCTGTCCCGGCCGGGGATCTCCCCGCAGGAGCGGCCGCGTGCCGCTCTTCCCCTTCCCGCAGATCCCGGGAAGGTGTCTTCCTCACGCCGTCATGGCCGCATGACCGGCGGCTGCCGTTCCGGGGGGCGCGGCAGGCCGCAGGACATGCCGTTGTGCGGCGCGCCCCGTGAACTTTCGCCTCACAGCCCCCTCCGGTCATACCGGCGGCCCGGACGCCACCCCGGCGCGGGATACGTCGGGCCCGGTCCGACCGGCGCAAAAGGAGAACGTTCATGGAAGCACTTTTCGGTCATCCCATCCTGCAGTCCCTGCTGGCCGGCATCCTTTCCTGGATCTCGGTCAGCCTGGGGGCCAGTGCTATCTTCCTGCGCCGCGAGTTTTCCCGTCTGTCCATGGACTGCATGCTGGGGGCCGCCGGCGGCATGATGCTGGGCGCGGCCTTCCTGGGCCTGCTGGAACCGGCGGCGGCGATGGCCTCGCACATGGGCCGCTGGAACTTCGTGCCCCTCGTCTGCGGCCTCATGGCCGGCGCGGCCTTCCTCATGGGCCTCGACCATCTCCTGCCCCACCTGCATATCCGCCAGAAGCAGCAGGAAGGCCTGTCCACCAGCTGGCGGCGCAGCGTCCTGCTGGTCACGGCCATGGCCCTGCACCACATCCCCGAAGGCCTGACCATGGGTGTGGGCTACGGCGCCGTGGCCGCGGGCAGCACCCTGCCCTCGGGCGTGTCCCTGGAAATGAGCTCCGCCTTCATGGTCACCGGCACCACCCTGCTCCAGAACCTGCCCGAAGGGCTCGTGGTGGCCACGGCCCTGCGCGCCGAAGGCTTCTCGGCCAAAAAATCCTGGCTGTGCGGCATCTTTTCCGGCTGTACCGCGCCCATCGGCGCCATCCTCGGGGCCGTCGCCTCCCAGGTGGCGGGCAGCCTGCTGCCCTTCGCCCTGGCCGCGGCCGCGGGCGCCATGGTCTATGTGGTCATCGAGGAGGTCATCCCCGAAGCCAACGCCTCCGGCAACGGCAACGCCGCCACGGTGGCCTGCATCGGCGGCCTTTGCCTGGTCATGAGCTTCTCCAGCCTGGTGGGCTAGCTTTCCTGCCGCGGATGCCCGCGACGCCCTTTCCCGGCGGACAGGGCTCCCGGGCTCCGGCAAAAGGAAAGGGCGCGGCTCCCTGGAGCCGCGCCCTTCGTGCATCAATCATCTGCCCCGGGCAGTCACGCCCGGCAGCGGGATCCCGGGCTAGGGATGGTTTTCGAACTTGTTCAGCAGGGGTTCCGCGCCGTTGTGGCAGGGGGTGCAGTCCATGACGCCCTTGGCCCAGTTGGCGTCGTTGCCCTTGGTCTGGTGGCATTCGCCACAGCCGCTCACGGCGGGCTGCACGGCAAAGGTGCCCTTGTAGTTCTTGCCCTGCTCGATCTTGGCGTTGAAGATCTCCACGGCCTTGAAGGACACGTCGGCGGTCAGGCGGCCGCAACGTTCGCTGCGGGCCTTGCTGGTGGCTTCGATCTTGTGGGCGGCACACCACTTGGACACGGAGATGTGGCAGAGCACGGAACCGGAAGCGTTGCTGGGCAGGTCGCCCTTGACGCCCTGGGCCAGCTCGCCGGGGTTGTAGATGGGCAGTTTGGTCACTTCGTACCAGCGGTACAGCTCATTGACCATGGGGGTGCGTTCCTTGCGGCCCCAGAACAGGGCAAAGGCCGCGGCAGCGCCGTACAGGGCGCCGCAGATGGTGCCCCAGTCGGAGATGCCGCCCTTGTTGGCTTCCAGCATGCTGAAGGGGAACTGGTTGTACGGGGCGCCGTATTTTTCGCCCAGCACGCCGATGATGCTGTAGAAGGCACCGTAACCACAGGCATAGCCCTTGTACCAGTAGCCTTCATAGGCCACCTTGGCGCATTCCTTGGGGTCCAGCTTGTGGGGCTTCCATCCGAACTCGCCATTGACCTGTTCGAAACGCTTGGCCGGCGCCGCCGCACAGGCGATGCTGCCGCCGGTACCCACCAGGGCCGCCACAGCCCCGCCCACGGCCAGGCCACCAAGGCCACACAGGCAATTGCGTCTGCTGTTGTCCATATATCCTCCTTCTTCGGCGCATCGCGCCCTCTTACGATAGTCGTTACTTTTTTCACTACATTTTTCCGGCAGGGAACGCAAGACCAGCCGCACGAAACAGGACGCCTTTCCGGCTTTCCCGGCCGGGCCCCGGCTCCCCGGGGCAGCCCCTGCCGCCGGCACCGGACGGCTTTCCTTTCCCGGCGGCAGGCCGCTGCCCTCCGTGTCCCCTCCTGCCTGCGTGCCGTGCCCGGGCCGGGACCGCAGAAAAAATTTTCCGTTTGCCACTGGACGAGCACGCAGAAAGACTTACTTAGAGGACGCAAGCGAAAGAGACGCCGCTACGGCGTTCAGCGATACAGTTTTTATTTCTCCGAGGAGGATCCACATATGTCCAAAATCATCGGCATCGACCTTGGGACCACCAACTCCTGTGTCTACGTCATGGAAGGCAAGGACCCCAAGTGCATCACCAATCCTGAGGGCGGCCGCACCACTCCCTCCGTGGTGGCTTTCACCGACAAGGAACGCCTGGTGGGCGAGATCGCCAAACGTCAGGCCGTGACCAACCCCAAGCGCACCATCTTCGCCATCAAGCGTCTGATGGGCCGCAAGTACGCCTCTCCTGAAGTGGACCGCTGGAAGGAGCATTCGCCCTACACCATCACCACCGCCGCCAACAACGACGCCGGTGTGGAAGTGGACGGCCGCACCTACACCGCCCCCGAAATCTCGGCCATGATCCTGGCCAAGCTGAAGGCCGACGCCGAAGCCTACCTGGGCGAGCCCGTGACCGAAGCCGTCATCACCGTGCCCGCCTACTTCAACGACGCCCAGCGCCAGGCCACCAAGGATGCCGGCCGCATCGCCGGTCTGGAAGTGAAGCGTATCATCAACGAACCCACGGCCGCCTCCCTGGCCTACGGTTTCGACAAGAAGGCTAACGAAAAGATCGCCGTGTTCGACTTGGGCGGCGGCACCTTCGATATCTCCATCCTGGAAGTGGGCGACAACGTGGTGGAAGTGCTCGCCACCAACGGTGATACCTTCCTGGGCGGCGAAGACTTCGACCAGCGCGTCATCAACTACCTGGTGGAAGAATTCAAGAAGGAGAACGGCATCGACCTGTCCAAGGACAGCATGGCCCTGCAGCGCCTGAAAGAAGCCGCTGAAAAGACCAAGAAGGACCTCTCCACCTCCATGGAGGCGGAAGTGAACCTGCCCTTCATCACCGCCGACCAGACCGGTCCCAAGCACCTGGTGGTCAAGCTCTCCCGCGCCAAACTGGAAGCCCTGGTCAGCGACCTGGTGGACCGCACCATCGCTCCCTGCCAGAAGGCCCTGGCCGACGCCGGTCTTTCCGCCGGCCAGATCGACGAAGTCATCCTGGTGGGCGGCATGACCCGTATGCCCCTGGTGCAGAAGAAGGTGGGCGAGTTCTTCGGCAAGGATCCCAACCGTTCCGTGAACCCCGACGAGGTGGTGGCCATGGGCGCCGCCATCCAGGGCGGCATCCTGGCCGGTGACGTGAAGGACGTGCTGCTGCTGGACGTGACGCCCCTGTCCCTGGGCATCGAGACCATGGGCGGCGTGTTCACCAAGCTGATCGACCGCAATACCACCATCCCCACCCGCAAGAGCAACGTGTTCACCACGGCCGCCGACAACCAGCCCTCCGTGTCCATCCATGTGCTGCAGGGCGAACGTCCCATGGCGGCCGACAACATGACCCTGGCCCGCTTCGACCTGACCGGCATCCCGCCGGCACCCCGTGGCGTGCCGCAGATCGAAGTGACCTTCGATATCGACGCCAACGGCATCGTCAACGTGTCCGCCAAGGATATGGGCACCGGCAAGGAACAGTCCATCAAGATCCAGTCCTCTTCCGGCCTGTCCGAAGAAGACATCCAGCGCCTGGTGCGTGAAGCCGAAGCCCATGCCAGCGAGGACAAGAAGAAACAGGAGACCATCGAGGCCCGCAACCACGCCGACAGCCTGATCTACGGCACCGAAAAGTCCCTGAACGACCTGGGCGACAAGGTGGACGCCGCTGTGAAGAGCGACGTGGAAGGCAAGATCGCCACCCTGCGCAAGGCCATGGAAGGCGATGACGCCGCCGCCATCAAGGCCGCTACCGAAGAGCTGGCCAAGGCTTCCCACAAGCTGGCCGAACAGCTCTACCAGCAGCAGGCCCCCAACGGCGGTGCCCAGCAGCAGCCCGGTGCGGGCGCCAATCCCGGCGCCGGTGCCGCCCAGGGCAACAACAACGATGATGTGGTGGACGCCGACTTCACCGAAGTGAAGAAATAATCCCCGCACGCAAGGCATCTCAGGGACGGTCCTCCGGGGCCGTCCCTTTTTTCATGCCCGGCCCCCCTTTCGTTCCTGCGGCAGGGATGCTAGGGTGGAGGCAACCAAGGAGCGCCTATGCGAACACCTCCCTTCTTTGCCAGGCTCCTGCATGTCCTGGCTCTGATCCTGCTCTCCGGCCTCTTCGTCCTGGGCACAGGCTGTGTGCATAACAATGACCCCTGGTATGACGACCCGCCTCCGCCGCGCCACCACCGGCAGCCGCCTCCGCCGCATAACAGGGTCCAGCCCAACAAGCCCGCGCCCCCGGCCCATGTGGCTCCCCGCCCGGAACCGCGCCACGGGGACAACAAGCCCGTGCCGGTCCATGACCGCCGCGACGACAGGCGGAATCCTTCCCCGCGCCGCTGATGTCCTTTGCGGAAGCTCCCCGGAGCTTCCGCATTTTTCGTTTCCGGCCGCATCCGGGCACAGAGCCTGCCCCGGCACAGCTGTGCGCACCGCCCGCCACCGGGGGGAAAGACTTTGGCAGGACAAAGATATTTCCTGCCATGACGCATCTTTACAAAATTTTTTTTTTGCTGCATAACGTTCTGGATCCGCAAAGGTTCCCCCCTTCCGGCAAACCGGAAGCCTGCCATATTTGTGCCTCCCACAGGCACAGCCGCGACGCGCTCCGCTCCAATCCAATCCTTGGGCGCGTCGCGTTTTTTTGTCCCCGCCCTGCCCGCACGCCACCTTCCCGCCCCTTGCGCCACGCCGCAGAGCGGGCTATGATTCCAGACTTGCCCGGGAACGCCGCTCCTGCCCGTCCCGTGCCCGGCGGCATGTCCGGCATGCCGTCTGCCTGAGGCATGCCTTCACCGGCCATCCGGTCCCGGCCCGTCCCGCGCCCTGGAAACGCGCCCCCTTTCAGCCCTGTACTGCCATGAAAAACAGCTGCTCGTCCCGCGTTTTTCTTCCGCTCCTGCTGCTCCTGGTCCTGGCGCTCAGCGCCTGCCAGTTCCCCGCCGCCCCCAGCAAGGCCCCGGCTCCCAAGCCCGCCACCCCCACGGGGCCCCACATCGCCCTGGCCCTGCCCAGCAGCGGCCCCTATGCCGGCGTTGCCGCCAAGATCCGCAACGGCGCCGAGATCGCCCTGCGCGAACTCCAGGCCGGCGGCCTGCTGGCACAGCTGCATGTGGTGGATACCAGCAAGCCCGACTGGAACGCCCAGATCGCGGCCCTGCCCCCCAGCTGCATCATGGTGGGCGGCCCCCTGCAGGCCCCCATCTTCAAGCAGCTCCAGACGTCCGGCATGCTGGAAAAGCGTGTCTTCTTCGCCTTCATGCCCAGCCTGCTGCCCGGTGATGAAGGCGTGCGGGCCTGGCGCTTCTTCCCCAGCCCCCAGGACCAGATCGACCGTCTGGTGGGCTTCGTCACCGAAGACCTGGGCCTGCGCACCTTCGGCGCCTTCTATCCCACGGATAATTACGGCCCCCGCATGACCGGCCTGCTGGACCAGAAGCTGGCCGGCATGGGCATCACCCTGCATTCGGCCAGCTACACGCCTGGCCAGTCCAGCACCTGGAGCGGCCAGGCCGCCACGCTCATCAATCCCACGGCGCAGGAGAACATCACCGCGCCCATCCCCCAGACGCCGTTCGAAGCGCTCTTCCTGCCCGACTCCTGGAAGAACATGAACCTGCTGACCACCAGCCTGATGTACAACGGCGAGGACCGTCTCGTGCTGCTGGGCACCACCCTGTGGGAACAGGGCCTGGACGGCAAGACCGTGGCCGAGCCCGACCGCTATGCCCTGGCCGTCTTCCCCGCCGCCTGGGACCCCACGCAGGCCCCCGCCGCCCTGCGCGCTCCCGGCACCGATTTCTGGGTGGCCCTTGGCTACGACTTCGTGCGCTTCGCCGTGCGCATGGCCTTTGACAGCCGTCCCCCGGCGGCCACGGTCAACGCCCAGGCCGCCGGCATGAAGCTCCAGTGGGCCATGGCGCCCCTTTCCTGGGACGACAAGGGCATCGCCCACCAGAAACTGCATCTGTTCCAGCCCGGCGCCAACGGCATGGAGCCGCTGGACCTGGCCCGCTTCCGCAACATGCGCGAAGCCATCCTGCAACGGGCCGCCCTGCGCATGCAGGGGCTGCCCACCGTGGACGAACAGGGCAATTCCCTCATCCCGGGCCTGCCCGGCATGTCTGCCGGCCCCGCCGTGCTCAACACGCCCGCGGCCACGTCCCCGACGCCCGGTGTGGCGCCCCTGTCCACCACGCCCCAGCCGTCGTACAAGCTGCGCCTTTCGCCGGCCACCACCGGCACAACCCGTACCGCCCGATAACGGTGCCCCTCAAGGTAGATCCCATGTCCGAAAACAAGAATATCAGCCAGGACGTCGTGGCCCACATGGCCCGGCTGTCCCGCCTTGCCGTCAGTGACGAGGAAAAGGCCCTCTTTGCCCGCCAGTTCGGCGACATCCTCGCCTATATGGATGTGCTGGCCCAGGTGGATACCAGCGCCGTGGAACCTCTTTACAGCCCCGTGAGCCATGCCACCCCCATGCGCGACGACCGGCCCGAGCGCAAGCGCCGCCGCGAGGACGTGCTGGGCAACGCTCCCGAACATGATGAAGACTATTTCATCGTGCCGCGCATCGTCTAAAGGAGACGCATCATGAACGAGATCTGCTCGCTGAACCTGACCGCGCTGGCCGATGCCCTGCAAAAGAAGGAGATCGGTGCCGAAGAAGCCACCCGCGCCTGCCTCGACCGCATCGCCGCCACTGAAGAACGCGTGGGCGCCCTGCTCCATGTGGATGCCGAAGGCGCCCTGGCCAGCGCCCGCCGGCTGGACACACAGGGCCCCGACGCCTCCCGGCCCCTCTGGGGCGTGCCCGTCACCGTCAAGGACGCCCTTTCCACCCTGGGGATGCCCACCACCGCCGGTTCCCGCATCCTCGAAGGCTACATGCCCGTGTACGATGCCTTTGCCGTGCAGCGCCTGCGTGAAGCCGGCGCCGTGATCCTGGGCAAGAACAACCTCGACGAGTTCGCCATGGGCTCCACCACGGAGAATTCCGCCTACAAGACCACGCACAACCCCTGGGATCTCCAGCGCGTGCCCGGCGGCTCCAGCGGCGGTTCCGCCGCGTCCGTGGCCGCCTGCCAGTGCTTCGCCTCCCTGGGCTCCGATACCGGCGGCTCCATCCGCCAGCCCGCCAGCCTCTGCGGCTGCACGGGCATCAAGCCCACCTACGGCCGCGTGTCCCGTTACGGCCTCATCGCCTACGGCTCCTCCCTGGACCAGATCGGTCCCCTGGGCCGCAGCGTGGCCGACTGCGCCCGCGTGCTGGGCGTCATCGCCGGTCATGACCAGCGCGACGCCACCTGCGATCCCCGCCCCGTGGACGACTATGCCGCCGCTGCCGCCGCGCCGTCCCTCAAGGGCGCCCGCCTGGGCCTGCCCAGAGAATTCTATGCCGACGGCCTGGCGCCCGAAGTGCGCGCCGTGTGCGAAAACGCCATCGAAACGGCCCGCGCTGCAGGTGCCGGGATCGTGGAGGTGAGCCTGCCGCATACCCACGCGGCCATCGCCACCTACTACATCATCGCCATGGCCGAGGCGAGCTCCAACCTGGCCCGCTTCGACGGCGTGCGCTACGGCCACCGTGCCGCCGATGTCCGGCAGCTGGCCGAGCTCTATGTGCGCTCGCGCAGCGAAGGCTTCGGCCAGGAAGTCAAGCGCCGCATCCTGCTGGGCACCTATGTGCTCTCCTCCGGCTATTACGACGCCTACTTCCGCAAGGCCGCCCAGGTCCGCCGCCTCATCCGTGACGAATACCTGGCCGCCCTCGAACAGTGCGACGCCCTGCTGGCTCCCGTCTCCCCCGTCACGGCCTGGGAATTGGGCTGCCACAGCGCCGATCCGCTGCAGATGTACCTCATGGACGCCTACACCCTGTCCCTGAACCTGGCCGGTCTGCCCGGCCTGTCCCTGCCCGTGGGCATGGCCGCCGAAAGCAGGATGCCCGTGGGCATGCAGCTCATCGGCAAGGCCTTTGACGAGGCCGGCCTCTTCCGCCTGGGCGCCGGTCTCGAAGCCGCCCTGCCCGGCATCGGCCTGGCGCGGCTTTAGGGCGGATCGGCCAAGGCATTTTCTGCCGCGCACGGCAAGCAGGATGCCCTTTTCCCGAGGCTGCCCGGCAGTCGAAAGATGACCGGACTTCTTTCCTGGGCGGTGGTTTCTGAGAACCACCGCCCTTGCTGTCTCTTCGCTGGTCAGCCGGAAACAATCCTCCTTCGGGGAAAGCACTGCCGCGACAAGCCGTTGCCCTGTTCGTGCAGCGCACGTTCCCCCGGACAGCCCGGATGGCGGAAGCAACTTTTTCCCTGAAGGGCCTCATCGGCCTGCCGGAAGCCGAAGAATGCCTTGCCCCTGCCATAGGGCGCAGGAGACGATACGGCCCTGATCCCGGATCCAGACGGAAAAGCACGCCCGCAACGCCCGGGCATCATTCAGGGAAAGCCGTTATCCCCGGGTCCGCCGCACAAAAAAAGAGAACGTCCGAAGACGTTCTCTTTTTTTGTGCATTGATGCGGCGGGGCGGCAACAGGGACTGTCTCCCAAGCCCGTTTCAGCCGTGCCCTGTCCGCTCCCCGCGACCCGGGCACGACCTCCCCGCGCATGTCCTGCTTCTCCAGACGGGGACCGACAGCCGGCGATCAGGCCGCCGTCCCTCCCGCCACTGCCATCCTCCCCGGTAAAGCGCGTCGGGGAGGGGATGGGGGTCAGGGGGAAGGGGGAAACCCTTGCGCGCCAGCCAAGGGGTCTCCCTTCCCCCCTGCGAACACCCGGACAACAGCCATCTATACCTTGAAGAACCGCAGCCGCAGCGCGTTGCTGACCACGGAGAAGGAGGACAGGGCCATGGCGGTGCCGGCGATCATGGGCGAGAGCATGGGCCCGCCGAAGACGTGCAGCAGACCGGCGGCCACGGGCAGGCCCAGCAGGTTGTAGCCGAAGGCCCAGCCCAGGTTCTGGCGGATGTTGCGCATGGTGGCGCGGGAAAGGGCCAGGGCGGTGAGCACGGCCTCCATGCCCCCGCGCATGAGCACGATGTCCCCGGCCTCGGCGCTCACGTCCACACCGCTGCCCACGGCCATGCCCACGTCGGCCACGGCCAGGGCCGGGGCGTCATTGATGCCGTCACCCACCATGGCCACCAGCAGGCCCCCGGCCTGGAGCTGGCGGATGCGCCCGGCCTTTTCGGCGGGCAGCAGTCCGGCGGCCACATCGGCGTCATCCAGACCGGCCTGCCGGGCCACGGCCCGGGCGGTACGCTCGTTGTCACCGGTGAGCATGACCACCCGGATGCCCATCTCGTGCAGGCGGGCCACCACCGCGGCGGATTCGGGGCGCAGGGCATCGGCCAGCGCAAGGATGCCCGCCATCTGGAGGCCGTCCCACTGCCAGCGGGCACTGTCGTCATCACCGGCACCGGCAAGGGCGGCACGGGCCGGAGCCAGCGCCAGCAGCAGCGGCGTCTGCCCGGCCTCGGCCAGGGAAGCCAGCCGTTCCAGCACCGCGGCATCGGGCGTGATGCGGTTCTGTTCCATGAAGGCGGCATTGCCCAGGGCCACGCGCCAGGCCGTGCCGTCCAGCGTCACCACACCGGCGATGCCCAGACCGGGCGCCACGTCCACGGCATCCACCGGGCAGGCGGGGCAGCCGCGTTCCTTGCCCGCGGCCACCAGGGCCAGGGCCAGCGGATGCTCGGAGCGGGCCTCCAGCGCGGCGGCCAGGGTGACAAGGGCCTGCTCGTTATGGGCCGCGAGGGGGATCACGCCCGTCAGCACGGACTTGCCGGTGGTCAGGGTCCCGGTCTTGTCCACGGCGATGGCCCGGACGCGGCCGGCCTGCTCCAGGGCAGCGCCGTTCTTGATGAGCACGCCCAGCTGGGCACCGCGTCCGGTGCCCACCATGATGGACATGGGCGTGGCCAGGCCCATGGCGCAGGGGCAGGCCATGACCAGCACCGCCACGAAGACCGTGACGGCCACGGTGGCGGGCTCGTCGCTGAAGACCAGCCAGGCCAGACCGGCCAGCGTGGCGATGCCCATGACCGCGGGCACGAAATAAAAGCTCACCCGGTCGGCCAGGCGAGCGATGGGGGCCTTGCTGCCCTGGGCCTCGCGCACCAGCCTGATGATGCGGGCCAGGCGGGTATCCTGCCCCACATGTTCGGCGGTCATGGTCAGGGCGCCTTCACCGTTGACGCTCCCGGCCACCAGGCTGTCGCCGGGGCCCACGGCCACGGGGATGGATTCCCCTGTCAGCAGGGAAAGGTCCACGGCGCTCTTGCCGCCGGCCACGCTGCCGTCCACGGGGATGCGGGCACCGGGCCGGATGACCAGGGTATCACCGGGCATGACCTCGGCCAGGGGGATCTCGCGGCTCTGGCCGTCGGCTTCCAGGCGCAGGGCCGTTTCCGGCGTCAGGCGCAGCAGCGCGCCCATGGCATCCCCGGCCTTGCGCTTGGCCGTGGCCTCCAGGAACTGGCCCAGCTCGATCATGGTCAGCAGCACGGCCACGGATTCATAGTAAAGGTTCATGGCCCGCAGCTGGGGCTCGCTGCCCGCAAGGCCCGCCAGGGTCGTCCACAGGCTGTAGAGCAGGGCCGAGCCCGTGCCCACGGCCACCAGGCTGTCCATGGTGGGGGCCTTGTGGACCAGGGCCAGCAGGCCTTCCCGGTAAAAATGGCGACCCAGCCAGACCACGGGCAGGGTCAGGGCCAGCTGCGCCAGCATGAAGGTGCGGGGCGCGTGGTGCGGGTCAAGCCAGGCGGGCAGGGGCATGCCCAGCATGTGCCCCATGGAGAGGATGAGCAGGGGCACGGCAAAGACCAGCATGGGGCCCAGACGCCCCAGGCGCACGCGCCGGTCTTTTTCGTCCCGCCGGCGTTTTTTCTCGTACTGGACGGCCACGTCCTCTTCCTGTGAGGGCACGGCGCTGAAGCCCATGCCCGCCACACGTTCCATGATCAGGGGCACGGTCTCTTTTTCCGTGCCCGGCTTGAGCCAGATCTGCGCCTTGGCCGTGGCCAGGTTGACCGCGATGCGCTCCACGTTCTCCATGCGCCCCACCACGCGTTCGATGCGCGAGGAGCAGGCGGCGCAATGCATGCCGCCGATATCAAAACGCAAGGGACCTGCCTTTCGCGTTTCCATAAAACCTCCTGTCTGCCGGTGGTCTTGACGCTCCGTTCCGGCAGTATTATTCCTGATGGTGCTCCCATTGAAAATGAAAATCAATATGTGGGAACACAGCAAGGAGTGTCGCATGAAGATCCTCAAAGTCAACGGCATGCGTTGCGGCCACTGCAAAGCCGCCGTGGAAGAAGCCGCCGCCAAGATCCCCGGCGTGAGCAACCCCGTGGTGGACCTGGATGCCAAGGAACTGCGCTACGAAGAAAGCGCGCCGGTCGATGAGGCCGCCCTGCGCAAAGCCATCTTCGACATCGGTTTCGATCCCCAATGATCCGCGTGACCATCCCCTTCTTTCGGGCCGCCCGTGCGGCCCTTTTTTTGTGCCCGCGCCCGGGGCAGGCTGCTCCCACAGGAAATAGTTCATAAAATCACAGGAAGCTAGTCCAATTATTCTGCACGCATATGACAAAAAATCGTGTTCCACTTGCCGAGCTGGCCTAAAAAACGTACTCATAAAAATATCTTGCGCAGGTCAACAGCGCTCGTCAGGAGAGAACATGCGACACACCATCACCGTGGCCGGTGGCGGCAGCTGGGGCACCGCCCTGGCCCATCTGCTGGCTGTCCGGGGGCACAGGACGCGCCTGTGGCTGCGCGATGCCGCCGTGGCCGGGGCCATCAACAGCCGGCACGAGAACCCGCGCTACCTGCCGGGGCTCGCGCTGCATCCCGGTCTGGAGGCCGGGACGGATCCCGGCCTGCTGGGCACGGAGCGCCTCCTGCTGGCCATCCCCTGCCAGCAATTGCGCGGCTGGCTCCACGCCATGCGGCACCACCTGCATGCCGAACCCGTCCTCATCAATGCCGCCAAGGGCCTGGAACGGGGCAGCCTGGCCCCCTGCAGCCGCATCGTGGCGGAAGAGCTGACGGGCAGGCCCTTCCACTACGCCATGCTTTCCGGGCCGTCCTTCGCGGCCGAAGTGGTGCGCGACCAGCCCACGGCCGTGGTGCTGGCCACGGCGGAAGAGGCGCTGGGCTGCCGCCTGCGCGAACTTTTTTCCTGTGCCACCTTCCGCTGCTACTCCAGCACCGATGTGCTGGGCGTGGAGCTGGGCGGCGCGCTGAAGAACGTCATGGCCATCGCGGCCGGCGTCTGCGACGGGCTGGGGCTGGGGCACAACAGCCGGGCGGCCCTGCTGACGCGCGGTCTGGCCGAGATGAGCCGCATCGGCGAGGCCTGCGGGGCGCAGGCGGCCACCTTCATGGGCCTTTCCGGCCTGGGCGATCTGGTGCTGACCTGCACGGGCGACCTTTCCCGCAACCGGCAGGTGGGGCTGCGGCTGGGCCGGGGGGAGAGCCTGGAGCACATCACCTCCAGCCTGGGCATGGTGGCCGAAGGGGTCAAGACCACGGCCGCGGTCCATGACCTGGCCCGCCGGCTGGGCGTGGACACGCCGGTGACCGATGCCGTCCAGGGCCTGCTGCACGGGGGCGAATCCCCCCGGAAGGCGGTCATGCGCCTGATGACGAGGACTTTGCGCCAGGAATGACAAGCAAGCCAAAAAGAGGCTTGCACCGGCCAGGAATGTCGCGTATCTTTTGGCGAATCGTGAAAAAAATTTTTTTCACGAGGATATCCCGCCGGAAGGGCAAACTCGGGCAGATGACGCGCATCCACGTCCATCTGCAATAATTTTGTACTTTTTACCCGGCAGACAATGGGGCGCGTATGACAATACCATCCTACACGGCAAGCGGTTCCTTCATCCTTTTCATCCCGGGCCTGCTGTTCCTGCTGTATGGCGCATGGCAGGCGGTCCGCCAGCGGCAGAACGCCCGCCGGCTCATCCTCTGGGGGGCCGTGCACGACGCGGGCCTCATCTGCATGGCGCTGGGTGCGGCCAATGCCGCCGCCGGCACAGGCGTCTGGCTGTTCGTGGCCTTCCAGCTGCTGGCCCGCGGCCTGAGCTGGAGCGCCCTCAATTCCCTGGCCGGGCCCGCCGCGCCGTCGGCGACCTTCGCGGCCCTGCGCGGGGCCGTCAAACTCCAGCCCGTCAATGGTGCCCTGTTCGCCCTCGGCCTCATGGCCAGCGTGGGCGGTTCGCCCTTCCTCATCCCGGAAGGGCGTCTTTTCATCACCCAGGGCATCCTGGCCTCCTCCCTGCCCCTGCACTGCGGCCTGTTCTGCACCGTGCTGGCGGCCGTCACGGCCACGGTGCTCATCGGCCTGCATGTGGATGCCCTGCGCCAGTGTTTCCTGCAGCCCTGCAACGCCGCCTGTGGTGACGAGGCCCGCGGCAGCTGCCGTTCCGATGCCCTGACCCTGGTGCTGGGCGTGCTGGTGGCCCTCATGGGCCTGGCCCGCGTCCCCATGCTGGACGTGGCCGCCGGCTGGGCCGGCCTGCAGGTGGCCCACGCCGGCGTGCACCCCGCCTTCTGGATCTACTTTGCCGGAGCCTTCGCCTGTGGCGCGGCTGCCTGCCTGAAATGCCGCTGGATGCCCCACATCGGCGTGCTGGCCTGCGCCGCCGCCCTGGCCGCCGTCCTGACGCTGGAGGCGCCCGCGCCCGTGGCCCTGCTCTTCCTGGTGATGATCGGCTTCATCGCCTTCATCGTCTCGGTGTATTCCCTGGGCTACATGGCCCACGCCCACCGGCAGGGGTGGTACTGGTTCTTCCTGCTGCTGACCTTCGCCTCCCTGGCCGGCATCGTTTCCACGCCCGACATGGCCGCCATGTACGGCTACTGGGAACTGATGACCTTCGCCTCCTACTTCCTGGTGGTGCACGAGGCCGACCGCGTGGCCTTTGACGCGGGCTTCAAATATTATCTGATGTGCGCGGGCGGCGCCCTGCTGATGCTGCCCGGCATGCTGCTGCTGGGCAACGGCGGCCTGGGCCTTGCCGATGTCCGCATCCAGAGCGCCCTGCTCTCGCCCCATGTGCTGAACATGGCCGCCCTGCTCTGCCTCATCGGTTTCGGCGTCAAGGCCGGTCTGGTGCCCCTGCACTCCTGGCTGCCCGACGCCCATCCCGCCGCGCCCTCCTCGGTGTCCGGTCCCCTGTCCGGCATCATCACCAAGATGGGCATGTTCGGCATCGTGGTCCTGCTGCTGGGCCAGACCAACGGCGGGCTCTTTGCCGGCGACTATGTCTTCGGCCTGTCCTGGTTCGGCTCCGTCCTGACCTTCATGGGCGCGGCCACCCTGATCTTCGGCGAGCTCATGGCCCTGAGGCAGGACGACATCAAGCGCATGCTGGCCTATTCGACCCTGGGCCAGCTGGGCGAGATCGCCCTGGTGCTGGGCATGGGCACCTGGCTGGCCACGGCCGGTGCGCTCTCGCACATGCTCAGCCATGCGGTCATGAAAGACCTGCTCTTCCTCGGCGCCGGCGCCCTCATCCTGCGGGCCGGCAGCCGCAAGCTCGCCGACCTGCGCGGCCTTGGCCAGTGCATGCCCTGGACCGTGAGCTGCATGGCCGTGGGCCTTGTCTGCATCATGGGCCTGCCGCCGTTCACCGCCTTCTTCAGCAAATACCTGATGATCCAGTCCGCCATCCACGCCGGGCATCCCGCGCTGGCGGCCCTGATCCTCGTCGGCTCCCTGGTGGGCGCCATCTACTATGTGCGCATCCTCAAGACCCTGGTCTTCGAGGAACGCCCCGCCGACCTGCCCGTGCTGGAAGAGGCCCCGTGGTCCATCCGCGGCGCCCTCATGGCCCTGGCCGCCCTCAGCCTGCTGCTGGGCCTGGCCCCCTGGGCCCCGCTCACGCTGGTCATCCCCGTGGCCTCGGCCTGCTTCGCCCCGGCCGCCACGGATCCCGTGGTGCTCCAGTCCGTCATGGCGCCCTGGCCCGTCTATGTGGCCGTGCCCGTGTTCGGGGCCCTGCTGCCGGCCTTCTTCCGCCGCAACCCCGTCTGGGCCGCCCGCTCCAGCGCCTTCGTGCTGCTGCTGACCGCCGTCCTGGTCATCTTCCTGGGCCGCGACCTGGATACCCTGAGCTACTGCTTCGCCCTCATCGTGCCGCTCATCGGCGCCCTGAACGTCTTCTACGCCCAGGGCTACATGTCCCACAGCCACACCCAGTGGCGCTTCTACTGCGCCTTCACCGCCATGTGCGGCGGTCTGGTGGGCATGTCCGCCAGCACCTACCTCTTCCAGTTCTTCCTGTTCTGGGAGATCATGAGCTCGTGGACGCTCTACATGGCCATCGCCCACGAAGGCGACAAGGCATCGCTGCGCGAAGCCTTCAAGTACTTCTTCTTCAACGTGCTGGGCGCCGGCTTCATCTTTGTGGGCGTCTGTGTGCTCGGCCCGGCCACGCCCTTCACCTCCGGGGCCATGCAGTACCTGACCCAGCTCTTCCTGCTGCCCGGCTGGGTGGTCTGGGGCGGCACCGCCCTGCTGGCCATCGGCTTCGTCATGAAGGCCGCCCAGCTGCCCTTCCGCATCGACTGGCAGATGCATCCGGCCCTGGCCCCCACGCCCGTGTCCGGCTACATATCCTCGGTGCTGCTGAAGAGCTCCATCCTGGGCCTCATCAAGCTCTTCATGCTCATGGGCGGCAGCCTGGCCATGATCGGCGTCAGCGCCGCCTGGCCCAATGAACTCATCCAGACCGTGGTCATGTGGATAGGCGGCATCACCATCGTCATGGCCGCCACCCAGGCCCTGCTGGTCAACAACGTGAAGCTGGTCTTCATCTACTCCACCGTGAGCCAGATCGGCTACATGGTGCTGGCCGTGGCCGCCGGCGGCGCCCTGGGCTACGCGGGCGGCATGCTGCATGTGGTCAACCACGTGTTCTTCAAGGACCTGCTCTTCCTCGTCTGCGGCGCCGTGATGTTCGCCACCCACGCCGACAGCCTGGACGACCTGGGCGGCATCGGCCGCAAGATGCCCTTCACCCTGTGCATGTTCGCCATCGCCGGCCTGTCCGTGGTCGGTGTGCCGCCCACCAGCGGCTTCTCGTCCAAGTGGATCATCTACCATGCCCTGATGCAGGCGGGCCAGCCCTTCCTGGCCCTGCTCTCCCTGGTGGGCAGCGTGCTGACCCTGGCCTACATCGCCAAGTTCCTGCACGCGGCCTTCCTGGGCCAGCCTTCCAGCCGTCTGGACCATGTGCAGGAAGCCCCGCTGACCATGCGCGTGCCCATGGCCATCCTGGCCATCGGCTGCATCATCACCGGCATCTTCCCCGGCCTCATGCTCTGGCCCATCAACGCCATCCTGGGCGACTACAACGCCGGCAGCCTGGTGGTGGGCCTTTCGGGCCTGCAGGAAGGCCCCGGTGCCTGGAACGCCACCGGCCTGTGCGTGATGATGGCCATCGCCGCCGCCGCGGGCTGGTACTTCGTGCGCCGCTTCGTGGTGCTGCGTGAAGTGGACGTGCATACCTGCGGCCTGCCCACCGAGGTGGCCACCAGCCGCATGGCGCCCTCGGGCATCTACGGCGGGCTGGTTCGCCGCCTGGCCTGGTTCCCGGGCAATACCAGCGTAGACAACAAGAGCTAGGAAGGAGAAACCGAGATGACCGACATCATTCTTGGTGTGCTGCACATGTGCCTTTTCCCCGGCGGCCTGTTCGCGCTGGCTGTGGGGCTGTTGTTCAAGGGCCTTGACCGCCGCGTCGAGGCCCGCCTGCAGCGCCGCGTGGGCCCGCCGCTGGTCCAGCCCCTGCTGGACATCGCCAAACTGCTGACCAAGGAGACCCTGATCCCCAAAACGGCCGTGCGCAGCGTCTTTCTGGCCGCGCCCGTGGTGGGCTTTGCGGGCATGGCCGTCTGCGCGGCCTTCATCCCCGTGCCCGGCGTGTTCGACGGCCTGTACAACATGGGCGACCTGCTGGTGCTCTTCTACCTGCTGCCCATCCCGGCCATCGCCATCATGCTGGGCGGCTCGGCCTCCAGCTCTCCTTTCGGCGCCATAGGCTTCTCGCGCGAGATGCTCATGATGCTGGCCTACGAGACCCCCCTGCTCATGATCCTGCTGGCCGTGGCCATGCTGGTGGGCAAGGCCACCGGCACCGGTGCCGAGTTCTCGCTGCTGGCCATCGTGGACTGGCAGCAGGGCGCCGGCTCCCTGGGCTTCAATCCGGTCATGATCCCGGCCCTGCTGGCCTACCTGATCTTCCTGCCCGGCACCATGGGCGTGCCGCCCTTCGACATCCCTGAAGCCGAGACCGAAGTGCTGGAAGGCCCCCTGCTGGAATACGGCGGCCCCCTGCTGGCCCTGTTCCAGATCGGCTCCGCCCTCAAGACCTTCGTGGTCCTGGGCCTGGGCGTGGCCCTGTTCTTCCCCGGCACCATCTCCGACTTCTGGATCGTCAACCTGATCTGGTTCGTCTTCAAGTGCCTGGTGCTGATGCTGCTGTCCCTGACCCTGGTCAAGTCCGCCACCGGGCGTTTCCGCATCGACCAGGCGTTCCGCTTTTATGTGAAGGTCCCCACCGCCCTGGCTCTGGTGAGCCTGGTGCTGGTGTGGGCGCTGTAAGGAGGTCGGGCATGAGTCTGGACAACATGCTCAAAAAACTGTCGGTGCGCTCGCCGTGGCTCTTCCGCATCAACGCGGGCTCCTGCAACGGCTGTGACGTGGAACTGGCCACCACGGCCTGCATCCCCCGCTACGACGTGGAACGCCTGGGGTGCCGGTACTGCGGCAGCCCCCGCCATGCCGACATCGTGCTCATCACCGGCCCGCTGACCACCCGTGTGCGCGACCGCGTGCTCGCGGTCTGGAACGAGATCCCCGAGCCCAAGATCACCGTGGCCGTGGGCATCTGCCCCATCTCCGGCGGCGTGTTCCGCGAGGGCTACTCCATCGAGGGCCCCATCTCGCGCTACATCCCCGTGGATGTGAACGTGCCCGGCTGTCCGCCCCGCCCCCAGGCCATCCTGGAAGGCGTGGTGCTGGCACGGAAGATGTGGCTCAAAAAGCTGGGCATCGAGGAATAAATGGACAGGGGGAAGCTTTTGCAACGGCTGGCCGTCCGGCTGGGGCTGCGTGACGCCGCGCCCGCCGGCGGTGACTCCCCCGCTGCCGAGACAACATCCGGGGAACAGCCCTGCCGGCGCTGCGGCATCTGCCACCACGTCTGCGGCCTGATCCCCCGTACGCCCAAAGGCCCGCGCCCGGGTCTGGAGGAATGATTATGGCGGGTTTTCTGAAGATTCTGTTCCGCAATCTGCTGCAAGGCCCCAGCACGGATCCCTTCCCGCTGGGTGAAACTTTCACGCCCGAGCGCTTGCGGGGCCGGGTGAAGATCGACCCCGATCTGTGCATGGGCTGCGGCGTGTGCCGTCATGTCTGTGCTGCCGGGGCCATCAACATCCGCCAGAAACCGGACAACAGCGGCTACACCATCACGGTCTGGCAGGATTCCTGCTGTCTGTGCGCCTCCTGCCGCCAGTACTGCCCCACCGGGGCCATGGGCATCATCAACGACTGGCATTCCGCCCATCTGGACTCGGAGAAATTCGGCCGCGTGGAGCAGCAGACCATCAATTACGAACCCTGCTCGCACTGCGGTACCCTCATGCGGCCCCTGCCGCTCAAACTGGCGAAAAAACTCTACGCCGGCAACAGCGAGATCGACCCCGACCTGATCCGCCACCTGTGCCCCAAGTGCCGCCAGATCGAGGACGCCAAGCGCAGCCTCTGCCGTCTGCCCGAACCGCCCAAGGCCATGGAGCCCGCCCAGACCCCTGCTTCTGCCGCGCCCACCACGGATTAGCCGTCTTTACGAGGATTGAACATGCAAGAGATTCTGCAAGGCAATGCCGCGCTCATGGAGGCTCTTGGAGCCCTCTGCACCCGCGACACGGCCATACACCACAGCACCGACGCCTACGGCAACGCCTTCCACTGGTTCCGCCTGGACCATCCCCGCTTCATGAGCCAGGCCGCCACCGCCCTGCAGGCCGCCCATGCCCGCCTGTGCATGATCACGGCATACAACCTGAAACAGCTGGGCGAACAGCAGCAGGAACTGTGCTACCACTTCGAGCTGCAGGGCGTGGTCTACAACATCACCGCCACCCTGACCGCCGAGCACAACACCGTGCCTTCCATCACGCCCCTGTTCGCCAATGCCGACTGGCATGAGCGCGAGATGATGGAACTGTACGGCATCCGTGTGGCCAACCAGCCCAACCCCCGCCGCCTCTTCCTCGACGAGGAGCTGGACGCCGGCATCCTCAACGAGGCCGTGCCGCTGTCCATCATGATGAACGGGGCCTGTACCACGGACCTCTGGGAACGCATCCTGAAAGAAAAGGAAGGGGAACGCGCATGAGCAAGCTCACCACTTTCCACATGCCGCTGGGCCCCGTGCACGTGGCCCTTGAGGAGCCCGTGTACTTCAACCTCACCGTGGAAGGCGAGACCATCCGCAAGGTGGAACTGACCTCCGGTCATGTGCACCGCGGCATGGAAGCCCTGGCCACCCAGCGCAACCTCATCAAGAACGTCACCCTCACCGAGCGTGTCTGCTCGCTGTGTTCCAACAGCCACAGCTTCACCTACAGCATGGCCGTGGAAAACGTGCTGGGCATGGAGATCCCCGCCCGCGCCCGTTATCTGCGCGTACTGGCCGAAGAGATCAAGCGCGTGGCCTCGCATCTGTTCAACACCGCCATCCAGGCCCACATCATCGGCTTCAAGTCCCTGTTCATGCACGTCATGGAAGTGCGCGAGATGATGCAGGACGTGAAGGAGACCGTGTACGGCAACCGCATGAACCTGGCCTCCAACTGCATCGGCGGCGTCAAGTGCGACGTGCCCCCGGACATGCTCAAGTACATCCTGGGCATGATCGACAAGGTGGAGCCCGCCGTGGACGAGATCCGCGAGATCTACGCCACCAATTCCATGGTCTTGGGCCGTACCAGGGGCCTGGGCCTGCTGCCCAGGGAAGACGCCCTGCGCCTGGGCGTGGTGGGCCCCGTGGCGCGCGGTTCCGGCATCGCCACCGACGTGCGCAAGGATTCGCCCTATGCGGCCTATCCCGACCTGGAGTTCAAAAGCATCACCCATGACGGCTGCTGCATCCACTCCCGCACCATGGTGCGCCTGGACGAGATCTTCGAATCCTTCAAGCTCATCCGCCAGTGCTGCGAACGCATGCCCGAAGGCCCCCACTGCGTGCCCATGCGCCAGATCCACACGGCCGAGGCCTGCGCCCGCAGCGAAGCGCCCCGCGGCGAGGTCTTCTACTACATCCGTACCAACGGCACGGACATCCCGGCCCGCCTCAAGTGGCGCGTGCCCTCGTACATGAACTGGGAGGCCCTGGGCGTCATGATGCGCGACTGCGCCGTGGCCGATGTGGCCCTGATCACCAACAGTATCGACCCCTGCGTCTCCTGCACGGAGCGCTAGGCCGGAAACGGGGATGCACGAAGCCAGCCTTGTCCAGGGCCTGCTCAAGATCGCCCTGAAAACGGTGGAAGAGCACAATGCGGCCCACCCGGAACAGCGGGTGCGGCGCATCCGCAGCATCACCTGCGAGCTGGGCCTCATCTCCTGTGTGGAGCCGCAGACCCTGAAAGGCTGCTTCGAGATCTTTGCCCGGGACGGCATGGCCGACGGCGCGGAACTCATCCTGCGGACCGCCCCCCTGCCCTGCCGCTGCACGGATTGCGGACATACATTCGAGCTGCTCAGACGGCATTTCATCTGCCCCCACTGCGGCAGCGACGCCATACGCTTCACCGGCGGACACGGTCTTGTGATGACCGATCTGGAGGTGGAGCCGGAGGAGAACCATGATTGAGCATATTCAGGTAGTACCCGACAAATGCCGCGCCTGCCGCCGCTGCGAAGTGGCCTGCATCGCCGCGCACCACGGGATGACCTTCAAGGAAGCCATGAAACACCGCGACGTGCTGGTCTCCCGCGTGCAGGTGGTCAAGGCCGAAGGCTTCAAGACCACCGTGCGCTGCCACCAGTGCAACCCCGCCCCCTGCTGCAACATCTGCCCCACCGGCGCCCTGCAGCAGGAGGAGGACGGCCGCATCACCATGCGCGTGCAGCTGTGCGTGGCCTGCAAGATGTGCATCGCCGTCTGCCCGTACGGCACCATCTCGCTGGATACCATCGGCATGCCCGAAGAAGGCGGCGAGACCATGGCCCAGCGCAGCCGCCGTGAAGTGGCCGTGCGCTGCGACATGTGCAAGGCCTGGCGTGAAGAAAACGGCAAAAAGATCACCGCCTGCATGGAAGCCTGCCCCGTGCATGCCCTTTCCATGGTGGAGCCCGACGGCACCGTCATCGAAGCGCCCAAGCCCGAAAAGAAAAAGCCCGCCGACGAATAGCGCGCACGGGCCCTGTTCAGGCTGCATGGCAGCCGCGTTTTGACGAGGGGGAAGAGGGAAACCTTTTTGGAAAAAGGTTCTCCCTCCCCGCACCCCATCCTTCCAAAAACTTTTGCCGGTGAGCCTGTCGAAGATGGGAGAGCCTGCGGAGACGTGCGGGGCGGCTTCCATACCCGCAAATCCGCCTCCGGGCAGGACAGAGATATGTGGCTCTTGAAAACGGAGAGCGCCCGCGGGAAGGGCGCCCTGGAACGTGACACACGCATGGCTGGTGCTGATGACCGGTCTTTTTTTACAGGGAGCTTGGCGGGCCCTGCCGCGGAGATTTTCTGAAATCCTTGTGGACAAGCGGGCGGGAACAGGGCACTGTGCCCTCCGCAAGATTATGATTAGGGAGCTGGATCGATGCTGGAGATCATGACGGAACGTTGTTGCCTGCGTCCCATGACGGATGCGGATTTCCCGGCCCTGTGCCGTTACCTGCAGGATCCCGGGGTGATGTATGCCTGGGGGCATGCCTTCAGTGACAGGGAAGTCTGGGACTGGCTGCGGCGCCAGCAGGCCCGCTATGTGCTGCCGGGATACGGTGCCCTGGCCGTGGAGCTGCGGGAAACGGGCGAGATGGTCGGGCAGTGCGGCATCACCATACAGGACTGTGCGGGGGTGACGGCCTGTACCGCCGCGGCTGATGGCGAGGGTGACGGACCGGCCCCGGCCGCGGAAGAGGCGGGGACTTCCGCGTTGTCCAGCGCCGGCATCGATGCCACGCCCCGGGCCTTGCAGGTGCCGGAAGTGGGCTATCTGCTGGCAAGAAAGTACTGGCACCACGGATATGCCACAGAATCGGCCCGTGCGTGCATGGAATTCGCCTTTGACGTCCTGGGTGTACCGGAAGTCTTTTCGTGCATCAGGAGCGACAATACGCCGTCTCTGGCGGTGGCCAGGCGTAACGGCATGGAACTGTGCGGACGCTTCAGCAGGCATTATGGCGGGCAGGACATGGAACACCTGCTCTATGTGGCCCGCAAAGAAAGCTGGGCCGTGTAGCTTCGGAGACAGGAGGGGCGATGCCCTGCGGGACAGTGTGCCCTTTCGCACAGGGGGTGCCTATGCCTTCCCGGATCGCCGCTCTTCACGGAAGGATGCCCGCACGGGCGGGGCTGGACGGCAGGGATCTGTCTTTGGCGGAGCCATCCGCCGGATGACGAAAAAAGCTGCCTCACGATGACGTGAGGCAGCTTTTTCATTTTCAGGGCAATCCCGCACAGGGGGCCGTCAAAGGGCTTACATGCCTGCGGCGCGGCGGATACGGGCCAGGCTGGCGTCCTTGCCCAGGAAGGCCATGATCTCGGGCAGGTGGGGGCCGCCCATGAAGCCCATGAGGGCCGTGCGCAGGGCCGGGGCCACGTCCTTGAACTTGAGGCCGTTGCCTTCGATGTAGCCGTGCAGGGCGGCTTCGAGGCCGGGAGCGTCGAAGGGATTGCAGGCGGCGAAGCGCTCGGCCACGGCGTTGAGATGGGCCTTGCCGGCATCGGTCAGATTCTTGGCGCAGGCCTTTTCGTCATAGACCAGCTCGTCGGCGCCGACCAGCAGGGGACGGAAGGACTCGGCCAGGGCCTTGAGGTCCCCGGCGCGCTCGCGGAACATATGGCACAGGGCGGCCAGCTTGTCGTCGGCGACATCGGCGGGCAGCCCGGCCTTTTCCACGAAGGGACGCACCAGCGTGGCCAGTTCGTCCAGGGGCATCTCGCGCATGAAGTGGGCGTTGATCCACTCCAGCTTGGCCGGGTCGAAGGCGGCGGCAGCGGGGTTGAGGCTGGTGCCGTCGAAGAATTTGATGAGTTCTTCCCGGGTGAAGATCTCCTGGTCGCCGTGGGACCAGCCCAGGCGCACCAGATAGTTGACCAGGGCCTGGGGCAGCAGGCCGTCGTTCTGGTATTCGATGACGGCGCGGGCGCCGTGGCGCTTGGAGAGCTTCTGGCGGTCGGGGCCCAGGATCATGGGCACATGGCCGAAGGTGGGCACGGGCAGGCCCAGGGCTTCGTAGATGAGGATCTGGCGGGGGGTGTTGGACACGTGGTCGTCACCGCGGATGACGTGGGTGATGCCCATCTCGTAGTCGTCCACCACCACGGCCATGTTGTAGGTGGGCATGCCGTCGGCGCGACGGATGACCATGTCGTCCAGTTCGCTCACGTCCACGGCGATGCGGCCCTTGACCATGTCGTCGAACACCACCTTGCCGGCCTGGGGGGCCTTGAGGCGCACGCAGCGGCCTTCGCCGGGGCCCAGGTTGCGTTCGCGGCAGCAGCCGTTGTAGCGGGGCTTCAGGCCCTGGGCGCGGGCTTTTTCGCGCATGGCTTCCACTTCCTTGGGGGTGCAGGAGCACCAGTAGGCGTGGCCGGTCTCCAGCAGCTTGTCCACATAGCTGTTGTACAGTTCGGTGCGCTGGGTCTGGTAGTTGAGGGGGCCGTCCCAGTCCAGTCCCAGCCAGCGCATGGAAGCCAGGATGGAGTCGGTGTACTCCTGCTTGGAGCGGAGCAGGTCGGTGTCCTCGATGCGCAGGTGGAACTCGCCGCCGAAGTGGCGGGCCAGCAGCCAGCAGAAGATGGCGGTACGCGCGCCGCCGATGTGCAGATGGCCCGTGGGGCTGGGCGCGAAACGGGTAACGACTTTATTCATGGTACTGTCCTTCATCGACGGCAGGCCGTCGAGGTGATTTGGCGGTCAGGGGAGCGGGCAGGCTGCGCGGGGACGGCATTTCCTGCGGCCGCAAGGCAGGGCAGGATAACCCCAATGCGCGCGCCTTGCAATGGCGGGCGGAAGCCGGACAGCGGCAGGCCCTTGCGCCTTCCCGGCCGGGGGTGCTACAGCGGTGAGGCGGTCTTGCCGCATTTTCATGCCTGTGCCTCAAGGAGAAGATATGAGCACCCAGACTGTTGTCATCAAGTATGGCGGCCATGCCATGGACAGGGACGAACTGAACGCGGCCTTTGCCGACGACATGGCTTTTCTGCAGCAGAGCATGCGCCTGGTGGTGGTGCATGGCGGCGGGCCCCAGATCAACGCCCTGCTGGACCGCCTGGCCATCGAGAGCCGTTTCGAGAAGGGCCTGCGCGTGACCGATGCCGACACCATGCAGGCCGTGGAGATGGTGCTGTGCGGCCAGGTCAACAAGAGCGTGGTCAGCCGCTTTTTGCAGCACGGCGCCCGTGCCGCGGGCCTTTCCGGCCGGGATGCGGGCCTGCTGCGGGCGCGGGTGAAGGACCCTGTGCTGGGCCTGGTGGGCGAGGTGGAAAAGGTCGACGCCTCCGTGCTCGCCTGCCTGCTGGACGGCGGCTTTTTGCCCGTGGTGGCGCCCGTGGCCTCCGGCCCCGAGGGCCAGGCCCTGAACATCAATGCGGACACGGCGGCCGGTGCCGTGGCCGGTGCCCTGCATGCCGACTATTTCGTGCTGATCTCCGATGTGCCCGGCGTCCTGGATGCGGACAAGAAGCTGATCCCCTCCCTGGACCGCGCCCGCATCGCCGAACTCCTGGAGGCCGGCGTCATCAACGGCGGCATGATCCCCAAGGTGCAGTCCTGCCTGCATGCCCTGGACGAAGGCTGCTCCCGGGCCCTGATCCTGGATGGCCGCCAGCCCTCCAGCCTGCGCCGTTATCTGCTGGACGGCGAACCGCTGGGAACGGTGGTCACGGCCTAGTTTCGCGGAAAAGAGGATGCCGGGAGGGGCCGTCCCTTCCCGGTGATGCCAGTCCTTGCCGGCAGCGCGGCCGCTCCCCAGCCCGGGCGGGGCACGGCCCTGTGCCGCAGGCGTACTGTAACTTACTGAGATCCCGCTAACGGATCATTTGGAGGAGTCATGACACAATGTGCTGCTCCCAGCGCGGCTGCCGTGGCCGCCAGACGGGCCATGAAAAAAAGTTTCCAGACGCGGGGCATCCTGACGGCTGTCTCGTCCGGCATGGTCTACGGCATGTACACGGCCTTCATGACCTATGCCATGGCCCTGGGTGTCTGGGCTGTCTGGTATGGTGAAGGTTCCGGCCTTTCGGAATTCGCCGTCCTCTTCCTGCTGAGTGCCCTGGGGGCCGGCCTGACCGACGGCTGTGCCGCCATCTGGGCGCTCATCATGGCGGCCCTGCGCGGCAAACTGGGCGACTTCGGCCGCAGCTTCAAGACGCGTCCCGGCGCCATGATGATCATCGCGGCCCTGTTCGGGGGCCCCTTCGCCTCCACCTGCTATGTGGTGGGCCTGCAGATGGCCGGTTCCATCGTCGTGCCCATCAGCGCCCTGTGCCCGGCCATCGGTGCCATCCTGGCCCGCTTCCTGTTCCGGCAGCCCCTGACGCCCCGCATGATGCTGGGTATCCTGATCTGTTTTTCGGCCAGTGCCCTGATCGGCTTCTCCAGCATGGGCGGCATCGAGGCGCGCCCCCACATGATGCTGGGCCTGCTGTTCGGCTTCCTGGCCGCCCTGGGCTGGGGCATCGAAGGCTGTGTGTGCGGTTACGGCGTGTCCATCATCGATTCCGAAGTGGGCATCACCATCCGTGAAGTGACCATCGGCATCTCCAACCTCATCATCCTGGTGCCCATCCTGGGCTGGATCGGCCAGACGGACGGCTTTGCCATGCTGGGCAAGGCCCTTGCCGACATGGACTCCATGAAGTGGTTCATCGTGGCCGGTTTCCTTTGCTACTTCAACTTCATGTGCTGGTACCGGGGCAACGCCATGTGCGGCGCGGCCCTGGGCATGGCCTGTAACGGTGCCTATTCCTTCTGGGGTCCCTTCTTCTGCTGGCTCATCCTGGGTGTCTTCTTCGGCCTCGACGGCTGGAACATGGCGCCGGTGGCCTGGGTCGGCGCCGTCCTGATGGTCGTGGGCATCTTCACCATCGCCACCAACCCTCTGGCCCTCTTCCGCAGAAAGGAGCAGTAGGATGAGACCCCTGAACTTTGCCATCCTCAAGTATCTGACCACGGTGGACGAAGCCTGCCCCGAAGACATCATCGAGGCCCTGAAAGGCACCTACGGCACCTTCCGGGCCCTCAACAAAAAAGACATCCTTTCCGCGCTCATGACCGCCGAGGTCAACGGCCTTGTCCAGGAATCCCGCTTCGAGCTGGACGAAAACGGCGAGCTGCGCATCTACTACCGTGCCCATGAGGAAGGCGCGGCCACCATCAACCGCTACATCCCCGGTTAGGGCAGCGGTTCCCGGCCCGCCGCGCGTCCCGCCGGGGCAGCCGTCCGGGCCCGGGGACCCCGCTTTTCCGCGGCCGGGGCCGATGTCCCCGCATCCGCCCGGATGTTCCCGGTGCCGAAAACATCCCCACCCTTGCCCGCACAAAAAAGGGACCGCATCCGCGGTCCCTTTTGCATCGTTGCGGGAACAGGCCTTACCCTTGCAACAGGCGGCACAGGGCCGTGCGGACGGCGTCGAAGGCTTCCTCGCCTTCCATGCGCAGGGTGCCGCCCGCCGCGTTGCGATGGCCGCCGCCGCCGAACTGCACGGCCACGGAGCGCACGTCCGTGGTGCCCGTGGACCGCAGGCTGAGCTTGTAGATGCCGGGCGCGTCCTCCCGCAGGATGCCGGAGGCCTCCACACCGCGCAGGCGGCGGAACTGCTCCACCAGGCCTTCCAGATCCTCCTTGAGGGCCCCGCACTGGCGCAGGTCTTCCAGACGGGCCAGCGCCAGCGCCGCACGGCCGTCGCAGCAGAGCTCCACGCGCTGCATGAGCCGGGCCCAGAGCGCCATGCGGGCCGGGCTCCAGTTGTTGTCCAGCTTTTCGCGCAGCATGTGGATGTCACAGCCGCTGTCGCAGAGCAGGGCCGCCAGACGGAAGACCGCGGCCGTGGTGCTGCCGTGCAGGAAGCCGCCGGTATCGGTCACCAGCCCCAGGGCCAGGGATTCGCCCAGCGGGCCTTCCGGGCGCAGACCGGCCGCCAGGCAGACATAGGCCGCCAGCTGGGCCGTGGCCGCGGCGGCGGGCTCGATCCAGTTGTCGACCGTCCCCATGCCGTCGCTGCCCAGGTGATGGTCGATGTTGATGCTGGCCGTCCCGGCAAAGCGGCCCTCCAGGGCCGTGGCCAGATCGTCGCCCAGACGGTGCGCTTCGCCGCAGTCCAGCAGCACCAGGGCCTTCGGCTCGAAGGGCAGGCGCTCCAGGCTGGTGAGCAGCGTGCAGGGCAGGGGCAGGAAGGACAGATAGTCCGGCACGCCCGAAGGGCTGTAAAGGACGAACTCCCTGCCCAGGGCCTTCAGCAGCCAGCCCAGGGCGCTCATGGAGCCCAGGGCGTCCCCGTCGGGATTCACATGGGCGGCCACCAGCACCCGGTCCAGACCGCGCAGGCTTGCCGCTACGCGCGCGGCGGGCTCGCGCCAGTTTTCGGGTATCTCAGTCATCAACGGCATAGATCTCTACCTCGCTGTCGGTCATTTCTTCGGTGCAGACGGCTTCCATCATCAGCGCGCATTTGTCCATGCGGCTGCGCAAGTGGCTCTCGCTGTTGGAGAGGGACGTCACGGCCAGCCGCAGGCGGGTCAGGCTGTTCTCGGTGCCTGCCTCGGCGATGGCCACGTTGAAGCGGTTGCGCACCTTCTGCTTCAGACTGTTGGCCACACGGCGCTTGGCCTTGAGGTTGTCGTTGCCGTCAAGGGCGAACTCCACGGTCAGGACTGCTACGAACATGGGCATGGTATCGGGCCTCGGGAGAGGCAAGGCCGGGGGAAGGGGGACGCTTTTTCCAAAAGCGTCCCCCTTCCCCCGGACCCCCATC
>ERZ827469.846-NODE-846-length-32017-cov-9.011670_pt1 | contig 32017 bp, 26 predicted proteins | sample MGYA00519917_ERZ827469 | MGnify/ENA primary metagenome ERZ827469 (study PRJEB31778, sample SAMEA3449314) | human gut metagenome | biome: human gut; feature: human-associated habitat; material: faeces | place: United Kingdom | collected 2010/2012 ... | reverse complement strand
GAATGATATACCCGTCAATGGCAATCTTGCGAAGATACGCCGCCATGTTCCGGGTAGGGACAAGCTTCATTTTCTGTTCAATCAATGCCCTTTCTTCCTCTGTTACATAGAATTTGATTTGTATTTTTCTTTTGCGTCCGTTCATGCAATCGCTCCTTTCCATTCCGAGGGTTTGGGACACTTCCCAACAAGCAATTTTCAACCGACGCACCGCAGGGCAAGAGGGCGAAAATACGGAAAAGGGTACTCTTTTCCTATGCGTGCTAAGAAAGTTTTTTATCTTTTTTGTCCTTATTTCCCTCTACGGAGAAAAAGCCATTTTGCCGAACTTATGCAAAAGAAAAAACGCTGCAATCTCAAAAAGATTACAACGCTTCCTAAAATCCATATTCAATTTTGCCGGACGTTTTTATTTGTCCTCTTTTTCGACTTCTGAAATTTCTTTTGCGGTTGCTGTTACAATCCGTATGCCGTTATCGCTCATATCATCAAGGAGAGCGTCGAGCTGCCGCCGCTTTGTATCTTTTCCGGCGGGCGTATCTAAAAGGAACTGGTCTACGGATATATTGTAACGGAGCATAAGCTCAAAAAAGATTTGCAGACTGGGGTGCTGTCCTTTATTTTCAATATTCGCAAGGTAGCGAGGGGAAATATACATTTCATCACTTACCTGTTTGCGACTTTCCCTGCGTCCCGTCCGCGCAGCTTTTATCGCTTCTCCAAATGCTTTGAAGTCATATTTTTCTACTGGTCTTTTTGCCATATTTATTCACCCAGTTACATTTTACTGTTCCCCTTTCTGCTTGGATATGTCTACACAGTTTAATCAGTTAGCCAAAATAATTCTCAACAATTTACAGAAAGAACCTTTCATTTATTCGGCTGACCGTATATAATTATAGCTGATAAAGTTTTAAGAAAGGGTGAATGAAGATGTTAGAGTATATTTCTGCCCCGGAAGCAGCGAAGAAATGGGGCATTTCGGAAAGGCGGGTACAGAAGCTATGTGAAGAAAACCGCATACCCGGTGTGGCAAAATTCAGCCGTATGTGGCTGATACCAAAGGACGCGGAAAAACCCACTGACGGAAGATACAAGAAACGGGGTGATCGTGTTGATAAGAATAGCAATATGTGATGATGAAATCGGTACTTGCTCTGATATTGAAAACATGATTTTAAATTATGCTAAACTTCAAGCATTGCAGATAGACACAGAAGTATTCTATTCGGGAGAAACTTTGTTCAAAACGATAGAAAACAAAGATAAATATGGGTTAATATTTCTGGATATTCAACTTTTGCAGCTTGACGGTGTTCAAGTCGGAAAGCAGATAAGAGAACGACTTGGAAATGAAAAAATCAGTATTGTATATATTTCTTCTAAAGAAACTTATGCAATGAGTTTGTTTCAAGTTAGACCGCTTGATTTCCTCATAAAACCCATTACACAAAAAACCGTCAATGAAACCATAGATAAATACATACGTCTGAATAATCTTATGAAGAATGATTTTTTCTTTCACATAGGGAAATCAATACAACGGCTATATTTAGATGAAATTTTCTATTTTGCCTGTAATGGAAAGAAGATAGAAATACATACCGACGCAGGTGTAACAACCTTTTATGGAACCATGCAGGAAGTAGCAGAGCAAGTGGACGGAAAAGGATTTTGGACAATCCATAAATCATATATTGTAAATTCTTCCTATGTTTCCATTTACAAATATGACGCTGTTCAAATGACAGACGGTACTATTTTACCAATAAGCCAAAAATATAGAAAACTTATGAAATCTTGTCTGACGGAACTTTATCGAAAGGAGTGAGTTTATTGTTATTATGTTATATTGCTATTTTTATGATTGATGCAGTACATATTTTACTGCTTAGTGATATAGCTGGTAAATTACCCGCCCATGTGTCGGGAGGGCAAAAACAAAGGTGTGCTTGTGCAAGGGCTTTTGTAAACAATCCCAAATTGATATTAGCAGATGAACCGACAGGAGCTTTAGATTCGGCGTCCGCAAAGCAGCTTTTAAGTATGCTTGCGGAATTGAACGAACAGGATAGAAGTACAATCCTTATGGTAACACACGATCCCTTTTCAGCAAGTTTTGGAAATCGTGTCCTTTTCATAAAGGACGGAAACCTAAAAAAGGAAATTGATAAGGGGCAGCACAATAGAAATGACTTTTATCAGACAATTCTTTCTGAAATATCTGCATTTGGAGGTGAATAACTATGCCTAAGAAATTATCATTACAAAATGCAAAAAAACAGGTTGTTGAATATATGATTTATATAATCACTATGGTCATTACGGTTGCATTGCTATTATCATTTAATATGATTATATTTTCGGAGGAAATAGCTGCTATCATAAATGAGAAATCAATACTTCCGCTAATTCTTATTACCGTAAGTGTTCTTGTTGTGCTTGTGATAAGTGCATACAGTGAAGATTTTATGCAACAGGAGTCATGTGGAAATGGAAACGGATTTTTAATCATTGTTCCCGATAAAGTTAGTGAAGTTTTGTACGAGCAGAAAAATGTACTTGTGGTAAAGACACTTTCTTCTTTGTCGTTAACGCATATTGAGGATTTAAATCATATAGACAAAAATGTGCTGATACTTTCAAAAACAGGAGTTCGTAATCAGTCTGCTTCTATGGCTGTTTATACTGTCCTGCCATTATTCTATTTTGCATTTGTATCTGCTGCCATTGCCTGTACTCTTTTATCAGTTCAAATTTTAAGCTGGGCAAACAAGGAAAGAAAAGATTATCTTACTCTGGATTATATTGGTGTCGCAAATCATCAGAAAAAAACTTTGTTGAAAAAGCAGTTGTTTCTTTTATATTTCGTGCCTGTTGTTCCGGCGACTTTAGTTAATTTGTTTTTATTTCCGGTAATGACAGGCAGCATAGTAAATGACGTTAATGGAGTTTTGCAGATAGCTTCTATCATATCTGGAATACAGCAAACAGTCCTTACCGTATGTTTGCTATTAGTAGTCTACTTTTTCTACTATGTGGCAACATATATGATCTACAAGAGAACAATTATACCTAAAAAATGATAATAGATAATTTCTAAAATAATCTGCCGGACGACGGCAAAGAAAAAAAGCCGTCGCAGAGCAGCCATATTTTCACGCGCCTATTCTATTTCGGCGGCTTTGATTTTCAGAGCCGTCGTTTCTTTTTGTCTGTACGACGACCCTTAACCATGTAGACATGGCGGCTTTAGGAGGTAGCCGCCATGAGTTATAAACCACATCAACAAATTCTTACATTCTTTGATTTATCAAAAAAAGCCCGACCGCCACCGGGGATATTCCTACCCTTAGATATGAACTATTAAATCATCTAAATACTTTTTATTATTCCTATGCGCCTGTCCGCGTTTTTTTGCGGACGGGCGCATTTTGTATGCTTAAAAAAATTTTTGAAAAAATTTCCGAAAATATTTGGCATTTTTTCAAGGCTCCGTATTACCCCGCGAAAAGGGGGAAGCACCACCAACTTTCAACAAGAAAGGAGGTGAGAATGTGGAACCTAATAGCAGGGAGTTTTATAAGCAATGTTCTTTTCAGAAGTATTGCAATGCGGTATTGCACAATGAAGCGTGCGACGCTCATAGAGAGCTTCGTACACATAAGGCAAAGGAAGTAACCTTTTCCGACATGACCTTAGATGAAGCGCGACAGCTACATACCTTTGATGAATATTTCAAACGGGAAACTGCTGAAACCGTCTTTGAAAAAGCCGGAAAGAAAATCACGCCGAAGCTGCTTCTTGAAGCAATCCGTACTTTGCCGGAAGAAAAGCGCAAAGCCATATTGCTGTATTATTTCGAGGGAATGAGCGATACAGAAATTGCAGAGTTGCTCAATACACCGAGAAGCACAATACAGTACAGACGGACAAGCTCTTTTGAACAATTAAGAAAATATTTGGAGGAAAATGCTGATGAATGGGACGAATGGTAATCAACCCGGCTACCCGGAAAATGCCCTTGTTCCTTATCCTGTCATTGTGGCAGCGACAAAGGGCGACCCGGACGCTATGAAAATGGTCTTGCAGCATTTCAGCGGTTACATAGCCCGCCTATCCATGCGAAAGTTATATGACGAGCGTGGAAATGTTTATTTTGGTATAGACAACGACATTCGGGAACGGCTGCAAGCCAAACTGATGATGGCTGTCCTCAATTTTAGAACAGAGAAATAATCGCAATCGGCGGTGGAACGTCTTTACTCCCCCTTTTCCGTTCCGCTGCTAATGCGGCAACACAGCCATTTTGAACCTTGACAAAGAAAGCGGCGCAATAGAACGGCGACGCAGCATAAGGCAAATCGGATACATTCGATATATGGGGAGCCGTTGGGCTGATACGCCATGACCGAAAGGAGGGACAAAACGAGCGAGAATTATCAGCGTTCCAAAGCAGACTTAGCAACTCTGCCGCCATAATCCATATATCGGTATAATGATACTCCTTTACCGCCGTAGTCCGAGCGTTAGAAGCGTCGCAGGCAACGGGTAGAGCTGCATGAGAACCATGCGGAAGTGAAATTCTTGTGAGGTTTGCTAAGACCGTCTGACGAGCCTATTTTTTGTTAAATTGAAAAAAGATAGGGGGAAATTCTAATGAATAAATCAAATAGCAGTGAAGAAAAAGAACTGCCTTTATATAAGGAAACAGAAGTAAGAGTACCTATCCATTTGAAAATAACATTAACAATAAGGGAAGCCGCTGAATATAGCAACATAGGTATCAATAAGATTGATTCTATGTTAAAACAGCCAAACTGCCCTTTTGTTTTATATGTTGGAACACGAAAGTTAGTGAAGCGTAAAGAATTTGAGGAATACATTCGCCGAGAATTGATTATATAGCCTTTAATAGCTGAAATATTTGTCTGTTAAGCTTGAAAAAACGGAGTCCTTGTGATATACTCTATATTTGCGTTGGACTCTTTTTTTACGTGAAAGGAGTCCGTCATGGGAAAAAATTTAAAAGGCAAAGAGTGTGGAAAAGGTATTTGTCAAAGAAAGGACGGTTTGTATTTCGCAAGATTTTATGCTAAAAATGGTACGCGTCAAAATGGATATTTCAAAACGCTGCCAGAAGCAAAAAAATGGCTTGCTGACGCAAAGTATGAAGATACACATAATCTAATCGTTACTGCGCCTGATATGACAGTAGACAAATGGTTCAATTATTGGATTGATAATATCATTTGTGACCTTGCGCCAAACACGATTAGAAATTATCGTGAGCGTTACGAAAGAAATATTCAACCATTGATAGGAACTATGTGTATAGCTGATGTAAAACCTATGCACTGTAAAGCTGTCTTAAATCGAATGGAAACAGAATATGCAGGCTCAACAATCCGGCAGACCTATATTTCAATGGGAACTATGTTCAAATCAGCAGTTATGAATGATATTATTGCAAAGCACCCTATGAATGGTGTTCGATATACGAAACCAGTCCGGGCAGTAGATGATATTAAATACTTAACCGTTGAGGAACAGGAAAAGTTTCTTGAAGCCGCAGAGCGTTCTCATAATTATAGACAGTATGCTTTGTTATTAGAAACGGGTTTGAGAACGGCTGAATTGATTGGTCTGACATGGGACGCTATTGATTGGAAAAAACGTACTTTAACTGTAAATAAGAGTTTAGAGTATCGACACAGCCGGAGATATTGGCGTGCCGGTCCGCCTAAAACAAAAAAAAGTTATCGTACTATTCCGCTTACAGAACGCGCATATACAATCCTAAAAAGTTGTTATGATGAAAAAGATACCCGGAAAGAGTCTGAAATGCTTTCACAGATTTTGGAGTACACAGACAGCAGAACGGGAGAAAAGAAATGTCTTGTCATGCGGGATTTGGTATTTATCAACTGGCGAACAGGAGAACCTGCTAAAAACAGTTCCTACGATACACATTTATATAAATTGTGTGATGAAGCTGGTATTAAGCGTTTTTGTATGCACGCCTTACGACACACTTATGCTACACGCGCGATTGAACGCGGCGTACAACCTAAAGTTTTACAGCAACTATTAGGACACGCAAGTATTAAAACAACAATGGACAGGTATGTCCATGTTACGGACGAGTCCCTTGCAAAAGCTGTTCAGCAATTTGAAGCAGCTACACCCACAGTTGAAAAAAGGGTGTAAAAAGGGTGTAATAAAAATATAGAGAAAGGCGAAAACCCGCATAAATAAAGGGTTTTCGGACAGGTAAAGATAAAAATGAAACTAGGAATCGTCGGACTTCCAAACGTTGGAAAGTCCACATTATTTAATTCCCTGACCAAAGCAGGTGCTTTATCCGCAAATTATCCATTCGCAACGATTGATCCGAACGTCGGAATCGTTTCTGTACCGGATGAGAGAATCGTAAAACTCGGTGAACTTTACCATACGAAGAAGGTAACACCGGCTACCATCGAATTTGTAGATATTGCAGGACTTGTAAAGGGAGCCAGCAAGGGCGAGGGACTTGGAAACCAGTTCCTTGCAAATATCCGTGAGGTAGATGCTATCGTACATGTGGTACGTTGTTTTGAGGATACCAATATTATCCATGTGGACGGATCTATCGATCCTGCAAGAGATATTGAGACGATCAATCTGGAACTGATTTTTTCTGATATTGAGATTCTTGACAGAAGAATTGCAAAGATTTCCAAACAGGCAAGAATGGACAAGACACTTGCAAAAGAACTGGAACTTGTAGAGGCAATCAAGGCACATCTGGAAGCAGGTAAGATGGCAAGATCTTTTGAAGTACCGGATGATGAAGACGCGGAAATCTGGTTCAGGGGTTATAACCTTCTGACTGCAAAACCGACCATTTACGCAGCAAATGTTGCAGAGGATGACCTTGCGGATGACGGGGCATCCAACCCACATGTTGCAAAAGTAAGAGAGATGGCAAAGGAAGAGGGCGCAGAAGTATTTGTGATCTGTGCACAGATTGAACAGGAACTTGCAGAACTCGATGAAGATGAGAAAAAGGAATATTTAGATGACCTTGGAGTGACCTCCAGCGGACTTGATAAACTGGTAGCAGCAAGCTACAGCCTGCTTGGACTGATCAGTTTCCTTACTGCAGGAGAGGATGAGTGCCGTGCATGGACGATCAGGAAAGGCACAAAAGCACCACAGGCAGCAGGTAAGATCCATACAGACTTTGAGCGTGGATTTATCAAGGCTGAGGTTGTAAATTATCAGGATCTTTTAGACAATGGAAGTCTTGCGGCAGCCCGTGAAAAAGGAATTGTCGGCATGGAAGGAAAAGAGTACGTGGTCAAAGACGGAGACGTTATTTTGTTCCGCTTTAATGTATAAGAGATAAAAAAACGCATATCATTTTTCGAGGGAATGTTTCGGAGAATGGTATGCGCTTTTGTGACTTGACAGAAAAAGAAGTGATAAACGTCTGTGACTGCAAATGCCTTGGAAATGTCCATGATCTTGATATTGACGAATGTGATGGAAGGATACGGGCGTTGATCGTTCCGGGACCCGGAAAATGGTTTGGCTGTTTTTGCAGGGAGTTCGAATTGTTTATTCCGTGGTGTAAGATCGTCAGGATCGGACCGGACATTATTTTAGTTGATATTGATGAGAAAGAGGCAAAACACAAGGTTTAAAGAGAAGAAAACAGGAGAGACTATGTTAGATCAGAGTGTATTTACAGAGACAATCCATGAGGTGGCAGAGATTATCCGCACTTCTGCGACACCGTTATCAAAAGAAGAAATCTTAAGCTATTTCAAAGAGATGGAGTTAAACGAACAGCAGGAAAACATGGTTTTAGAGTTTCTGCTGACACCACATGAGGAAGAAGAAGCGGAAGAGGAAACTGAAGAGGCCGAAGGCGGAGAGCAGGAAGCAGCAGACTGGCAGGAAACGTCAGATGCATCTGTGCTGGCACAGAATGATCCTGGCAAAAAAGAGGAAAAAAACGCAGAGCCGGATGTTTTACCGGAAACTAAGGTATTTCAGATGTATCTGGAGGAGATCAGCAGTCTTCCGGTATATTCCGGGAAGAAGCAGGAAGAAATGTATCAGAAACTTTTAGCAGGGGATGAGTCCGTGATCAATCCAATCTCTGACAGCTGGATGATAAAGGTGTTAGAGACCGCCAGAAAGCTTGCAGTGACCTCAGAAGGCTTTGAGGATGTCATTCAGGAAGGAAATATGGCACTTTTTTTAAAACTGACAGAACTTTGCGGCTGTGAGGAAAAAACAGATGTTGAGGCAGAATTGCAGGGCGCAGTGGAGACAGCCATGAAATCATCCATTCTTGCGGAAGAAGGCGAGGATGAGGATGAGAAGGCTATGGTCGGCAAGCTGGCGTTAGTCAACGAGGCTAAGAAGTATCTTGCAGAGGAGAAAGGCAGGGAAGCAACTGTACATGAACTTGCAGCATATACACAGTTGACAGAAGAGGAACTTTCTGATATCCTCTTATTGATCCAGAAAGCGGATCAGAAGGACAAATAGCATATAGAATCCAAAACCAATATTGGAGTGGACTTTTCTGGAGCAAAAAGCTCTATTTTTCGCCACACGACTGAATGTGAACAGTCGTGTGGTATTTTTTTGCGCTAAAACAGATATTTCAGCGTATGCGAGTAAGATTGATTGACAGAAAGAAAACAGAGGAGAAAAAGAAAAGATGGATCAGGAATTTATGAAAGAAAAACCGGTGATGCCGCTGGTGATCTCCATGGCGCTGCCGATGACATTTTCCATGTTAGTGAATGCATTATATAATATCATAGACAGCTACTTTGTAGCGCAGATCAGTGAGGATGCGATGACGGCGTTATCGTTAGTATTTCCGTTACAGAATCTGGTCAATGCAGTGGTCATTGGTTTTGCTATCGGAATGAATGCTGCGATGGCTTATTATCTTGGGGCACAGAAACAGCAAATGGCGGATAAAACAGCATCGATTGGCATGTTATTGAATATGCTGCATGGTCTGGTGCTGGCAGCCATCTGTATTGCAGTTATGCCGGTCTTTTTAGGAATGTTTACAAAACAGGCCGGAATTATCGGAATGGGGGTACAGTACTCGGATATTGTATTTTTATTTGCAGTGCCAAATGCGGCAGCGCTTTGTTTTGAAAAAATATTTCAGGCAGTTGGACGCATGAAAACATCTATGTTTTGTATGCTGCTTGGCTGTGTGACCAATATTGTGCTTGATCCACTGCTGATTTTTGGAATTGGGATTTTTCCTGCAATGGGAATCCGGGGAGCGGCACTTGCAACCGGAATCGGACAGATCGTGTCACTGGCAGGGTATCTGACCGCATATTACTGGAAACCGATTCCTGCCAAAGTGAAGGTCAGAAATATGAAGCCGGAGAAGCAGCTTTGCAAAAAAGTGTATTCTATCGGAATCCCTGCAACGTTAAGCCTTGCGCTGCCTTCCGTCCAGGTGTCTGCATTAAATGCGATACTGGCTGTTTATTCTGCAAGTTATGTTCTTGTATTGGGTGCTTATTTCAAATTACAGACATTTTTATATCTGACTGGAAATGGTGTGGTACAGGGGATGCGTCCATTGATTGGATACAATTATGGAGCAGGAGAGTCAAAGAGAGTGAAAGAGATTTTTCAGTCAGCATTGTTCCTGATCGTAATAGTGATGGTGATCGGTACGATTCTCTGTATGGCAATGCCACAGGCGCTGATCGGTCTGTTTACAGGAAATCCTGAGACAATTCGGTTAGGCAGGGAGGCACTCAGGCTCATCAGTATAGGATTTATCGTGTCATCGATTTCCGTCACGGTATCCGGCGCTTTGGAGGGGCTTGGAAAAGGGAAGGAATCGTTAGTCATTTCATTACTGCGTTATATCGTGGTGATTTTGCCGTTGGCATTTATTTTAAGCCGCCTTTTTGAGGCGGCTGGTGTATGGCACGCGTTCTGGATCACGGAATTTGTTTCAGCAGTGATTTCATGGATCATATGCAAAAAAGAGATTTTTCAGTGAGGCACATCCAGCAATGTTTCAAACTGGTCAATCGGAACAGGTTTGGAATAAAAATAACCCTGATACCAGGTCGCACCAAATTGATGAATGTAGTCGCTTACCTCCTGATTTTCAATTCCCTCGATACAGGTTTCGGTATTGGTACGGTTTGCGTAATCAACGATCGACTGTACCATAGCCTGATTCTGTGGCTTTTGTTCAATATCTTTGATAAAACTCATATCGACTTTCAGCTCATCAACAGGTAATTCCAAAGCAAGGCTTAGGGAGCTGTTACCGGTTCCAAAATCATCCAGTGCAATTTTAATCCCCTTTGAGTGAAAGAAATCGACTTCATTCTTCAGAAAAGTCACATCGAGATCCCGGCAGCGCTCAGTCAGTTCCAGACACAATTCCTCCGGTCTGGCTCCGGTTTCTTTTAAAATCGTCATGACAGAGTCACGAAATTCTTTTCGCGACAATTGAGCGGCAGAGATGTTGACGTTTACGAAAAAGTGTGGGATCTTATCACGGATCCTGCCGATATCCTTTAATGCGGTGCGTAAAATCCAGTTGCCGAGGTCAAAGATACATGGATCTTCCTCTAACCACTCCATAAATATTCCTGGAGAGATGAGACCATAGGGCTCTAATTCCCATCGTATCAGTGCTTCCATGCCACGGATCTTTCCGGTCTTTGTGTCTGCTATCGGCTGGTAGAACAGGCGGAATCCCTCAAAATGGCTAGTCGCACACTGGTGGATCAGACCGATCAGCTCAAACTGTTTTTCGTTGTTGCCACAGATCTCATCGTTAAAAATGACGAGATCGCTATGATGTTCATAGCGTGAATGATTCTGCGCATAGGTCAGACGGCTGCGGACAGCATTCGTTTCTTTCATATAGGGTTCTAAGAAAATGGCTCCTGCAGAGATCTTGATCGGAATCCGTTTTCCATTCACTGCAATGGTGTTTGCCAGTGTATCCTCGATGAAAGCGAAAATGCTATGGAGCTCTGTTTTGGATACTTTGTCGAAAACAAGCACAAATTTCGCACCGGACAGGCGGTAGGCATAACCGATATTGCGTACCATGTGTAAAAGGCTTTGTGCCACTTTGTTCAGAATCTTATCTGCAAAAGCTGCCCCATACATGACATTGATATGGCTGAACTGATCCAGCCCGATCTTTAAGAGTGCGGCAGGACGTGTGTTATCAAGTAATTGGGTGATACAGCGGTTCAGTGCCGGTTCCGTATAGAGACCTGTGACAGAGTCCACTTCATCAGAAATTCCATAATTATCATAGCGGATAATGATGATAAAAGGCTGCTTTTGTTCATCATAAAGTACACGCGCCATGGCGTTGAAACGGTTGTAGGAATCGCCATCCTGAATCCGGTATTCCCATGCGGTATCCAGATTTTTACCGTCAACCCGTTCTTTAAAACCACGTTTGAAAGTGGCAACATCATCAGGATGGATCTTCCGGTTTGCCTTTTCCATGCCGCGGATCGTATAATTTTCTTTCATGCCAAAATAATCCATCGCCCGTTCGGACCACCAGGTGATTCCGGTCCGAAGGTATGTAATGGAAAGATATGATTTTTTGGAAAGAGAGGCGATCGCTTTTATCATATCTGGAAAAAGCCGGTCGATCTCTTCCCAGAAAAGCTGTTCATGATTGTCAGTTTTATCGTTTTTCATTCGTTTTCCCCGATTGACATACGCACGCATGTCTGTTCACAATGTACACGTAACCAATAACTAATAAAGCTATTTATGATTATAGCATAAAACAAATTAAATTTCGATTTTTTTCGTATTAATTCAAAGTATCTTTTTTCAGGTTCTTATTTGCAGTTGAGAGCATGAGTTTAATACGGTTCAACTGGTTTACTTCACTTGCACCCGGATCGTAGTCGATCGCAACAATGTTGGAATCCGGATAGCGGTGCCGCAATTCCTTGATAACACCTTTTCCTACAACATGGTTCGGCAGGCAGGCAAATGGCTGTGTGCAGACAATGTTCGGAGTGCCGGTATGGATCAGTTCCAACATTTCTCCGGTTAAGAACCATCCTTCACCGGTCTGGTTACCTTCGGATACGATATCCCTTGCATATTTTGCAAGATCCTCAATGTGTGCAGGTGGAGTAAAATGTTTACTCTTCTTAAATTCATCGACCGCAGCAGAGCGCAACCACTCAAAGAACCTGATGCCAAGGCGTCCGATACGTTTGGATTTCTGGCTGAAACCGAGGTTGTCTGCCTTAAAGCCTGTGTTGTAGAAGCAGTAGAGCAGGAAGTCGGTAAGGTCAGGAACAACAGCTTCCGCACCTTCGGATTCTAACAGGTCTGCCAGATAGTTGTTGGCAGCCGGATGGAATTTCACCAAAATCTCACCGACTATGCCGACACGCGGCTTTTTAATATCAAGACGCGGGAGATTGTCAAAGTCACGGATAATCTCACGGCACATCTGTTTGTATTTTTTATGGGATAAAATCTTATCCTGTGTAATAAATGCAATGATCTTCTCTTTCCATTTTTCATGGAGTTCGTTGGCAGAACCGGGAACTGCTTCATAAGGTCTTGTGGCGTATAAACAGCGAAGGAAAATATCTCCAAATTCCAGAGCGTAAAGTCCGTGCTGGATAAGCTTTGGAGTGAAAGTGAATCCCGGGTTGCTCTCTAAACCGCTCAAGTTGATGGAGATAACCGGAACATTCGGGTAGCCAGCCTTTTCCAGAGCGCGGCGGATAAATCCGATGTAGTTACTTGCACGGCATCCGCCACCGGTCTGGGAGATTAAGATCGCAGTCTTATTCATATCGTATTTGCCGGATTTTACGGCAGCCATCAACTGGCCGACAACGATCAGGGACGGATAACAGGCATCGTTATTGACGAATTTTAATCCGACATCGACACATTCCCTTGCAGGAACATCTGGTACGACCAGATTGTATCCGGCAGCATTGAAAGCCGGCTCTAATAATTCAAAATGGATCGGTGACATCTGCGGGCAGAGAATCGTGTAGTTTTCACGCATCTCCTTCGTAAATACCACACGCTCATAACTTGCAGGCACGATCGTTCTTTTGGCCTGCTTTTTCTCGCGGACGCGGATCGCTGCGATCAGTGAACGGATACGGATTCTGGCAGCACCTAAGTTGTTGACCTCATCAATCTTCAGACAGGTGTAGATTTTGCCTGATCTGGTCAGAATATCGTTGACCTGATCGGTGGTAACGGCGTCAAGACCACATCCGAAGGAGTTCAACTGGATCAGGTCTAAGTCATCTCTTGTCTTTACAAAGTTTGCAGCCGCATACAGGCGGGAGTGGTACATCCACTGATCCATAACGATCAACGGACGCTCCGGCTGATGCAGATGAGAGACAGAGTCTTCTGTTAAAACGGCGATTCCATAGGAAGTGATAAGCTCCGGAATACCGTGGTTGATCTCCGGGTCAACGTGGTATGGACGTCCGGCGAGAACGATACCGCGTTTTCCGGTCTCTTCCATATATTTTAATACTTCTTCACCTTTTTTCTGCATTTCCATGCGGACAACAGCTAATTCCTTCCAGCCTTCGGAAACTGCATCGCGGATCTCCGCTTCGGAAATGCCGAATTCAGAAGAACCAAATACCTTGATGAGCTGGGAGGATAAGGTGTCCTCATTTGTGAATGCCATAAATGGATTTAAGAACTTCACCTGACCGGAAGTGATCTCATCCACGTTGTTTTTAATATTCTCTGCATAAGAAGTAACAATCGGGCAGTTATAGTGGTTGTTGGAATCCGGGAACTCATTTCTCTCGTATGGGATACACGGGTAGAAAATGAAATCCACATTCTGATGGATCAGCCAGGTCACATGTCCGTGCGCAAGTTTTGCAGGGTAACATTCGGATTCGGATGGGATCGAATCGATACCAAGCTCGTAAATCTTACGTGTGGAGGACGGAGAGAGTACCACGGAGAAACCTAGTTTTTTGAAAAAGACTGCCCAGAATGGGTAGTTCTCATACATATTCAACACACGTGGGATGCCGACGGTACCGCGGGCTGCTTCCTCTGCACTTAATGGTTCATAGTCAAAAATACGTTTGTTCTTATATTCAAAAAGGTTTGGAATGTTGTCTTTGTTCTTCTCTTTTCCAAGACCACGCTCACAGCGGTTGCCGGTAATATACTGACGGTTGCCGGAGAAGCGGTTGATGGTTAAGAGACAGTGGTTCGTACATCCCTGACATCTTGCAAGCTTCGTGTCAAAAGTCAGTGCATTGATCTCGTCGATGGAGAGCATGGAGGTCTGATAACCTTCCTCATGGCGTTCCCTTGCGATCAGGGCAGCGCCGAAAGCTCCCATGATGCCGGCAATATCCGGGCGGATACACTGGACACCGGCAATTTTTTCAAAACTTCGTAAAACGGCATCGTTGTAGAACGTTCCACCCTGTACCACAATGTTCTGACCAAGATCTTTTGCATCGGAAAGCTTGATTACCTTATATAGAGCATTCTTGATGACTGAGTAGGCAAGACCGGCAGAAATATCAGCGACGGATGCGCCCTCTTTCTGCGCCTGTTTTACTTTCGAGTTCATGAATACTGTACAGCGGGTTCCAAGATCGATCGGGTTTTTCGCAAAAAGGGCTTCTCTGGCAAAGTCCTGTACAGAGAAATTTAGTGATTTTGCGAATGTCTCAATGAAAGAACCACAACCGGAAGAACAGGCTTCATTTAACTGGACACTGTCAACGGTCTGGTTTTTGATCTTAATGCATTTCATATCCTGACCACCAATGTCGAGGATACAGTCAACTTCCGGATCAAAGAATGCTGCGGCATAAAAATGTGCGACAGTTTCTACTTCGCCGTCATCTAATTTCAGAGCAGCCTTCTGTAACGCCTCACCATATCCGGTGGAGCAGGAGTGTACAATGTGTGCCATTTCCGGCAGTTTGGAATAAATATCCTTGATCGCACGGATTGCAGTAGAGAGCGGGCTTCCGTTGTTATTGCTGTAGAAGGAGTACAGCAGAGAACCATCCTCACCGATCAGGGCAACTTTCGTTGTGGTGGAACCTGCATCGATACCAAGGTAGCAGTTTCCTTCGTAAGAAGCCAGATCTGCGGACTTTACATGATGTCCGTCGTGGCGTGTGCGGAAAGCATCGTATTCTGCCTGATCTTTGAATAAAGGATCAAGTCTTGCAACTTCGAATTCCATATGGATATCCGACTGAAGTTTTGTATGTAATCCTGCTAAAGTAGTTACTTTGTCCTCTTTATAGTTCAGTGCAGAACCGATCGCTGCAAAAAGATGGGAATTCAAAGGAGTGATTGCATGCTCCTCGTCTAAGTTTAAGGTACGGATGAATGCAGCCTTTAACTCGGATAAAAAGTGCAGGGGACCTCCTAAGAAAGCAACGTGTCCACGGATCGGTTTGCCGCAGGCAAGACCGCTGATCGTCTGGTTGACAACTGCCTGAAAAATGGAAGCGGATAAGTCTTCCCTGGTTGCACCTTCGTTGATCAGAGGCTGGATATCTGTCTTGGCAAACACACCGCATCTGGCGGCGATCGGATAAATTGCCTTATAATTCTTTGCGTATTCGTTCAGCCCGCTCGCATCTGTCTGGATGAGGGATGCCATCTGGTCGATAAAAGAACCTGTACCACCGGCACAGATACCGTTCATACGCTGTTCTACATTACCGCCCTCGAAATAAATGATCTTCGCATCCTCACCGCCAAGCTCGATAGCAACATCGGTCTGTGGTGCATAGTGCTGTAAAGCAGTGGATACGGAGATGACCTCCTGGACAAACGGCACGTCTAAATGTTTTGCAAGGGTAAGACCACCGGAACCGGTGATCATTGGGGCAATCTGCATATCCCCAAGCTGTTTATAAGCTTTTTCCACCAGCAGGGAGAGAGTTTCACGGATATTGGCGAAATGTCTCTCGTAATCGGAGAATAACAGGTTGTCATTCTCATCCAGCACAGCTACTTTGACTGTCGTGGAACCAATATCAATACCAAGTTTATGAAGTGTATTGTTACTCATATCTTTCCTCCAAATTATCTCTTGTAAATCAAATCTATCAATAGTCTATGTTCACTATTTCTTCCTATTATATATATGTGCTCAAAAACCAAGCAATGTACATTATACGACAGGAAAAAACAAAAAACAATGACAAAATAATCTGAAAAATCTAAACTTTTTATGAAGAAATTTAGCGCCGATTGACAAAGGTTTCCTGCATAGATATACTTTAGCTAGATTGTTTGAAAAAGAAGACAGTCCAAAGAGTATTTGAAAAAAAGGAGTAGCAATATGAACTGGTTAAATAAACTGGAGCGTAAATTTGGAAGATATGCGGTACCGAATCTGATCGTGTATCTGATCGGAGCATATTCCGTTGGATTTGTATTGAACATGGTGGCACCGAATATATTGGGATTCTTGAATTTCCAGCCTTATTACATTTTACACGGACAGATCTGGAGACTTATCACATGGATTTTAATGCCGACAGACAGCAATATCATTTTTCTGTTGATCATGATGATGTTTTATTATCAGCTTGGAACTGCGTTGGAGCGCGCGTGGGGAACTTTCCGTTTTAATGCCTATATCATCGGCGGAATCCTGCTGACTGAAGTGGGAAGCCTTTTGGCGTATGGTCTGATCTATCTGTTTATGGGTGGCAGTTTTGCCCACACTGCAAGCACAATGATGGGACAGATGATCAGTACTTCCTATATCAATATGTCTATATTCCTTGCATTTGCGACCTTATATCCGGATATGCAGGTGTTACTGTACTTTATCATTCCGATAAAAATGAAATGGATGGCAGCCGTATATGTTGTTATCATGGTATTCAGCGTGTGGGATACCTATCATGCGATTTATGCATATACACAGTCTGTATCCACTGCATTATGGTATGCAGGGATCATGCTGTTATGTATTGTGATGTCACTGTTAAATTATCTTATTTTCTTCCTGTCCACGAGGAATCTGAGCCGGTATACTCCACATGAGGTGCATCGCAGGCAGCAGTTTAAGGCACAGATGAGAGAGCCGAGACCGGGTTCCGGTATCGCAAAACACAAATGTGCAGTCTGCGGACGCACAGAGCTGGATGATCCAAACTTACAGTTCCGTTTCTGTTCGAAGTGCGAGGGCAATTATGAGTATTGTCAGGATCACCTGTTTACACATCAGCACATCCGAAGAGTATAAGAACAAAGATACAGTCTTTTTCCAGATGATGGAGGAAGGCTGTGTTTTTTATTAGTTAAAAATATCTCCTGTATTAGTTCATCTTATCAATAAAAAATTTTATGCAAAAATTGACGTTTTTTTGAAAATTACCATACAAATCATATTGACGATAAAAAATTGCTATGCTAAATTGACTTTTGTATTTTGAAATTAGTTTTTCCTATGGAAAACAAGGAGGCTAAATCCTTTCTTCACCAGAGGTTAAATTTTACTTCGTAAAATTGGATTTTGCTTCGCAAAACAAGGAGGATTATATGAAGAAAACATTAAGTATTTTATTGGCAATGGGAATGACTGTCGGTATGGTGGCAGGATGTGGAGACACAGCAGACAACAGCAGTGCAGCAGATAATTCTGCAGCAGCTTCTACAGAGGCTGGTACAGATGGCACACAGGCAGCAGCTTCCGCAGCAGATATCAAAGTCGGTGTTATTTATATCGGTGATGAGAACGAGGGATATACAGCAGCTCATATGGCAGGTATTGATGAGATGGCAGCAAACCTCGGTTTATCAGATGACCAGATTATTGAGAAGACAACAATCCCGGAGGATGAGTCCTGCTATGATGCAGCAGTAGACCTTGCAGATCAGGGATGTAATATTATTTTTGCAACAAGTTTTGGACATGAGACATACATTTTACAGGCAGCACAGGAGTATCCGGACATTCAGTTCTGTCATGCAACAGGATATCAGGCAGCAAGTTCCGGACTTTCTAACATGCACAACTACTTCGATGCAATTTATGAAGCACGTTATGTATCCGGTGTTGTTGCAGGTATGAAATTAAATGAGATGATCGAGAATGGTGATATCACAGCAGACCAGGCAAAAATCGGTTATGTAGGTGCATTCCCATATGCAGAGGTTATTTCAGGATTCACATCTTTCTACTTAGGTGCTAAGAGCGTATGTGAATCTGTTACAATGGAAGTTCAGTATACAAACAGCTGGGCAGATATGACAGCAGAGGGCGAAGTTGCAAATCAGCTGATCGCAGATAACTGTGTACTGATCAGCCAGCATGCCGATACAACAGGTGCTCCATCAGCATGTGAGACAGCAGGTGTTCCTTGTGTTGGTTACAACGTAGATATGACATCTGTTGCTCCGGACGCAGCATTGACATCTCCTACAAATAACTGGGGTGTATATTATACTTACGCTGTACAGTGCGTATTAGATGGAAAAGCAATCGACACAGACTGGTGCAAAGGATTCTCTGAGGATGCAGTCAGAATCACTCCGGTCAATGAGGCTGTTGCAGCAGAAGGAACAGACGCAAAAGTAGAAGAAGTAGAAGCAGCATTAAAAGATGGTTCTCTTCATGTATTTGATACATCTACATTTACAGTAAACGGATCTTCCTTAGAAGACCTGATCGCAGAAGGCGGAGATTACGCAAAATATGCTGATTACGTTTCAGACGGTTATTATCATGAATCTGAATTGGCATCTGCACCATCCTTTGATATTATCATTGATGGCATCACATCTCAGGCAAACTAATTTTTAAGATAAACCGGCAGGGCACAGATGGTTTCTGTGCTCTGCAATGATAGAAATATTGGAAGAAAACAGAGAAATCCTTTCAAGATACAGATTGAAAGGATTTTCGTATTTAGGAGGATTACTTGTGGAAACAGGAAACGCTATTGAACTGAAAGGTGTAACCAAACGTTTCGGTGACGTGATTGCGAACGATAACGTGAATCTGACCGTCAGGAAAGGTGAAATTCTTTCGATTTTAGGAGAGAATGGTAGTGGAAAGACTACGTTGATGAACATGCTTTCCGGAATTTACTTCCCGGACGAAGGAGAAGTTTATGTGGATGGAAAAGAAGTGACCATCCGCTCCCCAAAAGATTCCTTCGCACTCGGTATTGGAATGATTCATCAGCATTTCAAGCTGATCAATATTTTGACAGCCGCCGAGAATATTATTTTAGGTCTGCCTGGAAAAGAAAAACTGAATATGAAACAGGTAGAGAAAGAAATCAGGAAACTGACAGAACAGTATGGATTTGACCTCAATCCGTCCCAGAAAATTTATGACATGTCTGTCTCACAGAAACAGACCGTAGAGATCGTAAAAGTACTTTACCGCGGGGCAGACATTCTGATCCTCGATGAACCGACAGCCGTATTGACACCGCAGGAGACTGAAAAATTATTTGCAGTCCTCAGGAACATGAGGAAAGCAGGAAAATCCATTATTATCATCACACATAAATTAAATGAAGTATTGGAACTTTCTGACCGTGTCGCAGTGCTTCGAAAAGGAAAATATATTGATACGGTAGAGACGGCGAAGGCAACTGTAGAATCACTCACAGAGATGATGGTCGGCGAGAAAGTAAAACTGGATATCAACCGTACTGAGCCTGTAGGAGCAGAAAAACGTATTGAGATGCGTGGCATTACGTGTAGGAACAAGGAGGGACTTAAGGTTCTGACAGAGGCTTCCTTCACCGCCTACAGTGGGGAAATCCTTGGTGTGGCAGGAATTTCAGGAAGCGGACAGAAAGAATTATTAGAGTCCGTTGCAGGACTTCAGCCGATCGAGAGCGGCGAGATCCTTTATTTTTCCCCGGAGGGTACGACAGAAAAAATCTCTGAGATGAAGGCGGAGGATATTAAAAATCTTGGTATCACGTTATCGTTTGTGCCGGAAGACCGTCTTGGAATGGGACTTGTTGGTTCTATGGATCTGACAGATAATATGATGATCCGAAGCTATAAGGAAGGCAGACATTTCTTTGCCGACCGTAAATCTCCAAAGAAACTTGCAGAAGATATTGTGGAGAAATTAGATGTTGTGACACCGGGTGTGGATACTCCGGTCAGCAGGCTTTCCGGCGGTAATGTACAGAAAATCCTTGTCGGCCGTGAGATCGCAAGCAATCCGACTGTGCTGATGGTTGCGTATCCGGTCAGAGGACTTGACATCAATTCATCATACACGATTTACAATCTGTTGAATGACCAGAAGAAAAAAGGAGTTGCAGTCATCTGTGTAGGTGAGGATCTGGATGTCCTGCTGGAACTTTGTGATAAGATTTTGGTATTGAACAGTGGAAAAGTTGCGGGTATCGTGGATGCGCGTACCACAACGAAGGAAAAACTGGGACTGATGATGACTGGTTTGACGGAGGATAAGAATGAGTAAGGAAAACGTGATTTCGAAGAAAGAACCTTTTGCACGTATGGTGAAGAGAGACCATATCAGTGTGGGAAAGGCGTGGGCGATCCGACTGATCGCAGTTGCATTGTCACTGGTAGTAGCGGCACTTGTGATCGTGGCAGTCACAAAACAGAATCCGATCGAAGTGTATCTTGGAATTATTGATGGAGCAGTTGGAAGCAACCGGAGGATCTGGGTGACTATCCGTGAAATGATGGTGCTTTTATGTATTGCAATTGGTCTTACCCCTGCATTTAAAATGAAATTCTGGAACATCGGTGCAGAAGGACAGATTTTAATGGGCGGTACAGCGGCAGCGGCAATGATGATCTACTTTGGCGATAAAATGCCAAACTGGTTACTGCTGATCGTGATTTTTGTTGTCAGTGGTCTGGCCGGACTGATCTGGGGTGTGATCCCTGCCATTTTTAAAGCATATTTTAATACCAATGAGACTTTATTTACTTTAATGCTGAATTATGTCGCAATGCAGATCGTAACGTTCTGTATTGTATTCTGGGAGAATCCGTCTGGTTCTAATACCGTTGGTATTATCAATGCAGCAACAAAAGGTGGATGGTTTCCAACAATTTTTGGCAATGCATATACATTAAATGTTATCATTGTTTTAGCAATTACATTAGTAGTTTATGTTTATATGAAATATTCCAAACAGGGATATGAGATCTCGGTTGTCGGAGAAAGCCAGAATACTGCAAGATATGCAGGAATCGATGTGAAGAAGGTCATTATCCGTACAATGATGATCTCCGGTGCGATCTGTGGAATTGCCGGTGCAGTGATCGTCAGCGGTGCGAGCCATACCATCTCGACAAGTACAGCAGGTGGACGGGGATTTACTGCGATCATTGTTGCATGGATGTCAAAGTTTAATCCGCTTGCGATGATCCTTGTTTCCGGATTCCTTGTATTTATGCAGCAGGGATCGATCCAGGTGGCATCGCAGTTTGGTCTGAATGAAAATGCATCAGATATTATTACAGGTATTTTATTGTTTTTCCTGATCGGATGTGAATTCTTTATTAACTACAAATTAGAGTTCCGTAAGAAAGGAGAGAAATAGAATGACATTATTACTGACGTTTATACAGAAGGTGATCGGACAGGGAGTCGCTATTTTATTTGGTGCTTCCGGAGAGATCGTCACAGAAAAATCCGGTAACTTAAACCTCGGAATTCCGGGAATTATGTACATGGGTGGTATCGCCGGACTTATGGGTGCTTTCTTTTATGAAAAAAGTACAGAGACGCCAAACGGAGCCATCGGGGTGCTGGTTTCACTGCTGTGTTCCCTGATCGCATCTGCCCTGGGCGGGCTGATCTACAGTTTTCTGACAATCACACTCAGAGCGAACCAGAATGTGGTGGGACTTGCACTTACGACATTTGGTGTTGGATTCGGTAACTTCTTCGGTGGTTCCATTTCCAAGCTGGCTGGAGGTGTCGGACAGATTTCCGTTCAGACAACGGCGGCTGCATACCGCGCCACTATTCCGGGACTCTCAAAGATCCCGGTGATCGGAACACTTTTCTTTTCTTATGGATTCCTGACATATCTGTCCGTTATCGTGGCGGTTGTCATGACTTACTTTTTAAAGAAAACAAGAAAAGGACTGAACTTAAGAGCGGTCGGCGAAAGCCCGGCAACAGCGGATGCAGCAGGTATCAATGTCTCAAAGTACAAATATGCTGCCACAGTGACCGGCGCAGCAATCGCAGGTCTTGGCGGACTTTATTTTGTTATGGAATATCTGGGTGGTACCTGGTCGAACAATGGATTCGGTGACAGAGGATGGCTTGCAATCGCACTTGTAATCCTGGCATTGTGGAATCCGGATCATGCGATCTGGGGATCTTTTGTGTTTGGTGGATTATATATTTTATATATCTATCTTCCGGGATTGAATAGGGCAACACAGGAGCTTGTAAAAATGCTTCCGTATGTTGTGACAATTATCGTCCTGATCATCACAAGTAAGAGAAATAAACAGGAAAATCAGCCGCCGGCAAGCCTTGGAGAGGCATATTTCAGGGAAGACCGGTAAAAGGCATGAAAAGGAAGCGAAGCTGCCTGGGTGCAGCCGCTTCTTTTTTGTTTTGTAAATAACTGGAAAACAGTGAAAAGTATGCTATAATAAAAAATGTCGAGCGATTTTATGCTTGCGTCTGAATCATACATCATGTAATATGTTAGATAGACTTCATTTTTGAAAAACAAGGAGGAAATTATGGAAAACGAGACTGTCTCTAAGAATTTTATTGAGCAGATGATTGATAAAGATATCGAGGAGGGATACTGCCATGAGGTTCACACCAGATTCCCACCGGAACCAAATGGTTACCTTCATATTGGACATGCAAAGTCCATTCTTTTAAACTATGGGCTGGCACAGAAGTACGGCGGAAAGTTCAATCTTCGATTTGATGATACAAACCCGACCAAGGAGAAAACAGAATTTGTAGAGGCGATCCAGTCTGATATTGAATGGCTTGGCGCTGACTGGGAGGGAAGACTGTTCTTTGCATCGGATTATTTCGAACAGATGTATGAAGGAGCTGTAAAGCTGATCAAAAAGGGAAAAGCTTACGTATCAGACCTTTCCGCAGAACAGATCCGTGAATACAGAGGAACTTTGACAGAACCGGGAAAAGAAGATCCATACAGCACACGTTCTGTAGAAGAGAATCTGGCATTATTTGAAGATATGAAGAATGGTAAGTTCGCCGATGGAGAAAAAGTACTCCGTGCAAGGATCGACATGGCATCTTCCAATATTAATATGAGAGATCCGGTTATCTATCGTGTGGCACATATGACACACCACAGAACAGGCGACAAATGGTGCATCTATCCAATGTATGACTATGCACATCCAATCGAGGATGCGATCGAGGGAATTACCCATTCTATCTGTACTCTGGAGTTCGAAGACCACAGACCATTATATAACTGGGTAGTGGAAGAAGTTGGCAAAGATATGATCCCAAATAAGGATGAGATGCCGCCAAGACAGATTGAGTTTGCAAAATTATACCTCACAAATGTAGTAACCGGAAAACGTTACATCAAACGTCTGGTAGAAGAAGGCATCGTTGACGGATGGGATGATCCTCGTCTGGTTTCGATCGCAGCGCTCAGAAGAAGAGGATTTACACCGGAATCCATTAAGATGTTCGTAGATCTTTGCGGAATCTCCAAAGCAAACAGTTCTGTCGATTATGCAATGCTTGAGTACTGTATCCGTGAGGATTTAAAATTAAAGAAACCGCGTATGATGGCAATCCTTGATCCGGTCAAGGTAGTGATCGATAACTATCCGGAAGGACAGATAGAATATCTGGATGTTGTGAATAACCTTGAAAACGAAGAACTTGGAAGCAGAAAAGTGCCATTTGGAAGGGAAATCTACATTGACCGTGAGGACTTTATGGAAGAGCCGCCAAAGAAATATTTCCGTATGTTCCCGGGAAATGAAGTCCGTCTTATGAATGCATACTTTGTAACATGCAACAGCTTCGTGAAAGATGAGAACGGTAAAGTGACAGAGATCCACTGTACCTACGATCCGGCTTCCCGCGGAGGAAACAGCCCGGATGGACGTAAAGTAAAAGGAACGATCCAGTGGGTATCTGCTGAGAAGAATGTAAAAGCAGAGATCCGGTTGTATGAAAATATTGTGGATGAAGAGAAGGGTGTATACAATGAGGACGGAAGCCTGAACCTGAATCCAAACTCACTGACAGTATTAAAGGACTGTTATGTAGAGGAGAATCTTGCAGACGCAAAGGCTTATGACAGCTTCCAGTTTGTGCGTCAGGGATTCTTCTGTGTAGATGCAAAAGATTCTACACCGGAACATCTCGTATTTAACCGGATCGTTTCGCTGAAGAGTTCATTTAAATTACCGTCAAATAACTAATTTACGATCAAGAAAAGCAGTCAATATTGGAGGAACGTATATGAATTTATTCAAGGGACTGGAAAAGTTCGGTCTGAAGACAGAGGGTACAGAAAATCTGTTTGAAGAAGAAAAAAGGACCAATGCATCAACAGAGCAGGGAGAGGCAAAAGAAGAAATACCTTCTGAGGAATCATTTCTGTTAGAAAAATCAGTGCGCTGCACTGTGTGCGATAAAGTGTTCAAAACAAAAATGATCAAAAACGGAAGAGTGAAACGTCTCGAACCGGATTTTGATCTGAGACCAAGATTTATGTATATTGATACTTTAAAATATGATGTTGCATCATGTCCAAACTGCGGTTATACAGCAATGAACCGCTACTTTGAACATCTGTCATCGGTCCAGATCAAACTGATCAAAGAGAAAATATGTGCAAATTTTAAACCGACTGGTGAAGAACCGGCGGTATATGATTATGATACGGCAATTAACCGTTACAAACTCGCACTGTTTAATACTCTGGTAAAAAAAGGAAAAGCAAGTGAGAAGGCATATACCTGTCTTAAGATTTCATGGCTCTATCGTGGAAAGTTAGAGGGCATGGATGAGAAGGATGCTTCGCTGGAACAGGAACGCAGGGAGTGTCTGGAGCAGCAGGAGGCATTTTATAATCAGGCTTATGAAGGCTTTTTAAAAGCAGTATCAACTGAGATGTTTCCAATGTGCGGCATGGATCAGACAACAGTAGATTACCTGTTAGCTGTTATGTCAAAGCATTTCAAACGTTACGATACTGCGTCCAAATGTATTTCCAGGATCTTGTCTACAAGCTCTGCTTCTAAGAAGATGAAGGATCGTGCATTCGATCTGAAAGAGGAGATCATCCGGGAAATTAAGACTTCCAAAGCGTAAAAGGCGGCAGGGGATACCAGACATCAGAATTGGCAAAGAGTAAGAGGATTGCAATGAACGAGATTATGATTGATCTGCAGGGGGGCGCGAAAGCGCCCCTTTATGAAAAAATATATGAATATATAAAAAATGAGATTGTTGACGGTAAGATTTCCAAAGGGGAAAAATTACCGTCAACCCGTTTATTGGCAAAAAATCTGTCTGTGAGCCGCAGCACGGTGGAACTGGCATACGATCAGCTTTTGGCAGAAGGGTATATTGAGGCAGAACCATACCGGGGATATTTTGTCTGTGATATTGAAGCGTTGTATCAGTTAGAACAGCGGAATCACATGCAGGAAAAACTGCAGGCAGGGCAGGACTGGCAGCCGGGATGGAAAACTGAGATAAAACATGGAGCAGGATCTTCAAAACAGAAGGAAATTGATTTTTCCCCTTACACGATCGATACGCAGAATTTTCCGTACAATGTCTGGCGGAAACTGCATAAAAATGTCCTGCTTGATGACAGGGAAGAAATTCTTTTGTCGGGAGATGGACAGGGAGATCACGAACTGCGCATGGCAATTGCAGATTATCTTCATCAGGCAAGAGGTGTGAATTGTGTCGCAGAACAGATCATAATCGGCGCAGGTAATGAATATTTAGAACTTCTGCTTGCGCAGGTGTTAGGAGAAAAGAAGACCGTATTGATGGATGATCCGACTTATCTGCAGGCGTACCGTACTTTTTCCAATATAGGTTATCTGGTGAAAAATATTCCGGCAGAGCAGGGGAGCATGCCGATTGAGGCGGTGCGCAGGGAAAACGCAGATATCTTATATGTTATGCCGTCACACCAGTTTCCTTTGGGAACAGTCATGCCTTTAAAACAGCGGCTGGAACTTTTAAAATGGGCATCGGAGAAAGAAGGCAGATATCTGATCGAGGACGATCATGACAGTGAGTACCGTTATAAAGGAAAGCCGATCCCGTCACTGCAGAGTATCGATCACGAGGAAAAGGTGATATATCTGGGTACTTTTTCAAAAAGTATTGCGCCGTCCCTGCGAATCAGCTACATGGTTCTTCCGTTGCATTTGTTAAAAAAATATCAGGAATCATGCAGCTTCTATTCCACAACCGTTTCGAAGATTCAGCAGGAAGTATTGCGGGAATTCATCCGGGGAGGATACTTTGGCAGACATTTAAATAAAATGCGTGGAATTTATAAAAACAAGCATGATTTTTTAGTCGGCGAATTGAAGAAAAAAAACTGGGTGGAGAATATTGCAGGGGATAACGCAGGACTGCATGTGCTTGTGCAGGTGAATACAACGCTTACAGAGGAAGAAATCTGTAAAAAAGCCACAGAGTGCGGAATCCGCCTTATGGGTATCAGAGAGCATTATATTCACACACCGCCGGAGGGAAGACCGGTACTCTTGTTAGGATATGGAAAACCGGACGAACAGGAAATACAAAAAGGGCTGGAAGTGCTTGAAAGCATTGTTCTGGAAAATAGAATTCCCCTGCCACTTAGGTAGCAGAGGAATTGATAATAAATGTTAATCGTTTCCTGTTTTAACAGAATTTAGGAAAAGAGTAGACGGCGTGTTATTCATAGCTTACAAAGAAGGGAAGAAAAATTGGAAGACTTCTATTTTAATAGAAAACAAAAAGTGAAATACCGTTTGTCAGATAGAAATTCCTGACAGCCGGTATTTTGATTTGCAAAGGATTATATGTGTTGATGAAGGAATTAAGTATTAATTAGTGCGTATTACTTAAAACAACATTGCAGTTAAATTCGGTTTGCGAGTAGCTGATTTTTAAGAAACCTTCATATTTCTTAACACTATTTTCAACATTGTAAAGACCAGTTCCATAGTCTTTAGAAGAGAATGTTCCGCATTTTGTGTATGAATTGCAACTATTTTTGACGTTGATTATAACAAAGTTATTATGGGAACTAATTATTACTGATACTTCTTTATTGGTTTTGCAAAGAGCACTAGCAGATAAGGCGTTTTCAAGCAAATTTGAAAATATAGTTGTGATGTCAATGTCATCCATAAATCTAAAATCAGTTTGTTCAACGGTACATTTATACAGAATGCCGTGTTGTTCTGCAAAAATCTTTTTTTCGTTCAGTATAAGATTTAGAACTGTATTATTGCTGTATGGGAATAATACAAAATCTGATATAAGTCTATCCATTCCTTTGATATAGTTATCTGCTTTTTCAAATTCATTGCTTTTATATAGTTGCTCTATCGTATTAACATGCTTATCTATGTCATGTATCATTTGTAACGATTTCTGATAGTTTGCGTCTAATTGTTTATAATATTTAAGTTGTAAGTTTGCTTGCTGCTCTGATCGGGCTATTTTAGACTTTAATTTTTGATTTTCAATAATGTATTCAAGTAGCCACATAATATGAAGATTAATAAATACGGTAATTATAATTGTTAAATATCCTATATATTTGTCAGTCTCCGGTATTGTAACAGAATAACCTATTTTAGCGTTTAAGCAAATGTTTACTATACTACAGAATGATAATAAAATATATAAAATCAATTGTTTCATAGGAAGTACACTATGCTGTTTTGATAAATAACGATTCTTGGTTACCTGGTATAAACATATAATTAATAATTTTGAAATAGCCATTTTAAAAACGGAATGTGCTGGTTCGCATAATGGAAACTTAATAAAAATCAAAAACAATTCATATAGAGCGACCCCTATTGTTTCAAAAAAAGTTAAAAGAAATATGAAAAAGTATAAATCCAGGAGTAAAGTTTTCTTTGAACTCCATGGATCATAAAATAGTAAGCATATAACAGGTGTAAGAATGATAATCCAACTTGCAAAATTTAAAATAGGGTAATTAAAAAGATTTATAATTCCAATTAAGACTCCGACGGAAATGGTAACTATATTATAAATCCATTTTTGTGAATATATAGAGTTAAAATTTATTTTAAAATGATCAAAAATTAGTTGTGCAGAAACATAACAATTAATTACAGAAACAAAGTAAATGATATAAGTATTCATAAATGCATCTCCCTTTATAGTATTAACATTTTTTCTAAATAATTGTTTAGAGCATTTTTGAATAGTACGGCACGTTTTTGAGACAAAGGAATCCTTATCCCATTGGTCATTAATAATTCGTAGTTTTTTATATCTTTTACATATTTTAAATTAACTACAAAACTTTGATGTGGCATAAAAAAGTTATAACTCGCCATGTCAATATCTATATTTCCGATTTTTTCATTAAAATGATAATCACCGCTTTTACTGCATATCTTGACATATCGTTTCTTTATATATTCAAAAAAATATATATCATCTATATTAAATTCGGTCAATCCTTGCTCATAAGTTATGAAACGCGCAATATAAAGGGGATCATTATTTTGTGATTCATAAATAAGAATGTCATTAAGTTGTTTATAAATGATTTTTTTTGAAATTGGCTTAGTAAGGAATGCAAAAGAATGTACATTATTATGTGCCGTTTCATGATATTGTTTATAATTCGTAATATAAATTATATATGTAAATGCATTCAATTTTCGGAGCTGAGTACCTATATCTATGCCGTTTTCTGTTTGTAAAATAATGTCCAAGAAGATAACGTTATATTTTAGTGATGATTCTAACAATTTTTTGCCGGAATCATATAAATCAACGGATATGGATATATTATTTTCGGTGGCAAATTCTTCTATGCATTTTTGAATTGAACTGAGTACAATCTTGTCATCATCACAAATAGCAACAGTAAACATTTTTTACCTCTTTTATTATATTTGTAGTAGGAAGCAACTAATCTGATACAAATTATAACATATATCGTGAGAATACACTATGAAATAGTTGTGTATGTTAGGGCGAAAAACTGTATATCGGGGCATACTTATTGTTTTTATTCAAAACTCTTTTATAATATAAAAAAAATTTTTTGAGGAGGATTTGTATGAAAATAAAAGGGTTATTAATAATTGTAATATGTATGATAGGTCTATTGGGATGTACTTCAAAAGGATTTGATATTGAAAGAGTATATCAATTTGTTGAGATACAGTCATCAAATGGTAAAGAGATAGGAACTATAGTGAATTCGGATGATTTAGAATTTTTTTTTGGGGAAATGAAATTTCAAGAATGGAAATATATTGAAGAAAAAGAAGATTTTGGTAAATGTATTTACAAATTTATAGCTTATGAATTTGTAAAAGATGATGAAGAGTACTATATTAGGGAAGACCCATATGAGTTATATAAAGTAGATGACAACTATTATATTATTCAAGATAGTGATGTTATTTCCATTCCAAAAAGCGCGGGGCAATTTTTGAATTCAATTGAAAATAAAATTACAATAACTCAACCTATATCAGAAGATATTCTGGATAATTGGGAAAATAGAATTGTCAATAATACGGATAGTAGTTATGGAACAAAGAAAAAAACATATAATGATGAAACAATTGTTTCTAAAATCACTAAAATAGTTATAAGTGATGAAGATGAATTAGATATAAAAATAGATAACAAGGAAGAGATAACGGCATTCATTGAAGGCTTAGATACAGATAGTTGGAGTTCAATAGATGATATACCAAACGATGCGATTTTAAGGCGTAATATATCAGCATATTCGTTTAGGAGAAGAACTAAAGAAAAGGTTTTGACCACAATGTATACGATTATGTTATATGAAGCATCTAATAATGAATATTTTATAAGTGAGACTATTCCAGATAATGGTACACAGGACGGAGATTATATTGAATATTATACTATTCCCAAAAGCGTAGCAGATTTTATTTTACAAACTGAATAATAGATAAGCGTTTAAAAAAGGAGATAGCCGTTGTGGCTATCTCCTTTTATTGTTAGGGCAAGGCCCTGTTTCCAGGATGGAGTTTTTCGTGTTCCGAAAAATGGAATGCTGGAAACAAATAAACCACTTGCTATGCGAGTGGTTGGAAATGCTTTAGCTTACAGAAAAAACCTCCAATGCTATAATAATGCAGGTTCGCCAACCGCATTACAAGCAGAGGGGTATCCATATGGATATAAATAGTTTAGCACACACGAAAGTACAGTTTACAAGGAACTACACAGGGTAACGGTCTGACGGGAGGTGTTCCGCCCGTCAGATTTTCCATGTAATGTTCAAGCTGTCGCTTGTGGCGGCAACAGTGGTAATCATCAAATCCACCACCCGCCGCTTGTCGTCAAAGGATACATTGTCCCATGTGTCGAGGTAGCCGGAAATCTGGTTGACCTGTTCCGGGCTGATGGCTTCCACCGTCAACTCCGCTATCCTCGCCAGAAGTTCCTGCTTGCGTCCGTCCAGTTCCGCTATCTTCACATTCACATAGGAGAGCAGCACATTGTTTGCGCCCGTCAGACTGTCCACCAGCTTTTCAATCTCGCTGTCCACATGGAGAAGCTCTACTTGCAGGGCGGCGATTTTCGGGTTTGCCTTTGCCGCTTTCTTCCTGCCCGTCAGCGTCTTGTGCTTTTCCAGCTTCTTCACCATCTGCTGATAGACCACCGCTTCCAGTTCGGAAGTGATGATTTTCCCACAGCCCGGACAGCTCTTATTGTCCAGCCGTTTTGTGCAGCGGAGATATTGCTTGCCGGACGGATTGAAGATACTCATAAGCGCATACCCACAGTTCCCGCACTTGATTTTTCCCGCCAGCCATGTGTGGGTGGCTTTCCGGGCGGACTGGATTTTCATGTTGTTCATCAGCTTCTCGCGGCAGGCCAGCCATATATCCGCCGGGACAATGCCCTCATGGGGAGCCAGCACCAGCATTTGGTCTTTCAAGTCGTTTTTCTTGCTGGGCTTCACATCCCGCCCCTGATACAGATAACAGCCGTTTGTCCCCGTAAAGTCGGCGGCGTCATTGACAATGACCGTACCCTGGCTTTTGAAAAATTCGTACACATCCAAGTCCGCCTGCACATAGACGGGATTGCGTAACATCTGCGCCAGCGTGGGGCGTATCAGTTCTTTGCCGTAGAACAAAATCCCCTGTTCCGCAAAGTACCGGGTAATGTCCCCGTAAGAGGTTGTGGGCTGGGCGTACATCTCAAACATCAATTTGACCTGTTCCGCTTCTTCGGGATTTGCCACTAACTTCTTTGTATTGATACCATCTATCTTGATTGGCTCCGTGTGAAACCCATAGGGAGCTTTGCCGCCCATGCGGAACCCCTTTAGGCTTCGTGAGTAGTAGGCATCGGCCACCCGCTTCTGTATCGTTTCTCGTTCAAGCTGGGCGAACACAATACAGATATTCAGCATAGCACGCCCCATCGGGGTGGAGGTATCAAACTTTTCCGTAGAGGAAACAAATTCTACATTGTACTGCTGGAACAGTTCCATCATGTTTGCGAAATCCAGAATGGAACGGCTGATACGGTCAAGTTTGTAAACAATGACCTTTGCAATCAAGCCCCGCTTAATATCCCGCACCAGTTCCTGAAACTTCGGGCGGTCTGTGTTCTTGCCGCTGTATCCTTTGTCTGTGTATTCCTTGCAGTTCCCGCCTTTCAATTCGTATTTGCAAAACTCAATCTGGCTTTCAATGGAAATGCTGTCCTTTTTGTCTACCGATTGCCTTGCAT
>ERZ827469.786-NODE-786-length-33457-cov-3.532034_pt1 | contig 33457 bp, 25 predicted proteins | sample MGYA00519917_ERZ827469 | MGnify/ENA primary metagenome ERZ827469 (study PRJEB31778, sample SAMEA3449314) | human gut metagenome | biome: human gut; feature: human-associated habitat; material: faeces | place: United Kingdom | collected 2010/2012 ... | reverse complement strand
TAATTCGTGTATCCTTGTAGATGTATAAGGCGACTATACAAATCATTTTTAACAAAGGATTTAAAATATGAAACCAGATTTTGAAAAAGGCAATGGCTTACTGCCAACGGTTGTGCAGGATGCGGAGACTAAGGATGTCCTCATGGTGGCGTGGATGAACGAAGAAAGCTTTCACAAGACACTAGAAACAAGGGAAACGTGGTTTTGGTCTCGGTCTCGTCAAGAACTATGGCATAAGGGTGGTACCAGTGGCAATGTGCAGCATGTATTGAGCATGGCTCTCGATTGTGATGGCGACACCTTGCTCATACAAGTTAAGCCTGAAGGTCCTGCCTGTCACACAGGGCGTACAAGCTGTTTTTTTAATGAAGTAGAACGGAGTTAAATATGGCACAGCAAACACTTAACGAATTATACGAAATTATTAAAAACCGTAAGGTACAGCCAAAGGAAGGTTCTTATACGAATTATTTATTCGACAAAGGACTCGATAAAATCTTGAAAAAAGTTGGTGAAGAGGCTACAGAGGTAGTAATCGCCGCAAAAAATGAAGATCCACAGGAACTGATTTACGAAACGGCAGACGTGTTATATCACTTGCTTGTGTTATTAGTAGAGAAAAATATTCCATACGAAGCCATTGAAGCAGAGCTTGCGAGCCGTGAAGGGGTTGTTAGCAAGACTACGGATCGCCCAAAAATTACAAATTTATAATGTATATCCTATTATGAGCTCAGACATATGAGCTCTGGTGGAGTTCATATGTGTTTTTTATGTGTTATATGAGTTATATGCGTTAAGGAATAGATAGAAAGGATAGCCTATGAAAGAGATAATTCGCACATTGAAACCTTATATACCTGAGGAGCCAGCTGAAGCGGTGAAAGAGCGCCTTGGTGTAGACCGATTGGTGCGCTTGTCGGCGAATGAAAATCCATACGGCACATCGCCATTGGTACGGGAGGCTATCCTTAGCTATGTAACTCATAATGATGCCAACTACTATCCGGATGGCAACGCCTCCGATTTGCGTATGAAACTCGCTGACTACTGGCAGGTACAACCTGAGCAACTCGTCATCGGCGTAGGTCTCGATGAGGTCATCGCCATGGTCAATAAAACATTGATTACCGCTGGTGACTCCATCGTAGTAAGCGTGCCAGCCTTCTCGGAATATGCTTTGAATGGCCTCGTGGAAGGTGCTGAAATCCGCGAGGTGCCAGCTGATTTTGAAACGGGACAGTATGATTTTTCTGCTCTCGTGAAAGCTGTAGATGAAACGACATGCCTCGTGTGGATTTGTAATCCTAATAACCCAACAGGCACCTATGAGTCTGTTGAAGATATTCGCAAATTTGTAGCAGCTGTACCAAAGGAAACCTTGGTCATCATAGACGAGGCGTATATCGATTTTGTTACCTCCGTAGCAGTTCCTACATCACGTGCGCTATTGGATGAATTTCCTAATGTGGCAATTATGCGTACCTTCTCGAAGGCCTATGGCCTTGCCAACTACCGTGTAGGCTACATGATGACACCTTTAGAATTGGCAAATTATATGCAAACCATTCGATTACCGTATAATTTGAATACCTTATCTCAAGTGGCTGCAGAAGCCGCTTTCCGTGATCAAGAATTCGTGGCGAGAACGGTCTCTCAAAATGCAGAGGAACGGGCAAAATGGGAAAGCCTCTTTGATGAGCTAGGTATTCACTACTATAAGAGTGAGGCTAATTTTATTTTCTTTGCAGCGCCTGATGCGGAAGGTCTTGCAGATGCTTGGCTTAAATCAGGTTACCAGGTGCGCCGAGGTCAACGAGAAGGGTGGTTGCGTCTTACGATCCCCATGCCTCAAGATGGGGATGTTATGCGCAAGATATTAAGAGACTTCATGAATTAATTCGTACAGAATAACGTACAATTCGTAATACGTTTTGTTTAATCTTATCGTGTTTTACCCTATAGAATGGAGTTTATTATGATTGCCATTATAGATTATGATGCAGGGAATACCTTCAATGTCCAGAAAGCCTTAGCTTACATTGGTCTTGAGACAGTGCTAACGGCAGATTCGGCGACTATATTAAATGCTGATGGTGTTCTCTTGCCAGGTGTAGGGGCATATGCACCGGCGATGGCAGTTCTAAAAGAGCGTGGTTTAGTCGATGTCATCTATGAGGTAGTAAAGCGGGATATACCTTTATTAGGTATTTGTTTAGGCATGCAACTTTTATTTGAAGAATCTGAAGAATACGGCCCAACGCCCGGTTTAGGGCTTATTCTCGGTAAGGTAAAAGAAATTCCTCGCAACCTTGGCCTTAGCGTGCCTCATATGGGTTGGAATAAAAATGTAGTACACCAGCCTCATAGTGCTTTTAGCAATGTAGATGATCAATATACATATTTCGTTCATTCCTATTATGTGGATACAGATCCTAAATATATCACATCTACTGCAAATTATGGTATCGATGTACCTGGCATTGTAGAACGAGGTAGAGTATATGGAATGCAATTCCATCCTGAAAAAAGCGGTGTCGTAGGTCTAAATTTGTTGCGTACATTTGGGACTATTACAAAAACTTATAGAGTAGCAGGAGAATAGGGATATAGCTATCTTTCATTACAGATAGGAATAAGTCATTCAGTAACCAATATATCTAGGATAATAACGGCATCTCATAGGTAGAGAATGCGGTTATTATGCTTTATAGTTATACTTAACTTTCAAAATGAGAAATTAATAATTGACACCTTGTTGATTAGTTATACAATAATGTTGTAAGTACTAACATTTTAGGAAGCCATTGTGGCATGGATACGATACATAAGTTTTATCAGTAATATTCATATACTCCATGTCACGTGATTATTGGAGGTGTTTATATGGTTATGAATGGTATTTACTTAGTTATTGCCTCCGCGTGTATTCTAATTTTAGCGTACCGCTTTTATGGGGCTTTTATAGCGGCTAAGGTACTGACATTGGATCAATATCGTCCAACGCCAGCTATGGTTCACAATGATGGTCACGATTACGTGCCAACCAACAAATGGGTAACCTTTGGTCATCACTTTGCAGCAATTGCTGGTGCAGGTCCACTTGTAGGTCCTGTTATCGCAGCACAGTTTGGGTATTTGCCTGGGGCATTATGGATCCTAATTGGTTCCGTATTAGCCGGTGCTGTACATGATATGGTTATCTTGTTTGCTTCCGTTCGTTACGATGGTAAATCGATTGCGGATATTGCTCGCGAAGAAATCAGTAAACTTGCTGGTTTTGGTGCTATGCTCGCTACCTTATTCCTATTGATTATTACCCTTGCTGGTATGGCTGTAGTAGTAGCTAACGCATTGCATAACTCTCCTTGGGGATTCTTCTCCGTATTTGCTACCATTCCAATCGCTATTTTTATTGGTATTTATTTGAAATGGTTGCGTCCTGGTAAAATCCAAGAGGCGACTATTATTGGGGTAGCCTTAATCTTCGCAGCTATCATCTACGGTCCAAATGTAGCGGCTAGCGAATATGCATCTTGGTTCACATACGACTTGCAAACCATTGAAATTATGCTTGCTGTGTATGGTTTCTTCGCAGCTGCATTGCCAGTATGGTTGTTACTTGCTCCTCGTGACTATTTGTCCACATACCTTAAAATCGGTACAATCGGCGCATTGGCACTTGGTATTATCATTGTAATGCCTGAAATTCAAATGCCAGCTGTAACTCCTTACATCTGGGGCGGCGGTCCTGTATTGAAAGGTTCCGTATTCCCTTACATCTTCATTACTATCGCATGTGGTGCGTTATCTGGCTTCCATACTGTTATTGCTACTGGTACAACACCTAAAATGCTTACTAATGAACGAGAAATCTTACCTATCGGTTATGGTGCGATGTTAACAGAAGGCTTCATCGCTATGATGGCGTTGATTGCTGCTACTGCATTGCATCCAGATGATTACTTTGCGATTAACTCTACAGTTGAGTCATTCAAAGCTTTAGGCCTTCAAGTCCATGAATTGCCAGCATTGTCTGCAATGGTTGGTGAAGACTTGATGCACCGTCCTGGTGGCGCCGTATCCCTTGCAGTAGGTATGGCTCATATCTTCTCCAGATTGCCTAACATGGATCACTTGATGGGTTACTGGTATCATTTCTGTATCATGTTCGAAGCATTGTTCATCATGACATTAATCGATGCTGGTACTCGTGTAGGTCGTTACTTACTTCAAGAATTATTAGGTCATTTCCATCCTAAATTCAACGACCAACACTGGGCTCCTGGTGTGTATGGTTGTGCTGCTTTAATTTGTATCTTGTGGGGCTACCTAGTTCTACAAGGTAATATCGGTATTATCTGGCCTCTATTCGGCGTATCAAACCAATTATTAGGTACCATGACATTGGCCGTAGGTACTACAGTTATTATGAGACTTGGCCGCAAACGCTATGCTTGGGTAACAGGTATTCCTTGTATCTTAATGGCTATCGTTGCTATTGCAGCAGATTTTGAAAACGTATTTAACAGCTATATCCCAGCTGGTAAATGGATTCTAGTAGTATTTAGTGCGGCTATGTTCCTCATGATCCTTATCGTATTAATTGAAGCTGTACGCAGCTGGATTCGCTTGTCCAATATTCCTCAAGATTATCGGACTCAAGCTGAAATCGAAGCTGAAAGCCTTGTAAAATATGGTAAAGAAGTAAAAGCATAAGATTGATTATTGCAATATATAAAGTGCACTCACATTTGTGGGTGCACTTTTAATCTATAAATTTGCTGTCTTTTTTATAAAATAGTTAGGTAATGGCGCCTTGCATGCAGAGTTTTCTGTGAGCAAGGCGATTTTTGTATGGAAAAGAGTTTCTTATGGTCAATATGATTGATACAGGCAACACCACATGGGTATTGTGATTTGAATATGTTATAATAGGGCTATGAAACATTATATACGTTCTTATTGGACAAAATATAAACAATTGTATAAGAAAGGCCTAAAAGGCATTGCTGCCTTTCTTGCCATTGGAGCGATTATAGTCTTTGTACTAGCAACCATTGCTAGTCGTGGAATGGGCGTTATTTTTAATGAGGTTATGGCTCGACAAACTATGATGCGCGGTACGGTTACTGTTGAAAGTTTATCTGCTACCCCGTGGGGGACTCTGACTTTTACAGGCCTTGTTTGGAAGGACCCAGAAGGACATGAGTTGTTCAATGCACCAAGCGGGAAAGTCCGCGTCAATATGTGGGATGTGGTGACACGTAACTTTAAGTCCTCTGCTATCAAAGGCATTGAATTAGATAATGCGGTTATAGTCATTGATTTGGACGATAATAATCGGTTAGATTTCGCGCCCATATCTCCAGATGTAAATAAACCAATTAATGAGGTAGAGCCTCGTCCGAAAGCACCTAAAAAGACCACACAAGAACGGCAAGAGGAACTAGGTAAGAAAGTACGTAACTTTAATTGGCAAGGTCAACATTTAGATCTTAAGATTACACTTAGAAATAGTCAGTTAGAGGTCTTTAATAGAAACCGCCATTATGTGATAAAGAATGTAAACTCAAAAATTGATCTTGATAGTAAGAGGGTCATTCGTATCGATATGGAAACGGGCAAATTTGGTGGTACAGCCATAGGGGATGGTCTCGTATTAAAAGGTCGTGTAGATTTAAAGGATGTTTTAAAGCATCGCATGCCTCAACTGGATCTACAATTTGATGTGAAAGGGGTGGATCCATCATCACTAGGCTTTGGTGAGAATATTCATGATGCCATGACCTTGCTTACAAAGGTAACAGGCGATTTTAACCGTCCTTTTGCTAAAGGTCGTGTGACGATGCCTATTTTACGGATTCCTGCACTTACTTTTGAGAATGTAGTAGGAGATGTGACGTACCAAGATGGTATTTTGAATTTTGAAAACGTTAGTGCCAATGTATACAGCGGTAAATTGGAGGCTAAGGGTGTATATAATTTGGACACTCGAGCCTATACGATTACAGGCGTAGCAAAGGATTTAGATAGTAGTGTAGCCCTCAAGGCTCCTGAGTTTCTCGTGCCCGTATCGGCAAATTTGAACTTTAAAAGTGAAGGCCAACCTCGAGATATGGAGGTATGGGGTAACTTCTGGTCTGGTGAAGGGCACTATATGCTAATTCCGATTCAAAGCATTACGGGAAACTTTCACAATAAAGGGCGGCATTTATCCTTTAGCGATGTGAACGTACATACGAAAATCACCACTATCACTACGGATGCTCTGCGTATCGATGATGGACAGCTCACGATGGGGCCGCTTAATATTACTTCTCACGGGGGTAGTAATTTCATTCTGTATGATGAGTCATTTGATGAAATTGATGAAAATATGACTCGCATTAAAGACGATATGAAACAAGCTAGGGAAAATAGTAGGCGTGCCTCTGACTCTGCAAAGGGTATCGACAAATCTGGCCTTACAGCGCCGGACATAAAAGAATCCATGAAGGATCTGAAGCGGAGTATGGACTCGGCAAAAGATAGCTTAGATAATCTGTCAAAAAATAGTAAGCAATAAACTGTATTGAGACGTAAAGGGTAAGAAGAAACAATAAAGTAACAATATAAAATAACAAGAATAATAAACTAGCAAAAATCATAAAAAAAGGCAATTCATCATGGTGATGAGTTGCCTTCTTTAAGTTATAAGGTGCTAAATTGTATGTAGCTATATGAAAGATTTTATTATCTGTTTAATCCGTTAGAGCGTACATATTCGGTATTCTCTGTGTCTTTGGTATCTGTTTTGGTGTTAGTTCGTTTTACCGTAATAAGAGGTTTCTTTTCTTTGGTTTCCTCTTCTTCGTATGGAATTACTTTATCTCCTTGATCCGGTAAGAATGTTTCGATACCGTTTCGTTTGCCTTTTTGCGTGTTAGTGTCAGCGGCCAATTGACTTTGTTGTGGAACGATGTAAATTTCGTCTTTATTGATGGTTACATCATTTAACAAGAGTTTGAATGCGTTCGGACTTACATACAGAATTCCGTCTACCATACGTGCTGCAGGCAGTAAAGATTCGGATGTATCAAGGTTGATGATTTGTAATTTACCCTTGCGCACGACTTGTTTAGAGTCCGGTTGTACCGCTAATGTAGCAATGTTCATGTCGATCAATGCTGTTTTAGTAGGGGCATCCCAAGATACTTTGTAACCTAATGCTTCTGATACTTGACGTAAAGCTACGAGTGGCTGACCGTCAACATAGATGACATTTGGCTTTTTATCGATTGGCTCCAATAATAGGCCATCTACATTGATGTAATGCTGTGTCGTTACTGATGCAGGTCTTTTTAAACTCTGCGTCGGTGCAGCTGTATTCATACCGACAGCTGCCTGTGCAGGCTGTACCACTCCGCTTGTGAAAGCAAGCGCCCCTAAGGCTATACCGGATACAATAAGTTGTTTTAATTTCATGGTAACCTCCATTGTGTGTAAAATGTCACGATAAATCATAATTGGTACTATAACATGGATATATGAATATTATATTATAAATTTTAATTTTATAAAACTAATAAAGGAGAAGGAGTAAATTTATCGATTTTATACCTAGGTTTGATTTAAAAATATATTTATACTTTACAACAAAACTTTAATTATGCTATTCTGATGATACGTATTTCATGAATTTGTCATGATTGGTGTTATTTGAGTATGTTTATAGGAGAGTTTTGTGAATATAAAACGCTTAGTTCTTCTGAGTTTAGGTGTATATAGTCTATCTATGCCTTTAATGGTTCAGGCGGCTGATCCGATTATACCTATAGCTCAACAAGAGCAATTACAACAAGACCGGGCTACTCAACGAGAACGCAGTCTACGCTTAGATGAGGATCGGGTAGATACTGTTGTTAGTGAGCCGGCAATTATAGACGTACCTTCTGATAAGAATGGTGCGTCTTTTTATATTAAGCAAATACAGTTAGATGGTGTGCCTAAAGAATTATCGTTTCTAAATAAAATTGCTCGTAAGCATGAGCAAAAACATGTGACTGTATCAGATATTACTAATATTCGTAATGCCTTTCAACGTAAATTACTAGACAAAGGCTTTGTTACCTCTCAGGTATATATTCCAGAACAAAATTTAAATGCTGGAACCTTACAATTTATGGTTATGCCTGGTCGAGTAGAAGATATTCGTTATAGTGAGCCTTCGGTTCATGGACCTTGGCGAACTGCCTTAGTTGTACGACCTGGAGATATACTTAATATCCGTGATATTGAGCAAGGCCTGGAGCAGATGAAACGTGTATCATCTCAATCGGTAACAATGAAGTTACTTCCAGGTACATCTGTCGGTACTTCTATTATTGAACTATCGATTAAACAAGATAAACCGGTACATGGATCAATTAGTTTCGATAATAGTGGTCTAGAGTCTACAGGGGTGTATCAAGGTAGTTTTACATCATCTTTTGACCAAGTTTTTAGAGCTAATGATACCTTTACTATGTCGCTGTCAGGTGACCTTAGCGGTTCGGGTAGTATAAAAGGAACTCGTGCAGCCAGTCTTAATTATATTATTCCTCATGGAAAGGATACATTTAGTTTTAGTTTCTCTAAATCACGATATCATCAAATGATACAGTCCAATCCATATGACTTCACATATAGCGGTAAATCAACCACTATGAAGGCAAAATGGAACCATGTTTGGTCTCGTACACAGCGTGAGAAACGTGCATTTGATATTTCTATCAGTACACGTCATAACCATCGCTTTGTTAATGATATGGAAATTCCGGTGCAAGCATTACGTACTACCTCAATGGAGTTTGGTGTTTCTAATCGTAAATATATTGGTAATGCTACCTTGTATTCTCGTTTAGGATTTCAATGGGGCATTGGTGCATTTGGTGCACAACCTGAACATACCGCATCTGTTGCAATGGGTGGGCCTACATCTAGATATCATATGTGGCTTGTTGATGTTGATTATCGCAAACCATTTGTTATGGGCCATCGACCAGCATCCTTTACATCTTCATTCCATGGACAATGGGTGCAAGGTGGTAAAAGACTATATAGTGTAGACACTATAAATATTGGTAACCGATATAGTATTTATGGCTTTGATGGTGAATATACGCTTATGGGCGATAGTGGTTGGTATGTACGTAATGAAGTATCATCTGTTATTCCTCGCCTTAATACAGAAGTATATCTTGGCCTTGATGTAGGCGCTGTATATGGTAAAAGTACGGAAGCCCTAGTCGGCAAAACTATTGCAGGTACTGCAATCGGTATAAGAGGTAATTATGCATCAGGTTTATTATTTGATGCATTTATCAGCACGTCTTTATATAAACCACAAGGATATCATACGAAGAAGTTTTATAGCGGTTTTACCGTAGGATATAGATTTTAATCTAAATATGATTAAGACTAAATATGTGTTGAACTATTATTTATATAATTGGAGAGTTATATGTGTAAAACGAATCAAGAGCGACGTACACTAGGACGTAAGATCGTATCCTGGCTGAGTTTTGGTGTGTTTGTAGCATCTCAATCGATGGTACTGGCTGCACCAATTATGCCGGATAATAATGCTGTTATTACTGAACGACCGTTAGTTCAGGAAACAGCTAATCAGATTCCACTAGTGAACGTGACGGCACCTACTAATGGTGGTGTTTCTATGAATAAATATGATCGATTTAATGTAGAGAAACAAGGGGCTATTTTAAATAACTCATATGTAACGAGTAAAACAGAACTTGCTGGCTATGTGCAAGGCAATAGTAACATGATGAATGGTACTGCAAAGGTTATCGTAAACCAAGTTACATCAGATACACCGACATCTATGAATGGTTATTTAGAAGTGGCGGGGCAAAAAGCCTCCGTTGTAGTTGCTAACCCTAATGGCATTACAGTTAATAGTGGGGGCTTCCTTAATACGGAGCATGCTGTGTTAACTACAGGTAGACCAGAATTAGATGGTGCTGGAAATTTACAAAATTACCGTGTAGAACAAGGCAAAGTCTCTATTGAAGGTAAAGGCCTTGATGGGAAAAGTACAGATTCTGTGTCTATTTTGGCACGAACTATTGATGTAAATGCAGGTGTTTGGGCAAACAAACTTAATACTCGTACTGGACAAAATAATATTGACGCCAAGAATTTAAAGGCTACAGCTTTAGATTTGTCGTCTACTGAAACAAAGCCAACTATTGGCTTAGATGTGGCTGCAGTTGGTGGGATGTATGCAAATCATATTACTATGGTTGGTGCCGAAGCTGGTGTAGGTGTTAATCTTAATGGCGTAGTTGCAGGGGTTCAGTCTGTTTCAGTGGATGCTAATGGTCATTTATCTGTTAATGGTACACTTCAATCCGATACAAGTCTCGTGGCCAAAGCAAACTCTATACAGAATACAAAGACAATTGCTTCTGGTGGAGAGTTAGGTTTAGAAACAAAAGAGTTAACTAATACAGGGTATATTACATCCGTTAAAAATGGACATATTAAGGTAGAAGAAGCTTTAACTAACAAAAATACAATGGCAGCTGGTGCTAATACTCAGGGCGCTGTGACAGGTAATGGTTCCTTGTCTATTGTGGCAGGTACTGTTCGTAATACTGACGCAGTGATTGTATCCGGTGGTACTACAACAATTAATAGTAAAGAAATACATAATACAGAGAACGGTCGTATTTATGGTGGTAAGGTTGCGATACAAAGTAAGGTACTCGAAAACCGTAAGAATGTAGCGTTAGAATCTAAATTAGATGCTGCTATGGTAGATATGAAAGTGGCAGAGGATAAACTTGAAGAAGCCTATGCTGTAGATACTACAGCTTTTACATCAAAAACTGAACAAGATGAATATTTGAACCGAATCAAAGAACTGTCCCAAGTATATGATGAAAAACTTAAGGCTGTTAAGTTAGTACAACAGGAATTATCTGCTCATAAAGGAAGTACTATTGCAGGTCGAGAAGATGTAACTATTGAGGCGGATTCTATCTTGAATAGAGAAAAATCTCTTATATATAGTGGTGGCACTATGACATTGGATGGTCGTGACACATTGCACAATATCGGTGGTACTATTGAGGGATTAGGAAAAGGTGTCATCCGAAGTAAAGACTATCAGAATAAGAACTCTTCCTTTACAGCAAAACGAGTTAGTCCTGAAATTGAAAAAGGTCTTTCTGGGGCAAGTAATGATGCTATGCTTACAGAGCAAGAAGATCAGATTTTAATTACAGATAAAAACCATAGTGAGCATGGTCAAGTTTTTAAAAAGTCTGAATTTACTTCTTTAAATAGTGGCTATGGCGCACTTCATAGTTACGGAAAATCCCCAATGCCAATATATGAGGCTGCAGAATATGTTACGGTAGAACAAATTACGCCAGAAGAGCAAGCGGCAGGTGAAGAGTTAATTCCAGCAGAATATATTGGTACACAAGTACCTTCATACGCTTATGATGATCCTATTTTTAAAGAGTTTGGCATTACATCTATGACAACAGAGCGCCCACTAACGTCAGGTCCTGAACAAGAAGCGTGGGATGCACAATTTAAGCCAATTTTAGCTTCATTAAATGAAAAAATTAAAGCTCATAACAAAAAGGCCGAAGTATTTAATCAACAAGTCTCTAGTGTAGCTAAAGAACCAATAGATACTTATACTATTGTTCGAAGTAAAAAATTATCATCCCATGAAGAGGTTAAAAACAGCACACCTGGTATTGTGCGCTTTGGTGGAGATATGTCATTCGCCGGAAATGGAACTAATGAAAATAGTCAAATGGTTGTAGGCGGTACATTAACTACTATGGGTGCTATTAATCAAGTAGCAAAAGAAAATCAAGAAGTGACTAATACATTTGGTACCACAGAAGCATCGTATACCTATAAACGAAAATGGCCACATAAATCTAGACGAAGAGGTTATAAGGGCCAAGTATTTATGACACCACAAGTGGATAAAGAAAATTTTACATCTCTTGGGGTGGCTAAGAAAGAAGATAAAAATGGAAAAGCTAAAGGTGAAGTAGGTGCTAATCACCGTAAAGAGGTACAAGACTTCTTAAATCCATTTGCACAAGATAGCAGTAATGATGCATCTAAACCAACAGCAGGAACTAATATTTTGGCATTGCCTACAGAATCTTTGTATAGAATACATCCTGAAAGCACTGCTAACTATGTAGTTGAAACAGATCCACAATTTACGAATAAAAAAGCCTTCTTATCATCCGATTATATGTATCAAGAGATGAAAACAAAGCCTGAGAATATTGAAAAACGACTTGGTGATGGTTTGTATGAGCAAACCTTGGTTAGAAATCAAATTGTATCTGGAACAGGATATAGATTCCTTGATGGGTATATAGATGATGAAAGTCAATTTAAAGCTTTAATGGATGCAGGTATTGCCTATGCTAAACAACATGGTATTGCTCTAGGTGTAACGCTGACGGCAGAACAAGCAGCTAGTCTCACTAGTGATATGGTCTGGCTTGTAAAAGATGTTGTTATGGTAGAGGGTAAACCTGTTGAGGTAATCTATCCTAAAGTCTACCTTAAACAAAGTGATAGATTGCAGTTACATACTGATGGAACCTTAATGAGTGCTAATGCATTAGTTATGAATGCAAAGGAAAGTATCCGTAATGAAGGTGTGATTCAAGGTAAAACAGTAATCCTTGCTACCGATAAAGATATCATTAATAGTGGTCACATTAATGCAGAAAAAGTTGGGTTGCAATCGGACACAACTATTTACCAACAAGGTCAAGTTGTAGGGCGTGATGCTGTAGAATTACAAGCAAAAGAGAATGTCACTGTTAACAATTCTATTGAACATTTAACAAACCAAGATGTTTTACATAAAACAGCAGGTATTGCTGTAACTGGTGATACAGGCGTTATGATTGTCTCTGCTGGCAATGATGTAAACCTAGGTGGTGCAACTATCGAAGCATTGGGTAAAGAAGGTGCTATTACTATTACAGCTGGACGTAATATTAATAGTACTACAGATACTCTTACAGCAAAAAAAGATATGACTCAAGATGGGGATAATTATTTACGAACCTATCGTCAAACTGAGTTGGGAACGACAATAGAAGCTGGTGGAGATATATCTATTGGTGCTAAACATGATATTAAGGCACGTAATTTGACTGTTAGCAGTGACTCTGGGGCGGTAAAAGTAATTGGTGAACATGACGTATCCATTGAAAATGGATATAGTGAATCTAAGGATGCATTTGCGTTAAAATATAAAGAAAAAGGTCTTCTTAATAAAAAAGAAACTAAAATCAAAACGAATGATGAATCTAAACATGCATTAATGAGTACACTTAGTGGTCATACTGTAGTGGTGGGTGCTAATAATGATGTGACACTTACATCCTCTAATGTGGTGAGTACTGCAGGAACATCCGTATTAGCAGGTCATAATGTAGTAACTGATGCCGCATCAGAGCATACACTAAGTACGGCCTCTAAAGATGTAAAAAAATCTGGTATTATGGGTGCTGGTATGGGTATCATGATTGGTAAAAAACAATCTAAAGATAACTATTATATCGATGAAACTACTCATAAAGCCACTACTTTAGGATCTACTGATGGTAAGGTTACTGTACAAGCTGGTGATACAGTTCATTTGACTACCACAAATGCGGTAGGCAAAGATGGTGTTATCATTGTAGGTCAAGATATTATATTAGATGGTAAAGATGACGTGTATAAACAAGAGGAACGTCATGAGCGAAAATCCTCTGGTTTAACGGTAAGTTTAGGTGGTACTGTTGTTGAAAAATTAGATAGTGCTGTAAAAAAACAACATAGTGCATCTGATAGAAAAAATAATCATTTTAAATCATTAGAAGGCAAACAATCAAAAGATAGATTGCTTTCTGCCATTGGTGAAGCAAAGCAAATTGTTGATAGAAGCTATAATGGCCAAATGAGAACTATTGACTCACAATTGGAGCGTATCAATACTGATATAGCTAGTACGCCAGCAACAGACACGACTAAGTTAGCAGAGCTTAAATCTAAGCAAGAACTACTAATGAAAAAGCGAAGTGCTTTGGAAGAAAATAAAAGTGTTGTTGATAAAGCTACTGATAAAGCCGTTGATAGAGCTATTAATATACAAATAGGTATTGGATCTAGTAAAAGTGTAGCTGAGTCGAAGTTAGAACGTCATACGTATTCTAGTGGGACTATTGACTCTGATGGAACTGTTTTGATTCATGCTAATAGTGCAGATTCAATTAAAGGTAATATTACTGCAATTGGAGAGCAGATCAAAGGGAAGAATGTACAATTAGCTGCTTCCAATAATATTAATCTAGAGGCAGGTTCAAATACGCAACGTATTGAAACAAATAGTAAGTCTAGTGGCTGGAATGTCTCTGCTAATATTGGTATGAGAACTGGTGGGCTCGTAGGCTGGTCGGCTTCCGCTTATAAAGGGTCAGAAAATGGCATAGAAGATACTACTACTCATACAGGGACACATGTTGTAGGTTCTAACAATGTGTCTATCGAAAGTGGCAATGATACTAGCCTTATCGGTTCTACTATTTCTGGACAAGGTGTAACGGCGAAAGTAGGTAATAATCTGACTGTAGAAAGTTTACAAGACAGTCGAACCTATCATGAAACATCTAAGAACAAGGGGATTTCTATCTCTGGTGCAAACTTTATATCTCAACCTATGATTAATGGTGCTAATGTAAAAGGCAATATTGATAGTTCTTATAAGAGTGTTACAGAACAATCTGGTATTCATGCTGGTAGTGATGGCGTAAATATTGTTGTTGGCGATACGACAACATTAAAAGGAGCCATTATAACTAGTAAGGCTACACCTGAAAAAAATAAGATTTCTACAAAATCTCTAGTTATGGAAGACATTCATAATGAAGCTTCTTATAAGGCTAAAAAATCTGGTATAGCCATGAATACATCTGGATTGACAGCAAAAGGTATTCTCGGTAAAATCAACCCATTGGGATTATCTCCAGTAGTCTCTATTCCAGTATCAGATGAGGCCCAATCTACCACTAAATCTGCTATTAGTGATGCTATATTGGTAGAAGTAGAGCGTAAACCTCTTACTACTATTAATAGAGATACTGAACATGCACTCAATAGTATTAAGCCAATATTTGATAAGGCTGATGTAAAAGAACGTATGGAATACGTTAATGCTGTATCTGATGAAGGATTCAAACTTATTGGGGATATTGCTATGAAGCAAGTTCAGAAATATGAAGAAAAAGTCGCTAATACTTCTGATGAAGCTCTAAAAAAAAGATATCAAAAAGAAGCTGATAAATGGAAAGATGGCGGTATTTATAAAGTTGCTTTACATGGCGGTTTCGGTGCAGTAGTCTCTAATATGGCTGGAGGCTCTAGCTTAGAAGGATTTACAGTATCTAGTGCTAATGAGGTGATGGTAGGAGCTATTGCTAAAGAATTAGCTAAACATCCTAATAGTACAGTAGACGCTAACGGTAAGTATATTGATAATTCTGATGTATATAAAATTGCTAGTTTAGTTTTGGGAAAATCCTTTGTAGGAAGTAATGCTGGTAATGGAATTGCAAGTAGTGCCACAGAGAACAATTATTTAACACATATACAGATTAAACAGTATTTAAAAGAGTATAATGAGGCTTTAGATGATGAAGAGAAAGCCTTAGTGGATAAGAAGTGGCAGAATATAAGCTTGGCGCAAAAAGCGCAGATGAAGGAAAAGTTAAAGAGCTTAAGTAAATCTATTTTTAAAAATCAGATTGATCTTCATAATCCATTGAAACAATTAGCCTATCAGAAGGCTTATCAGAAGTTATTGACTGATTTAGGGTATTATAATAACGAGTTTTCAGGTAATAATGATATTATGGGAAAAGGTAAATTAATGATTTCTATTGCTCCATACTATCCTATTATTGAACGAAAAAAGCTTAGTGAATCTGAAAAGATTATATATAAAGAAACATTAGCACTTGAAAAAGCTGCTAAAGAAGAATTACGTAAGAAGGGACTGAATCCTGATGCTGTATCTAGTATACCTGAGCTAGCGAAGGTATATTCTAGACTTAAATTGAAATTAATTAATGAATTTAAACTCAAAAGAGTTAATGATGGAGCAATAATGGCTCCTCAAAAAAACGCCTATGCAGTGGATAAGATTTATGGTACGGATACATATTTTATTAGGCGTGCAAATGTATGGGAAAGGAGTGGACCTGATGTTGGCGGACCTTCTGGAGTTGCTACATGGGGGCTGGGGACAGCTACATTGGGCAAGATACAGGGCAATGCAGTTGATATAGGTTTGCGTTTTGAACATGAAAATCGTTTATTGGAATCTGTAGATGGACATTTGGGGGGGGTTCAAGGTAAAGCTGAGGCTAGTATTACAAGTGATAAGGTGGGTGTAGAAGTTGGAGGAATGATTTATGCTAGTGCTGTTGAAGCTAAGAGTGTTCCATTAAAATTTGGACAGATACAAGTATCTCTTGAGGCTGAGGGTTACGCAGGGGCTTTGGGCGGTCATTTAGAAGCTTACGGGGACAGAAAAAAACGTAAACTAAAATTCAAAGTTGGTTTAGCAAAGGTTGTAGGTGGCTCTATAGGAATAAATGTTGAAGAAAATGAAGATAGAAAAAAAGAACGAGAAGCGCTTGATAAGCGTTAGTATAGTATTGAGGTAAAAATGTTTTTAAAAATATTTAATTTAATCTTTTGGGTTGGAATGATTTTTTTTCTAGGAGGCATTACATTAATGCTTGTTATGGATCCTGAGGTTACTAGTGACGAATTTTTGATATACTTCTATGGTAGTGCTTATATTATCAGTGGAATATTTATGTTGGGATGGTGTTTTATATATAAGCTTTTAAAAAAATGATTATATTTGAATTGATTTTAAGATTATGATCATTTAAACCCGATAGGACGTTATAGTCTAATCTTCAGTGATAAGTATTACTGAATGATTTAGAACTATAGCGTCCTTTTATTATCTAGTCATTTGTCGTGTAAGAGAATGTTATAGTTGTGTCATTTGATATGTTAGTTGTAACTAACTATTCAACGTTACAGCAAAAATTTTTTAGTATTATATATGATATAATCTATTTGTATTGAATGATTTAGCAGAATTTATATTTTATAGAAAGAGGTTCCTTATGGCATCCGGCAGATCTGAAAAAGAGTTACAAGGGGTAACGATGTTAGGTCACAAGACCGATTATCCTACTGATTATGCGCCACAGGTGTTGGAGGCGTTTGATAATAAACACCCTGACAATGATTACTTCGTTAAGTTTAACTGTCCTGAGTTTACAAGTTTGTGTCCTATGACAGGTCAACCAGACTTTGCCACAATCTATATTTCTTATGTGCCAGATAAGAAGATGGTAGAGTCCAAGTCTTTGAAGTTGTATCTGTTTAGTTTCCGCAATCATGGGGACTTTCACGAGGACTGCATCAACATCATCATGAAAGATCTTGTGAAGTTGATGGATCCTAAATATATCGAGGTATGGGGCAAGTTTACGCCTCGCGGTGGCTTATCTATCGATCCATACGCAAACTATGGCAAGCCTGGTACAGAGTGGGAAAAGACTGCAAAAGAGCGCCTTCATTTCCATGATATGCAGCCTGAGCGCGTAGCATACCGTTAATATGGCATACGAATATTTAACAATGGTCGCATCCTTTATTACTTGTTTTATGATGGGTGTGACGTTGTCTTTACAACCTGCATCAATAATCGTAGGGACTCACACTCATTTAAGAGAACAAAGTAAATGGACTCGCTGGAACGGATATATCATGTTTGTGTTGTTCCTATTTGTGCTAGATATGCTCGTAACGAATGGTATATATATTGCGTTTCACGATGTATATGGTAATCTTTTTAATATTGGTTATCTTGATTTCGATCCGATGGATATGTTCTTTAGTGAAAGCTTTCAAATAGGTGTTATTCTAGTCTTTTCGCTTGTGTTGTTTCAAGTATTAGGGCTCGTTGATTTAGCTCATGGAGAACGGGATTTATCCTTTTATTATGATCAAGTAGATGCAGGTAAACAGAAGTCATCTTGGATGGAGCAGTACATGGGGAGTCAAAGAGTCTTTCTTGGAGCGAGCTTGGTGGGCTTCCTCTATATGCTGAGAATGACGATAAAAACAATGTGGCCTTATATCGTGTGCCTATTATGGTTTAAAATCCTAGCTATACTTGTAAATGTATTAGTGTCTCCGAGTATTAACCGAATTATGCATGCTGATAATGAATTGACGACCCTAATCATTTTCGACCCATACATTATCACCTATGTAGTTGCTGGTTTCTTATGGGGTCATATAGCGTTACATCATGATATAACTAAAGTATCGCACTTAGCTAGTAGCATGGCTATATATCTTATCCCTCGTCTTACAGTCTTGGTAGGAGCAATTTTCTTTATTGGATTGGCTCTCATCATTATAATGGTACCCATCACATGGGATGGGGTACTTAATGCACTTACAACAAAATAGATAAAGCTAGTTATTTCCTGTATTTTTAGGGTTTTAAAAGTCGTTCTCATTCTCTTGACAATGAAATGATTCAAATGTTAGAGTATGGTTGTATTAATTGGAATACATAAACGGTTATACCCCGTATATGGTGAATAACAAGGTGCAATATAAAATCGTCCTTGGGATGTTCCTAAGGGCGATTTTTATCATCTATTGCTAGAGGGAGAATTAGATGAGTATAGTAACAAACCAAACAACTGAACTTATCGGTAAAACGCCGGTATATCAATTACAGCATACTAATATTTATGTAAAACTTGAAAAATATAATGTAGGTGGCTCTGTGAAAGACCGTGCCGTACTTGGCATGTTGCAGGCTGCAAAAGAGCAGGGTCGCATTCACGAAGATAGTATTATCGTAGAAGCGACGAGTGGCAATACGGGTATTGCTCTTGCCATGGTGGGCGCTATTCTACATATTAAAACAGTGATCATCATGCCTGAAAGTATGAGTAAAGAACGCCGTGAGCTTATTAAGGCGTATGGGGCACAACTCATCTTAACTCCAAAAGAAACAGGTATGAAGGGGGCTCTTGAGCGGGCAAATGAAATTTTAGTGAAGTATCCAAATGCTTTCACCTTGGGCCAATTCGTAAATCCTGAAAACCCAGATATGCATTACCGTACAACGGGTGCTGAAATCGTAGAACAAGTGCCGAACGTCGATGTATTTGTAGCGGGTATCGGCACGGGTGGTACTTTCACAGGTGTTACAAGACGATTGAAAGAACATAATCCTAATCTAAAAGCCATTGCTGTAGAGCCAGCGGGATCTCCTGCTATTACCGAAAGCAAGGGCGGTCCTCATAAAATTCAAGGCATTGGGGCTGGTTTCATTCCTGAAAACTTTGACCAAAGCTTGATGGACGGCGTACAAACTGTCAGTGATGAAGAAGCCTTTAGTGAGGTGCAAACCTTTATGCGTGAAAGTGGTATCTCTATTGGTCTTTCCGCAGGGGCGGCCATTGTAGCGGCAAAACGCATTGCTCGTGAATTACCTAAGGCGAATATCGTTGTTATTGCACCTGATGGAGTAGAGAAATATTTATCCCTTTTGGACTTCGGCAATAATGAATACGTTAAATAATAGATTTTAGATAGATAAAATACGAGATTTTGAATGATAAAAGAATAGGTTCTATATAGATATAAAGCCTTATATATAGGAATATAGACCAAATATGTTGTATACTAGATATATCTATATTTCTGTAGAATATAAGTAGAGTTATTTGAGATGGAGTCACTATGATGCAAGGTTTGCGCGATTTATGGGGCAAAATTCAATATAATATTAAGCGTGTAATGGATTCTGACCCAGCTGCCACAAGTGTGTGGATGGTTATATGGACATATCCGCATATTACGGCGCTGTTCTGGCATTTCTTTGCTCATCGCCTTTATAAGGCGGGGTGGCCGACCTTGGCTCGCCGTGTAGCACTACATTCTCGTCATGTGACGGGTATCGAAATCCATCCGGGTGCAACAATCGGTCGTGGTTTATTTATCGACCACGGTATGGGCGTTGTTATTGGTGAAACGGCTATTGTAGGCGATAATGTAACCTTGTTCCATCAAGTAACACTAGGTGGGATGTCTTCTAAAAAGGTAAAGCGTCATCCGACTATTGAAGATGATGTACTCATCGGTACGGGTACAAAAATTTTAGGGGACATTACGATTGGGGCGCGCACGAAGATTGGCTGTAATCTCGTTATCAAACATGATATTCCTAAGGATATGGTAATTTTTGAAACAGATCCAGAAAATATGTATGTTCGTAAACCTAGTCGCAATGCAACTGCTGCACAAGCAGAGGAGAAGAAAATCCCTGATAATTACATAGAATACTATATTTAATATAGAAACGTATTTAATATAAAATCATATTTAATATAGAATCATACAAAGAATCATACAAACCTCTAACTATTGGATTAACTAGTAGTTAGGGGTTTTTTATGATTCGAAGAAACATGATTCTGTGATTTATTGGATTTAGATTTGGTATCCATTGGGTATATGTTTGAATTAGTATGGTTATGATGTTTTTATTAAACTTTTATACAAAAATATCTATTCATATATTGACATGGAAAATCATTATTGGTAAAATATAAACATAATCAATATTGATTATAAATTAAATAAACGAATTGATGGCATATAAGCCAACTGAGTTTGTTCTGCTTTTAGAATGAACTGTAATTGAGAATTAAATGGTAAAAGGAGTATTATTATGAAAAACGTACAACAAGTAAATCAATATTTAGCAGATCTTTCCGTGTGGAATGTAAAATTACATAATTTACACTTCAATGTAACTGGTCCGCAATTCAAATCCATCCATGAATACTTGGAATCCATCTATGATGAAGCATTTGAATATTTTGATGCAGTAGCAGAACATGTAAAAATGCAAGGTCAATTCCCATTGGTAAATTCTGCAGAATACGCAAAATTGACTAAAATCGAAGAACTTGGTCAAGAAGATATCCCTCAAGCAAAGGTAATCGATATTCTTCTTAAAGATTTCAAATACATGAAAGATCAAGCTGTAGCGATTCGTGCAGCAGCTGATGAAGAAGATGATTTCTTGCTCGTGAGCATGATGGAAGATCACGTTGCATACTATGTAAAACAAATCTGGTTCATCGAATCCATGTTGAAATAAGACAATTGACAATGCTTTATTAGGTATGATATGATTACTCAGTAAAGCATGGAGGATTACTCAAGAGGCTGAAGAGGACGGTTTGCTAAATCGTTAGGGCGGGTTACCGTCGCTAGGGTTCGAATCCCTAATCCTCCGCCATGTAAAGACCTTACATCATTCGATGTGAGGTCTTTTTGTATAATATATTAATTTATTATATTATTTATATAGGCCTAATTCGTGAGGATTCGAGTGAGTTCAAGGCCTTATTAGTATTGAATGACACAGGTGTGTAAGGGTATAGAGTTGACGTATGTCTAGGGGTTTCATATAATAGATTGTATAAAATGTAATTTTAAGGAGACTCTTATGAATACAAAACATACACGTCAAATGAATCGTATCCGTCGAGCGTTAGGCATTGGCACATTATGCCTCGTTGCATCTGTTGGCTTTAGTCATGCTGAAAGTATTGCCATTCCAAGTGCACGTCCTATGGTGGATGGCGTAAGTGCTGATGTAGAGACTGTTAGTAGTTCTAGTAAAGGGCAACAGCATGTAAACTCTGATGTTATTACGCCTAATGATTGGACGTATACAGCGTTACAAAGGCTCATTAAACATGGTGCTATTACAGATACCCACGGATTTACTTTTGATGGTGCTAGCTACACAAAGGATGAGCTTATGCCACTTATCGATGAGGTAGTCACAAAACGTGAGCAAATGAACGATAATGATCGAGAATATGCATTGCGTATTTACCAAGAAAATATGCGTGATGTAATGGATTACCGTATTGCTCGCGATAAAAAAGCTACTGATGAGCGCCGTCAAAAACTAGATGAAAAGCGTGCTGAAAAGGCTAAAAAATCTGGTAAGACGTATCAAGTATCCAAGGATCAACAAGAGGCTCTTGATAAGGCTGGCGATGAAGTAGCAAAACCGGAAGAACGGGCTTTAACAGATGAACAAATCAAAGAAAAAATGAAGAAATTCAAAATTGATGATTCTCGCGTTAAGGTAAATAATGAAGTGCGTATTCGTTATGCGGATTCCAAGGATAAAAAGTCCAAAACAGATGCTCGTATGCAGACGGAGATGACGTTTACTCTATAACTCTTAGTAAGGGGTTATAATGATTGATTTTTTAAAGAAACAATTGTTTACTGTCCATCAAAACGGTAAGCAACAGGTAAGTGATGTCTTTAAATATATAGGACCTGGTATAATCGTAACCGTTGGATTTATCGATCCAGGCAACTGGGCCGCTAACTTGGCAGCTGGAGCCAGTTATGGTTACGAATTATTGTGGGTAGTCACACTATCTACGATTATGCTCATTTTATTACAGCATAATGTGGCACATTTAGGCATTGTACGCGGTCAATGCTTGTCGGAATGTGCCTATGAATTCTTACCGCGTTATGCATCTCGCTTTGTGCTTAGTACAGCAGGAATTGCGGCGGCAGCGACGGCCTTGGCTGAGTTTATTGGTGCCGCTATCGCCTTGAAGATGCTCTTTGGTATTCCTATCTTGATAGGCAGTAGTCTGACGGCTCTTATCTGTACGGTCATGCTCATTACGAACTCCTATCGTAAATTAGAGCGAATCATTGCTGGCTTTGTGTCCCTCATCGCGTTGGCGTACCTCGTTGAGGTAAATATGGTCAATGTGGATTGGGCAGCGGCTGGTATCGGTTGGGTGGATCCTAATATTCCTAATACATCGATGCTCGTTATTTTGAGTATATTAGGGGCCGTAATTATGCCTCACAACTTGTTTTTACACTCTGAAATCATCCAAAGTCGCCAGTTTAATACACAAGACCCAGCGATTATGAAACGGCAGTTGCGCTATGAATTCCTCGATACTTTGTTATCTATGGGGATTGGGTGGATGATTAACTCCGCCATGATTATATTGGCGGCGGCTGTCTTCTTTGCTCATGGAATTGAAGTAACAGAGCTTGAACAGGCTGAAGAGTTGTTGCGACCACTCATTGGACCCGCAGCGGGTATTATTTTTGCAATAGCATTGTTATTTGCAGGTTTTGCCTCATCCGCTACGGCAGGTATGGCGGGGGCAAGTATCTTTGCAGGAATGTTTGGCGAGTCTTACGATATGAAAGACTTCCATACGCGATTAGGCTTGGCACTAACATATGTTCCAGCATTATTGTTGATCGTGTTTATTACAGATTCCTTCCAAGCATTATTGTTCTCTCAAATGTTCTTGAGCTTGCAATTACCAATCACCATCTTCTTGCAACTTTACATGACGAGTAGCCGCAAGGTCATGGGAGAATACGCAAACCGTAAATTTACAAATATTCTCTTATGGAGCATAGGTATCATCGTTACGATCATGAATATCTACTTATTGATTGTAGGCTAATAGAATATTCTTTGTTAGTTACCAAAAGGTTTATTATAAAATCATAATTAGAATACAGCATTAGAGTACAATATTAGAGTATAATATTAGAGTACAACATTAGAATACAAAATTAAAATGCAAAGGACCGCTATGGCGGTCCTTTTGTCATGTTACTAACGTATCTATTATGTGAAAAGCGTATCTTTGAATACCCAAGAGGGGTATAAAATATGGTACAATTAAAGATAGTATAATTAAAATTAATATAATATCTGTTGGGGATATTCCTTAGCAGTGTGATATATGGAAAACTAGGAGGCCCTAATGGCAAAGGAAATCAAAGTGCAAGAGACAATACAATCTGATTTTAGTGTTGTGGTTAACGACATTGCTGAAGAGTTATTGACGCGCCTCAATATGGATGAGGATGGTTCTGTTATCGATATGTTCCAAACAGGCTCTTTTGATCCTTGGCAGTTATTCGTATTTTTTGGCGCTTTAGAAAAAGCTCTTATTGAGTTCAGAACGGATAAACGCAAGAAAACGGTTATCGTTCATGCACAACCTGAGGCTCTTATCGGCATAGGTCGCGTAGTGACACCTGTATCTACTATGCTTGAGCATGTATTGATGTCTCGTTTGAACGACATGAGCGAAGGCCGCTTGGAAACAGGCATGCTTACAGTATCTGCTGAAAGTATCGATTATGAAGGTGTAAACCTTAAAGGGCGTCACGTGGTTATCGTATGCGACCTTGTAGATGAAGATTCTAATTATCTTAAAGAATGCATTAAATTATGTAAAGAATTGAAAGCAAGCCACGTAGTGGCGGTGCCTCTCATGTTGTGGAACCCAGAATTGATCGATAATTTGACAGAGGAATCTATTAAGGCGGAATTATCTCATGAAAATCGTCCTCTCTCCTAGTAAGACAAAAACGATTGCCGATGCTGCTAGCAACGATGAGGCAGTACATTATGCAGTCCGAGACAGACAATTTCAGCCGCACATCACACACGAAATCATAAAACATGTCCGATCTCTCGATGTAACGGCTCTTGGTAAAGCTTTAAAACTAAAGGATGATAAGGCGCAAGCTTTATATGACTTTTATCAAGCTTTTGAGTCCCAGCCAGTAGGTGTGGCTTGTGAAAGCTACGATGGCATTGCTTTTAAATATTTAGATTGGCAGAACTTGTCTGATGAGGCTAAGACCTTTGGTGAAAGCCACCTCGTTGTAATGTCTGCGTTGTACGGTGTCGTTGAACCTAATATGGGTGTGCGCGATTATCGACTCGATATGGTTGATAAGGTAGGCGTTAATTTATACGATACATGGCGTGAAGCAGTGGATGCATACTTTCACAAGGAAGATTGGATCCTAAACCTAGCATCTAAAGAATATGCAAAAATGGTGAACCATCCAAAGGTGGTAACCATTGAATTTTGGGAATTACGGGGCGACACGTTTAAGCAGATGAGTACGTCCTCCAAAATGAGTCGAGGTGTGATGGCTCACGAATGTTTAACACGACAAGTGAAACATGTGCGGGACTTGCCGCGCGAAATCAATGGATTTACCTGTGTCACTGACATTGAATCCATCACCATACCAAGCGAATCGATGACGATTCGTTATGAAAGGAAGTGATTGTTTGCAAGTGCAAGACATTCTTGCAAAAGACCTCGTCGGCGATGAATGGCTGACCGAGGAGGAACTAAGATTTCTCATGTCTGTAACTGATGAAGAACAGTTGCAGTTAATATATAAAAAGGCCTACGAAGTAAAGGCAAAATACGTAAAGCCTGTAGCGTATTATCGTGGCCTCATCGAGTTCTCGAACCGATGCATTAAGAATTGTAATTACTGCGGAATCCGCCGAGAAAATGATAAGGCGGAACGCTTTGATATGAATCGCGAAGACATCATCAAGATGGCGCAGTGGGCATATGACCATGAATATGGTTCCATTACACTCCAATCTGGTGAACGCTGTGATGATGCCTTTGTAGACTATGTTGTGGATTTAATTCGCGACATTAAAGCCATTGGTGATGGTTCTCTTGGCATAACGATGTGTGTAGGGGAACAAAGCGAAGAGGCGTACCGCCGCATGCGTGAAGCCGGTGCGAGTCGTTATTTATTACGCATTGAAACAACTAATACAGATTTATACCATAAAATTCATCCTCGTGATGAATTGCACTCCTTTGAGACGCGCGTAGAATGTTTACGTCGTTTGCGCCGCGTAGGCTTTCAAGTTGGCACAGGCGTTATGATTGGCCTACCTGGTCAAACTGAGGAAGATCTTGTGAACGATATCTTGTTCTATCGCGACATGGATATCGACATGATCGGCATGGGCCCTTATGTGGTGCATCACGATACGCCTCTAGGCCAAGAAGCATTGGCAATGGGCATTGATGATGAAGAGGGCAAGTTGCGACGAGTTCAACTGGGCCTCAAGATGATTGCCTTAACTCGTTTATTCTTGAAAGACGTAAACATTGCGGCAACTACTGCATTACAAGCACTAGATAAACTAGGCCGTGAAAAAGGCTTAGCCGCAGGTGCAAATATCCTTATGCCTATCATCACCATTCCTGAACACCGTGCAAAATATTTGCTATATGATAATAAACCATGCGTGGACGACAATGCAGAACAATGTAAAGACTGCTTGACGCGCCGCGTAATGTCCATCGGTGATACAGTGGGTTGGAAACAAAATGGGGACTCTAAACACTACGGCAAACGGACGGGGAAATTTTAGTATTCTATGTTTTAACTAAATTATTTAGTGAATTAATATATTTACCACTAGTATTGCCTATATATAGATGGGGCCCCGTTACATAAAGACAACTTAATTAAAAAAGACGGTCTATACTTGCTTGCTCCTCGTTCCTGATGTCGCGGCACAAGTACAGACCGTCTTTTTTATAACTTTGTGAGGACACTAGTCCCATCTATATATAGGATATACCGATAAAGTCTTATTAATAATTTAATTAAGTTTAGGATCTACATAGGAATACTAAAATTTTTGTTCTAATTTAGTATTAGTATATAATCCTCTTTTTCTAAGAAATTTTTCTCAGAAAAAGAGGATTTTTTTATTGTAGTGTCGAAATGTATTAGCAAAGCCGTAATTTGCCAGTAAGGAGGCGATTCCAATGAAAGAGTACAGTAGTGATAAAATTAGAAACGTTGCTGTTGTTTCCCACGATGGTGCGGGCAAAACAGCTCTTGTTGAATCCTTGTTGTTAACTTCTGGTGCGGTTGATTTCGTAGGTAAAGGTCAAGATAATAAACATATTATGGACTTTGAACCGGAAGAAATTAAACGTAATGTAACTATTCAATTGGGCATGGCGCCATGTGAGTGGCATGAACATAAGGTTAACTTCATAGACACTCCAGGCTATAATGAATTCCATGGCGAAGTTCGTGCCGCTTTGCGTGCTTGTGATGGTATGTTGATGGTGCTATCCTCCACATCTGGTGTAGAAACTGACACAGTTCGCGCATGGGATTATGCAGTTGAATTACAAATGCCTCGCATGGCATTTATCAATAAAATGGATGTCGATGGTGCTGATTTCTTTGGCACTATTGAAAGAATGCGGGAATTATTTGGCAAAGGCATTATGCCATTGCAGATTCCTATCGGTGAAGGCGCCGATTTTGAAGGCGTTGTAGACGTAGCGAAAATGACTGCGTTTACTTATAAGGACGGCCAACCAACAGAGGTCGCTGTACCAGCTCACCTTATCGAAAAGGCTCAAGAAATTCGGGAAATGACCGTAGAAGCCGCGGCTGAAGGTAGCGATGAGTTGTTGGAAAAATATTTAGAAGGCGAAGAATTATCCTTAGAGGAAATCCGCCAAGGCTTGCGTGAAGGGATGATTAGTGGCCGTGTGTGCCCAATCATGTGTGGCAGTGCCACATCTCGTATTGGCTTAGATCAAGTATTGGATCGGATGATCCGTTACATGCCGGATGCAACTAAAAAAGTGATGACCGCAACTGATGCGGAAACCGGCGAACAATGTGTTGTACATGTAGATAAACCATTAACTGCATTCGTATTTAAAACATTGTTAGACCCATTCGCAGGCAAACAAAGCTTTGTACGTATCTTCTCTGGTGAACTGAAAGAAGGGGATCGCCTCTTTGATGTGAACCAAGGTGTAGAAGAAAAATGGGGCAAGATGGTTACCCTTATCGGGAAGCAACAAATCCCTGTATCTGCTGCAAAAGCTGGCGATATCGTAGTTATACCGAAATTGGCCAATGCTAAGACCGGCGATACATTAACGGCTCCTGATTTTAAAGTGACATACGATGCTATTCGTTTCCCTCAACCTTTATATACAGTGGCTATGGAGCCAGTAAAAAAAGGTGAGGAGGAAAAATTAGCTAGTGCTGTTCTTAAAGTGGCGGAAGAAGATCCTACTTGCGTAGTAGTGAAAAATGCTGAAGCTCGCCAATTACAAATTGATTGTATGGGCGAGGTACATCTTGAGCATATCCTCAACAAAATGGACCGTAAATACGGCGTACAAGCTAAACTTGTGGCCCCATATATTCCATACCGCGAAACTATCAAAGGCTCTGCTGAAACCGAGTCTAAATATAAGAAACAAAGTGGCGGTCATGGTCAATATGGTCACGTTAAGATTCAAGTGGATCCATTATATGATGGTAGCGAATTTGCATTCGTAGACAAAATTTTTGGTGGTGCTGTACCTAAACAATACATACCAGCAGTGGAAAAGGGTGCCAAAGAAACCCTAGATAAAGGCCTAATTGCAGGATATCCTATGATTGGCGTGCAAGTGACACTCTTGGATGGATCTTACCACAGCGTAGACTCCTCAGAGTTAGCATTTAAAGTAGCTACGTCACAGGCTATCAAGGATGTGATCCCTAAGGCGAAACCAGTCCTATTAGAACCAATCTATGAAGTTAACGTGTTTGCACCAGATGCTTTCATGGGCGACATCATGGGTGATTTGAATAGTCGTCGAGGTCGTGTATTGGGCATGGAACAAAGTGAAAGAACAGGTATTTCTGTTGTTAAAGCACAAGTACCATTGGCTGAAATGTCTGATTATGTGACTGCATTGCGCTCCATTACACAAGGACAAGGCGTATTTAACCGTCAGTTCTATACCTATGAAGAGGTTCCACATAAGCAAGCGGAAGAAATTATCGCTGCTCATAAAACCCAAGAATAAGGTAATGGTCACATGCTGTATTTAATACAGTTTGAATCACTACAACTGAATAGACAATTGCATAATGTAACAATTTAATACTGTAACAATTTCATAGTGTAATGATTGACGTAAGTCATAAATTTGAATAGTATTTTACTGAGGCCCTCCATACATGTAGCGTATGGAGGGCTTTTACATAAGAGAATAGCTAGTTCTTTATGTATATATGTGCTAACATAAAAGGTAATATAATTGGTTTATTGTGGTGCCATATCCATAGATATTGTGAAAGGATTGTGTATGTTTTTCTCTAGTATTACCGCAGATTATACAAAAATGGGCTATCCTAAAGCCATCGTGCGCGCTTTGGATTTCTTGAAAAACACAGATTTGAAAGCGTTGCCTGGAGGACGTCATGCCATCGAGGGTGACATAATGTATGCTAATGTAGATGATGTAGAAACAAAACTATTTGAAGCTACAAAACCGGAATCGCATCGTAATTATGTAGATATCCAATTTATGGTGAGCGGCGAGGAAAACATGGGCTTTTTCGTAGATAAAAATCTTGTTAAACCTGTGGAGTCCTATCCGGATCGAGATTGCTATTTTTATCCTAACGAAGCTGTTGATGAAGGGCAAATCCATTGCCCAGAAGGGTACTACACTGTATTCTTCCCGTCTGATGTTCATCGGCCCTTGCTTGCTGTAAACGATAAACCTATCAAAATCCGTAAGGTGGTTGTGAAAGTTCACGTATCTTTGCTCGGTGAGTAGTATGAAACAATATGAAGTTATTGGTGTTATTATAACCCTATTGGGGGCTGTTTTATGGGGTGTATCAGGTGCATCCGTACAGTTCTTAAGCAATTTTAGAGATATGAATTTGGAATGGCTAGTAACTATGCGATTGATTACAGCAGGTTTGCTAACTGTTATTTATGCATGGTTTAGATTTGGAAATTCTATCTTTAATGTATTTCATAGTGTAAAAGATACGCTAGGACTCATTGTTTTTGGCGTATTTGGCATGGCCTTATGTCAATATACATACTTCAGATCCATTGCTTTATCGGGAGCTGGCATTGCAACGGTATTGCAATATCTGGCGCCATCTATGATTATTATTTACCTGCTAGCTCGTTATGGTAAACGACCGTCTAAGGGCGAGATTGTTTCTGTTATACTTGCTTTAGTGGGGACCATTTGTTTGATGGGCAATGATGATGGCCTTTTTATTGAAAGCTTTCCTTTAATGGTTCTCGTATGGGGGCTTTTATCTGCTGTCGGTGTAGCCATATATAGCATTTCTCCTGTTGATTTACTCTATAAATATGGTACATTACCTATTGTAGGCTTCGGGATGCTCATTAGCGGTATTATTGCGGCTATACTATTCCATCAACCGAACTCATATGCAGTGTGGGATGCATGGACTGTTATTGGTTGTTTTAATGTCATATTTCTCGGGACGATAGTATCTTTCAATGCCTATTTAGAAGGGGTTAAACGAATTGGAGCCGTACCAGGATCTATTTTGTCATCTATAGAGCCTATTTCGGCAGCTTTCTTTGGGTGGACTTTTTTAGGAAATGAATTTAGTCTATTAGGACTAATTGGTATGGCTATGATTATTGCTACCGTTGTTATCATCGCTTGGGATAGACAACGAACTATTAAACGAGAAGTACTGGCAAAACTGAATAAAACAATATTAGAATAAATCGATAAGAGCATATCAATATAAACATATCAATAAAATATGTCGACAGGAAAACATCAAGAAGAACACATATATCACAGAAGTCGTTTCGTGGTATATGTGTTTTTTGTTATAACATACAGTATATTTTAGATACTGTATACATGCGCCATTTAGTTGACTATTTACATATCAATTCATATAGTAAATATATACGTGATTATTAGTTTGTTAAGGAGGTATTTATGTCTGTAAAAGATTTTGTGCAACAACGACGCGATGTGTTAATCGCTATGCGTCGCGACTTTCATATGTACCCTGAGCCTGCTTGGCTTGAGTATCGATCTGCTGCGAAAGTGGCGGATACGCTTATTTCTTTGGGCTATGATGTGGCGTTAGGCGCAGATGTACTCGATTTAGAATCTCGCATGGGCTTGCCTAGTGATGAGGTTATGAAAGCTGCTATGGATCGAGCCATCAAAGAAGGCGCAAATCCTGAGCTTGTTGAAAAGATGGGCTATGGTAAAACGGCCATTGTTGCAACTATGAAGTTTGGTGGTGAAGGCCCTGTAGTAGCATTTCGTGTAGACATGGATTCCAATGATGTCATTGAAGCTAAAGAGGATAACCATGTACCAACAAAGGGAGGATTCCGTTCTTGTCATGATAAGGCGATGCACGCCTGTGGTCATGATGCACATATGACGATGGGGCTAGGCCTAGCTGAATACTTGGCTACGCACAAGGATGAATTCAAAGGCACTATCAAACTCATCTTCCAACCAGCAGAGGAAGGTGTACGCGGTGCTAAAGCGATGGCGGAAGCAGGCGTAGTAGATGATGTAGATTTGATGTTTGGCATGCATATTGGGTTTAACGAAAAATTATCCAATTGCTTTGCTTGTAGCGATCATGGCTTCTTGGCGACTACAAAACTTGATGCGGTGTTCCACGGTTATTCTGCTCATGCTGGTGGCTCCCCAGAAAAGGCACAAAATGCAATGCTCGCAGGCTGTACAGCGGTTCTTAACTTACAAGCCATCGCTCGTCATAGTCAAGGGGCTTCTCGCATGAATGTAGGTGTTTTTGAAAGCGGTACAGGCCGCAATGTGACTCCTGATGTGGCGGTTCTTAAACTAGAAACTCGTGGTGCTACGACAGAAATCAATGATTACATGATTGAACGGTCGAAGACTATTATTAAAGGTGCTGCAGAAATGCATGATTGTACCTTTGAAATCACAAAACAAGGAGAAACTCCTGCAGGTCGCATCAGCGATGATTTAGCTCATGAAGTACAAGCTATCGTGGAACCACTTGGGATCTTTAAAGAGGTGCCATTCGATTACAGCGGTGGCGGCAGTGAAGACTGTGCGTACTTCTTGAATCGTGTCATCGAACGTGGCGGTAGAGCGACCTACATGGTAGTAGGTTCTGCTATTAAAGCGCCACATCACAATCCGCTCTTTGATATCGATGAAGAGGATATGTTAAACGGTATCGTAGCGTTGGGGACAATTGCTGCTCACTATTTAAAATAAGGTTTACTGACTAGCACCATATGGTTTATCAGTCATTGATGTAATAGATTGTGAGGTGTTATATGATTCAACGAGAGCGATTAGTTAAGGATTTTGATGCTATGGCCCAATTGACGGCACCTGGTGAGGGAATTAATCGCCTTGCTTTTACCGATGCAGACTGGGCGGGGCGTCAATATATTATAGACCGTATGACTGATGCGGGTTTATCTGTTGAAATAGACGATTTTGGTAATGTCATTGGCTATAAGATTGGTAAGAAACCAGATTTACCAGTTGTCATGGTAGGGTCTCATACAGATAGCGTACCCAATGGAGGTAATTACGATGGTGTGGTGGGCGTGTTATCTGCCATTGAAGTAATTCGTAGCATGACTGACGATAGTTATGAACATGACCATACCATCGCTGTGGTATCCTTCATGTGCGAAGAGTCCGGTCGTTTTGGGAATGCTACACTAGGTAGTAAGGCCATGCGTGGTGAATTAAGATTACAAGACTTACACCGATTGGTAGATAAACAAGGAATTTCCTTGTACGAAGCATTGAAAGGTCGCAACTTAAATCCCGATGGGATTGAAGAAATGGAATATAAACGACCTGTAAAGTCTTTCACAGAAATTCATATAGAACAAGGAAAGGTACTGGAGCACGAACAGAAAACGATTGGCATTGTGACTGGTATTGCAGCGCCAGAGCGATTCTATGTGACCATTCGGGGCAATGCCGATCATAGTGGCGCTACGCCGATGAACTTGCGTCATGATGCCCTATGTGGAGCCTCAAAAATCATCCTCGGCATCGAGGAAATTGCATCCATGCAAGAAGAACCACCTGTGGTGGGCACTGTCGGTGTTGTGAAGGTTACGCCAGGGGCGATGAATGTCATTCCTGGAGCTGTGAAGCTAGGTGTAGATATTCGCAGCATATCTAAGGTAGCTCGCAATTCTGTAGTCACTCTCATTAAGGAATTTATCGATATTACTGCCGGAAAACGGGGATTATCTTATACGATTGAGCCTATTGCACAAGACCATCCAGTGGCGATGCACCCTGCGATGATTCGAGAAATCGAAGAGGCTGTTAAGTCTGTAGGTGTAGAATATATGACTATGCCGAGCGGTGCCGGTCACGATGCGATGCATTGGGCGGAGGCAGTTCCGACGGGAATGATCTTTATTCCATGCCGTGACGGCATCAGTCATAATCCTGCAGAATTTGCTGAAATGGATGATATTGTAACGGGTGCAGAGGTACTTGATAAGGTGCTTAGAAAACTTAGCTTGGAAGAAACAAAGCTTGTTTAATATACTTCT
>ERZ827469.779-NODE-779-length-33658-cov-8.775794_pt1 | contig 33658 bp, 27 predicted proteins | sample MGYA00519917_ERZ827469 | MGnify/ENA primary metagenome ERZ827469 (study PRJEB31778, sample SAMEA3449314) | human gut metagenome | biome: human gut; feature: human-associated habitat; material: faeces | place: United Kingdom | collected 2010/2012 ... | reverse complement strand
CGCACAGGTGCCCGAACAGGGCCGCCTGCTGGTCGCCGGCGATGCCCGCGATGGGGATGCGCGTGCCGCCCTTGCCGCCGATGTTGGTCTGGCCGTAGACCGTGGAGGAGGGCTTGACTTCGGGCAGCATGGAACGCGGGATGCCCAGCATGGACAGGATGTGTTCGTCCCATGCCAGCTTGTGGATGTTGAAAAGCATGGTGCGCGAGGCATTGGTGTAGTCGGTCACATGCACGCGGCCCTGGGTCATGTTCCAGATCAGCCAGGTGTCGATGGTCCCGAACAGCAGCTGCCCCTGCTCCGCCTTTTCACGGGCGCCGGGCACATTGTCCAGGATCCACTTGATCTTGGTGCCGGAGAAATAGGGGTCCAGCAGCAGGCCGGTATTTTCCCGCACGTATTCCTCAAAGCCTTCGTTCTTGCGCAGTTCGTCGCAAATCTGCGCGGTGCGGCGGCACTGCCAGACGATGGCGTTGTACACGGGCTTGCCCGTATCCTTCTCCCAGACCACCGTGGTCTCGCGCTGGTTGGTGATGCCGATGGCGGCCACCTCGTCCGACGAGATGCCCACACTGGCCAGGGCTTCGGTCAGCGTGGAACTCTGGGTGGCCCAGATCTGGCGGGGATCATGCTCCACCCAGCCCGGACGGGGATAGATCTGGGGAAATTCGCGCTGCACCACAGCCACGATATTGACGTCCTGATCCAGCACGACGGTGCGGGAGCTGGTGGTACCCTGGTCCAGGGCGACGATATATTTGCCTTGCATAGCTCTTCTCCAGTGATGTTCAAAGGGGACCGGCAGGCACCGGCCTGCCCGGCAGGATAACCGCAGGATGCGGCGCCTGTCCATCGGCCCTTCCGCCCGGGGCCCTCAGGCCTTGTCCCCGGCGGCCGCGTTGCGGTCCAGGGCCGCCACGATGATGCGCTTGTAGATCCAGCCGCCGATACAGGCACCGATGACGGGCGCGATGAGCGGCACCAGGAAGTACGGCAGGCTCAGGTTGCCGTTGAGCGGATAGCCGGTCATGACATCCGTGCCCCAGCCCGCCAGGGCGGCGAACAGGCGCGGGCCGAAGTCACGCGCGGCATTCATGGCAAAGCCGGTCAGCGGGCCGAAGCTGGCCCCGATGAGCGCCACCAGCAGACCGATGAGCAGGCCGCCCAGATTGCCCTTGGGGGCGGCATTGCGCCCGTCCACCAGGGCATAGATCAGGCACATGAGCACGGCCGTGATGACCAGCTCCACGAAAAAAGCCTGGAAAAAGGTGATCTTGGGATGGGGAAACGTACAAAAGATCCCGGCCAGGGCCGTCATCCCGGCGGGATCGCCCGCCGTGGCGGCCACGGCATCGGCGAACAGGTTGTAATACATGGCATAGGCCAGCGCCGCGGCGCAGAAACCGGCCAGCATCTGGACCAGGATGTAGGGCACGACCTTGCGCCTGTCGAAATCCCCGAACAGGGCCAGGGCGATGGTCACGGACGGGTTGAGGTGCGCACCGCACACGCCGCCGCAAACATAGACGCCCATGGCCACGGCAAGGCCCCAGACGATGCTGATCTCCCACTGGCCGAAGCCGGCCCCCGCCAGCTTGAGCGCGCCCACGCAGCCGATGCCGCACAACAGGAAAATGAACGTGCCCAGGAATTCTGAAAGATAGATGTAGGTATCACCCGTTTTTTTCATAAACTCTCCACCATTGTTTCCCGATCCCTGCAAGAAGGCGAGCGCTTTTTCCATCACGCTCATGCTGCACTCGCAGGAACAGCCCTTGCCATGTGGCAGACTTCTACCACGCTATTGTGACGGTTCTGTAACAAAGAGGAATGATTGTCTTTTATTTGCCACACTATTCCGCATGGCCGGCGCAGCTCGCAAAAAACAGCCCGAACCTACAAAAAAACACCTGCCTGTGCAATATTGGCCTTGCATCACGGCATGGCAGCATCTAGCATGAACGGCCAGGAGGTGCGCCATGCCCAGCAAACTGGATCCCGATGCCCGTACCGGCGACAAACTGCTGCGTCTTTTCCGCAAGCTGCTTTTCGACAACAGGCGCCATTTCCAGCAGAATCTGGCCCGGGAGCTCAACTGCTCCCCCCAGACGGTCATCCGCCTTATGGAGCAGATAGAAAACGCCGTGGGCATAGCCCTGGAAATGGGGATGGAACAGCGCCGCCGCTGGTATCGCCTGAACCCGGGGGAAAAGGGGCATCTGGGCCTCGACTTCGAGGAGCTGCGCTTCCTGACCCTGTGCCGCCGCATGGCAGCGGGCATCCTGCCGGAACAGACCCTGCAGCGTGTGGACAGGACCATCCAGCGCCTGGCCCTGCACATGGCGGACCCGCACTTCCAGGATCAGGACGATTTTGCCTTCTACATCAAGGGACGCATCAATTATACGCCCTTTGCGGATGCCATCGAGCGCCTTGTCCAGGCGGCCCGCTGCCAGACCGTCTGCCGGATCCGTTACAAGGCCGTGGGCAAGACGGAGCCGAGGCTCCACCGTTTCATCCCCGTGCGCATGGCCGCCATGAACAATGCCCTGTACGTGCTGGGCGGCCATCTGGGAGAGGACGGGCCCGAGGTCGAACATCCCTGCACCCTGGCCGTCCACCGCATCCAGAGCGTGGAACTGACGGAAGACCATGCCCGGTATGAGCTGGAAGACGACGGGCACGGCGGCTTCGGCCTGCCCTGGCACGAACCGCGCACCTTCCGCATCCATGTGGCCCCCAGCGCCGCCGACTATGTGCGGGAACGCGTCTGGGCCGCCAACCAGCGCATCGAAGACAGCGATGATGGCGGCCTCATCCTGACCCTGACCACCCGCAGCGAGCCGGAACTGCGCGCCTGGGTGCGCAGCTTCGGAGATGCGGCCGCCCTGCTGGAAGACGGCGCGCCCCGGAAGCAGGGCTAAAAGTCCCGCCTCTCCGGGCCATGCTCTCCCGCCGGAACGGCAGGCCCCCGCGCTGTCCATGCCCGCACGCACGGGCCGCTCCCTCCGGCCTTGCAGCCATGCCGGGGAATCCGCATGCTCCATGTGCGTACCGGACAGCCCGGCGCCGAGGCGTCCGGCACCGCCCGCCCTGCAAGCCGGGAAAACGGCATAAAAAAAGGACGTCCGAAGACGTCCTTTTGCAGCTGTCATGGCCGGGGAGTCCTTGCCTCCGCCGGCAAGGGAGCACGGTGTCGCCCCCGGCTGTCCGGCGGTCCCCCTACTCGTACAGATCCGCGTCGGCGGGCATCCGCTCCCAGTAGACGCGGCCCTTTTTCTTGTATTTGCGCAGCAGCACATAGACGCTGCCGGGGCCGCCGTCGTGCGGCTGGGCCGTGCAGAAGGCCAGCACCACACGCTTGAAGGGATCCTGGGTGAGCCAGGACTGCAGCTTGCCGCGCAGCACGCCCACGCCGTCCGGGGAATTCTTGCCGCGACCGGGCACCACCAGGATGGTCCGCAGGCCCTTGTACCAGCTGCCGCGCATGAAGCCGCGCAGGGTCTCGAACGCCTGCTGGGCGTTGAGGCCGTGCAGGTCGAGATGGGCCTCGGGGCTCAGGCCGCCGGCGCGCAGCTTGTTCATGATCATCTGGTCCAGGCCCACCACATGGCCTTCCATGTATTCATCGGTCATGGACAGGGCGAATTCCAGCTTGCCGTCCAGGAAGTCCTGCAGGCTGGTATCCGCGGACGGCGGCGGGCTGCTCTGCGCCACCGCGGGCGGCACGTCCCGGCCCCTGCCCTGCAGGGGCGTCACCTGTTTCATGGCCAGCAAAAAGTCGTCTTCCTCCGAAGCCGCCACCACGGCTTCCAGACCGGCTGCCGCATCCTCCGCCGTGCCGGCGGGCGGAGCGACGGCAGCGGGCGCGGCCGGGGCCGCGGCTCCGCTCTCCCTGCGGGGAGCACTGCCCTTCTTCTTTTCCTTGAGCTTCTTCACCTGCGGCATGGCGCACTGTTCTTCCATGGCAAAGCCGCCCTGCCCTGTTCCCTGACCGCGGGCCGATCCGCCATGCGCCGGCTGGCGCTCCACATTGCCCATGGCGGCCAGGAACAGGGAGGCGTCCTCGTCGTCCGCAGGCACGGCAGCCTGACGTGCGATGCGCTTGCCGCGCTTTTCCGGCGCCGCCGGGGCACCTGTTTTTTTCTGCTGCGGAAAACGTCCTTTTTCCAGGACCTTGAAAGGATTGTTCTTGAAGCTGCTGTCGTCGGTCATGGGAGCTCCCTGTTGCTGAAAAAAAAGCCGCGGCAAGGCCGCGGCTTTTCCCGTTGGGTCAAAAAAACGTCTACTGCTGGGCAGGCTGGGCCGCAGGAGCGTCCGCAGCAGGCGCCTCGGCGGCGGGAGCCGCAGGAGCGGCAGCACCGGCCGGGGCGGCTTCGGGAGCCGCGGGCGCTTCGCCGGTCGTGGCGGGCTGGGCCGGGGCGGCGGCTTCAGGAGCGGCGGCGGGCTTGGCAGGCACATCTTCGATGGTCAGGGGTTCCACATTGAGCACGGCGGACTCATCGCTGGGACGCGAGCTGGTCACATAGGTGTAGCTCAGCGAAGTCACCACGAAGACCACGGCCATGAAGGCGGTCATCTTGGCCAGCATGCCGCCGGCACCGCTGCTGCCGAACACAGAGGTATTGCCGCCACCGAAAATGACGCCCATACCTTCCTTGCCGGCCTGCAAGAGAATGAGAATGACGAGCACCACACAAACAATGATATGAAGCGTCAGAATAAGGGTCTGCACAAGAGCCTCCCAGGGGCACGACGTAAATGAAGAACTTCAGGCCTAGGCCCGGCGGATAATCTGCACAAAACTTTGCGCGTCCAAAGAAGCGCCACCTATCAGAAGACCATCCACATTGTCAAGTCCGATAAGGCTGCCGGCATTGGCCGGTTTGACGCTCCCACCATACAGGATCGGGATCCCGTTGCCGGCCTCGCCCAGGCGCTCGCACAGCAGGCGGCGCACCACGGCGTGGGTGGCCAGCACTTCGTCGGGACCGGCCACCTTGCCGGTGCCGATGGCCCACACGGGCTCATAGGCCACGGCAAAACGGCCTTCCAGCGCATTTTCCCCGGCGGGCAGGCCGCTGTCCAGCTGGCGGCGCAGCACGGCTTCCAGCCGGCCGGCTTCGCGCTCTTCCAGTTTTTCCCCGATGCAGAGCATGACCTTGAGGCCCTGCTCCAGGGCGAAGGCCGTCTTGCGGCCCACCAGTTCATCGGATTCGCCCAGCACATGGCGGCGCTCGGAATGTCCGGTCAGCACCCAGACCGCACCGGCGTCCAGCAGCATGCGCGGCGAGATCTCGCCGGTGAAGGCCCCTTCCACGGCGGGCCAGACATCCTGCGCGCCGGCCTGCGCCGGCGAGGCGGCAAAGGCATCCGCCACTTCGGCTATGGCCGTGAAGGGCGCGAACACCACCACCTCGTGCGGGGCCGGCTGTTCGTTCAGGGCGGCGGCCACGGCAGCGGCCGTTTCGCGGGCCTCCTGCCGCGTCTTGTACATTTTCCAGTTGGCAGCGATGATCTTCTGCATGGAAATATCCTCTCTGTCAGTCCTGCGGCACCAGGTCACACTGATAGATCAGGGCATCCTCGCCGGTATCGGCATAATAGCGGGGCCGTTTGCCCACCCGGACGAAGCCGCATTTCTCATATAAGGCGATGGCCGGGGCATTCCCGGTACGGACTTCAAGCAAAGCCCTGTTGATACCTGTTTTTTCAGCTTCTTGCAAGGCTGTGCGCAAAAGCCGTTCGCCCAGTCCCCGCCGCCGAACAGCGGGCAAGACGGCCAGGTTGAGCACTTCCAGCTCGTCCGCCGCCCGGTAGAGCGAGATATAGCCCTGCAGCACGCCCGCCTCCTCCAGCCCGTAGGCCACAAAGGCCTGCTGGTCGAAGGCGGCACGGCATTGCTCCCTGCTCCACGGCAGGGAAAAACAGGCGGCCTCCAGTGCCTGCATGGCGGCAGCGTCCCCGGCCGCCAGGCGGCGGGGGGGCGTATCCCCGGCAGGCAGGTTCATGCGGGGCGCCTTGCCGCCTGCACGGGCGTCACGGCGGCCAGCAGATGCCGCAGTTCCTTGTGCACCAGGCCGTTGCTGGCCATGATCTCGTCCCCGAAGGCATACGGACGGCCATCCAGCGCCGTGACACGCCCGCCGGCCTCTTCCACCAGCAGCCAGCCGGCGGCCACGTCCCAGGGCTTGAGCAGCATCTCGTAGAAGGCGTCCTGCCGCCCGGCGGCCACATAGGCCAGATCCACCGAGGCCGCCCCGATGCGGCGCACGCCCTGGGCCCTGGGCAGCACCAGGGCCAGACGGGCCAGCACGTCGTCCAGGCGCTCGGCGATGGCATAGGGAAAGCCCGTGGCCACCACGGCATCGGCCAGGGCCCCGGCCGGGCTCACATGGATGGGCTCGCCGTTGCGAAAGGCCCCCATGCCCAGACCGGCCCAGAAACATTCCTCCATCATGGGCACGTTCACCACGCCCAGCACCACATGGCCGTCCGCCCAGAGGGCCACGGACGTCCCCACCTGGGGGATGCGGTGCACGAAATTGGTGGTGCCGTCCACGGGGTCGATGATCCAGCACAGGGGCGACGGTTCCTGCCCGGCCACGCAGCTTTCCTCGGCCAGAAACTCCGCCTGCGGCAGCAGTTCTCCCAGACGCTCCTTGAGAAAGGCCTCCACGGCCACGTCCGTTTCCGTCACCAGGTCGATGCTGCCCTTGTGCCTGATGGCATGCGTTTTTTCCCACTGGCGGCGGATGATGCCGCCGCTCTCGCGCACGACGTCCACCACATCCTGCAAAAATCGGGCTGTCAGCATGAAATGATGTCCCAGGGCCGCCCCCCCTGCCCGGCAGGGGAACGCGGCGGTTGCGCGGACAGGGGGGCACGGCGGCCGTCCCGGCCGGGTGCCGTGCCTGTCCCTTTCGGGCATGGCACCGCACCATGCCCGAAGACCCGGGACAGACCGGCCTCCCCCGCCCTAATTGATGAAAATCCCTTCGTATTCCCGGCGGTACAGCATGGCCTGTGCCGTCCCGCGCAGCACCGTGGTCAGGGGATCCTTGTCCACCGCCACCTTGAGGTGCGTCGCCCGGGCGATGCACTGGTCCAGGCCGCGCAGCAGGGCACCGCCTCCGGCCATGAGCAGACCGTTGTCGTAAACGTCGGCCGCCAGTGCCGGCGGCGCCTGTTCCAGGGTGCGCAGCACGGTCTCCACCACGGCCTGGACAGGATCGTGCAGGGCCTCGCAGATGTCGCCCTCGGTCACGGTCACCACCCGGGGGCCGCCGTAGACCAGGTCCTTGCCGGACACTTCCAGCCGCAGGCCATTGTTCTGGGGCAGGGCCGCACCAAGGATCTTCTTGACGTTTTCCGCCGTGTTCTCGCCCACTTCGAGCCGGAAGACCTCACGCAGATAATGCTGCACGGCCAGATTCATGGCGTCACCGGCCACGCGTACCGACTGCGAGACCGCTACGCCCGCCATGCTGATGAGCGCCACCTCACTGGTGCCGCCGCCGATGTCCAGCACCAGACTGCCCAGGGGCTCCTGCACGGGCATGCCCGCCCCGATGGCCGCAGCCATGGGTTCTTCCACCAGGGACACCGTGCGCGCGCCCGAAAGCAGGGCCGCGTCGATGACGGCCTTTTTCTCCACCTGGGTGATGCCCGTGGGGATACAGATCACCATGGACGGCTTGACCAGACGCAGGCCGGAGATGCACTTGCCCACGAAATGGGAGATCATCTCGCGGGTGATGTCGAAGTCGGCGATGACGCCGTCCTTCATGGGGCGTATGGCGCAGATGCTCCGGGGCGTGCGGCCCAGGTATTCCTTGGCGGCGGCGCCCACGGCCAGCACCTTGCGGCTGGCCGCATCGACGGCCACCACCGAAGGCTCATTGATGAAAATGCCATGCTTCCTGGTGTACAGCAGCGTATTGGCCGTACCAAGATCCATGGCAATGTCCTGGGTCAGGAACCTGCTGAAAAATCGGGACAGCATGGCTAGGAATTCTTGACGGGCGGCACCGGAGCGGTATCAGGATCGTAGCGGCGGGGGCCCCGGCTGTGGATCGTCCCCTGCGGCAGCAGGGAGCGCAGACGTACCCTGAGGTACAGATTCTCCAGGAACAGGGCCAGATGGTCCACGGCCTGACGCACGAAGGAGCGCAGGGACTCGTCGATGCTGCGCGTGGAGGTATGCGCCAGGCACAGCACGCCGCGCGTGCTCTTGTTGATCTGTACCGGCAGGCAGATGATGGCCTGGAAATCGGGCATGCCCGGCAGTTTGCCGAACAGCATGGTGGAAGGGGCGCCTTCCAGCCCTTCGTTGATGACGGGCTGGTCGTTGCTGAAGACCCAGCCGGCGATGCCGCTGCCCACGGGCAGGACCAGGGGCTCGCCGTTCTCCAGCACCAGACGGGCGGATTCGCATTCCACGCAATAGCTCTCGCCCGGGACGTCCACCGAGGCGAAGGCGCAGTAGTCGAAGCCCGTGGCATCGACCATGGTGCGCACATAGTTCTGGATGAACTGCGACCAGCGGCGGTAACGGAAGCGCAGCTCCTGGATCACGGCCAGCTCGGCGAAGTAGCGGGGGATGTCGCCGGCCATCTCCTGCCGGCCCTTGCTGGCCTGCTGGCGGGAGACCAGCTCGGCAAAAAGCTGCAGCAGCTTGTAGTCCCTGTCAGTGAAGGAATACTGCCGCTTGCTGTCCACGCACAGGGCGCCGCCCGTGGGCACGGGACAGCCCATGAATGCCTTGATGCCGGCTTCCTCGCCTTCCCGGTAATAGCCAAGCTTGTGCTTGTGCTGGTCGAAATTGGGGACCAGCATCTGCTGGCGGTTGCGGATGATCCAGTCTACCAGGCTCCCCGAAGAAAGCATGGCCCCCTGCTCCACCCCTTCGCCAAGACTGAAGGAGGCCGCGAGATAGTGCTCCTCGCCGTTTTCAGAGGGCAGGAACAGGACGGCGGAATAGGCATCGAAAACACTGCAGACGATGCTGAGGATATGTTTTTCAAGAGTATTGGCAGTCATGTCGGTACGCGTTTGATGGTGGGCCCGGGCCACAGGCCCGGGACTGACGCACGAAAGTGTAACAAAGCCGCATACCGCCCGCAACAGCTTTTCGCCCGGTACCGGCGGCCCGGCGGGCAAAAACGGCGGATCCCGGAGGGCGCCTCTGGAAATTCCCCGCAAAAGCAGTTATTCTTTACGGAAGAATCGGGCAAGGTTGCAGGTTGCATATGATCAAGTGGCAGGAGATCTTCAGCAAGGACGGCTTTCACTGGCAGGATGCCTATACGACATCCGGGCCGGTGGCCATCGCGCGCCTTGACGAGCTCAAGCGCTTCCTCGACGCCGTGCATATCCGCTTCTGTCTGGTCAAGCCCTATCAGGAGCACAAAAGCTACCCGCTGGTGGAAGGCCGCGAGCTTTTGCCCTCGTTCGACAACGACATGTTCGAATACAAGGACCTGCCGGGCTTTTCCATGGTGGCCTTTGCCCGCCAGCTGGACTATTTTTCCGAGACCTTCCAGTTCGACAAGCTGCACCCCATCGTCATGGAGGCCGACGGCGCCTGCTGCCCGCTGGAGAACCAGGTGCTTGCCCGCAACGTGCAGACCCTGGCCTCCCGCCTGCCGCGCATGCACCAGGACATCTTCCGCCAGCAGTTCGCCAATGCCGATACCGTGATCCTGGACAACTACCCCTCGCTCATGCCCTATCTGCTGGTCATGGACAGGGCCCAGGTGCTCGCCCTCGACGCGGACCGCCAGTTCCATCTGGCCGGGGTCTTCGCCTCCTTCCCGTCGGACATCGACAGCGAGCTCAAGCGCTTCGGCATGCGCATCGGCAAATTCGTCTACGGCGACAGCGAGATCTACGAACGCAACCGCATGTTCGTCTACCAGTACCTGATGGAGCTCTACGGCTTCCCCATCGTCTCGGAGCGCCGCACCTCCAGCGCGCTCTTTGCCCGCAAGCTGCACAAGCTGGGCGAGCATTTCATGCTGCGCGTCCTGGGCCAGACGGACCGCACCATCACCACCTACACGTCCACGGGCCAGAGCACCCGCTACCCCCTGCTGGAAAAGATCGCCCTCATCTCCGTGGACGAGGACCAGGAGGAAGCCCTCGAAACGCTGGAAAAGGGCGGCTACTTCCTGGACCGTGACCGCCGGGTCGTCATCATCCGCGTCACCTACCGGCAGCACCGCTTCGATGCCAGCAACGTGCAGCAGGACCGCGCCCTGTCCGTGGCCTGCCAGGAGATCCTGCATCCGCTCACGGGCGCGCCCCTGTCAGGCCTGAACATCATCAAGGACACCTCCAACATGTTCCTGCGCCTCAACGACATCGTGCGCGGCGAGTATACCGGCCGCATCGTCTTCAAGCGCACGGAAATCGTGGAGAACACCGATACCGACGAGAAGCGCCTCAAATTCCTCTATGCCTGGCTCACCAAGCACCAGCGGCGCATGATAGGCTACAGCGACGACTTCTTCTCCAAGGTCAGCCGCGTGCTCAACGGCTACCTCTACTCGCCGGACAATGACGATGCCTTCAGCAACATGCGCGAACTGCACCGCGATGTCTGCACCCGCTTCAGCTACATCCAGCAGGCGCGGCGCGTCCGCATCCTCGAGGACCTGGCCCAGCGCAAGGGCAAGGTGGGCCGCATGGGCTACCGCCAGATGATGCGCGAGGCTGTCGAGCTGCTGACGGACCTGAAATTCGAGATCGTCAACTTTTTCCCGGCACTGGTGGACGGCATCGTGGACAGCGTGGAACGCATCCTTTCCGACACCTACCTGCGCCGCACCTACATGGAACCTCCCGAATCCCGGCTGACCAGGGCCGGTCTGGAGATACGCAAGAATTACGGCCGTCTCGTCTCGCTGCAGGACGGCTTCAAGGCCGTGCGCCGCGCGCGGACGGCAAAAGGATCCAACGCATCATGAGTCTGCACCGTTTTTATCTTCCTCCCGATCAATGGGCCCATGACCTCTGGCTGGAAGGACAGGAAGCCAGGCACCTGGTCCAGGTGCTGCGGCTGGCCCCGGGCGAGGAAGTCCTGCTGCTCGACGGCCGGGGCCGCAGCGGCCGTTTCGCCATCGCCGAGACAGGCAAGAAAAAGGCCCGTCTTGTCCTGCTGGAAGAACAGACGGCGCCCGCACCCCAATCCCGTGCCATCATGGCGCTGGCCTTCAGCAAGGCCGTGCGCCGCGGCTTTTTCATGGAAAAGGCCGTGGAGCTGGGCGCCCATGCCGTCTGGCTCTGGCAGGGCGACCACAGCCAGGGCAAACTGCCCGCCGACGCCGCCGAGGCCTGCCGGGGGCAGCTCATCGCCGGGGCCAAGCAGTGCGGCAACCCCTGGCTGCCGCAGGTGGAAGCCCTGACCGGCGGTGTGGACGAACTGGTCCGCCGTGCCGCCGCGGCCGACCGCCGCATCCTGCCCTGGGAGATGCAGGACACCGTGAGCATGCTCACGCCCCGGCTGGCCGGGCGTCCCGGCACCACCGTGTACGTCATCGGCCCTGAAGGCGGCTTTTCCCGGCGGGAGCTGGACAGCCTGCGGGCGGCGCAGTTCACCTTCGTCAGCCTGGGCGCCCGCGTGCTGCGCTGCGAGACCGCCGCGACCCTGTGCCTGGGCCTGCACTGGTGGGCCTCCCATCTGACGGATCCGGCGGACTAAGGAGCCGGCCATGACCGCACAGAAACCCCTGCCGGAGCGCATGCGCCCCGACGATCCCGACCATTTTCTCGGGCAGAGCCATCTGGCGGGCCGCCTCAGGTCGCTCATGGCGGCGGAGCGCCTGCCCAGCCTGCTGTTCTTTGGCCCGCCTGGCTGCGGCAAGTCCACGCTGGCCCTGCTGCTGGCGCGTTCCCGCAAGCGCCCCTATCTGCGCCTCAGCGCGCCGGAAGCAGGCTTGCAGCACCTGCGCCGCTCCCTCAACGGCATCGAGATCCTGGTGCTCGACGAGCTGCACCGCTTTTCCAAGGCGCAGCAGGACTTTTTCCTGCCGCTGGTGGAATCGGGCGAGCTGACCCTGCTGGCCACCACCACGGAAAACCCGTCGTTCAGCGTCACCCGGCAGCTGCTCTCGCGCCTGCATGTGCTGCGCCTGCGTCCCCTGGGACGCTCCGAACTGATGGAACTGGCCCGGCGCGGCGCCGAGCAGACGGGCGTGACGCTGGCCGACGAGGTACTGGACATCCTCACCGCCGCGGCCCACGGGGATGCCCGCACCCTGCTCAACCTGGTGGAATACGCCGCCTCCCTGCCCGAAGAGATGCGCGCGCCCGAGCAGCTCAGGTCCGCCCTGCCCGAAGTCATGATGCGTCATGACAAGGACGGGGACAGCCATTACGAGCTGGCCTCGGCCCTCATCAAATCCATCCGCGGCAGCGATCCCGACGCGGCCCTGTATTACCTGGCCTGCCTGCTGGAAGGCGGCGAAGACCCGCGCTTCATCTGCCGCCGCCTCATCCTCTCCGCCTCGGAGGATGTGGGCCTGGCCGATCCCAACGCCCTGCCCCTGGCCGTTTCCTGCCAGCAGGCCGTGGAATTCGTGGGCATGCCCGAAGGCTTCATCCCCCTGGCCGAGACGGTGGTCTATCTGGCCCTGGCCCGCAAGAGCAACAGCAGCTATGCCGCCTATCTGACCGCCGCCCGCGAGGTCAAATACAACGGGGCGCGGCCCGTGCCCCTGCACCTGCGCAATGCCAGCACGCAGCTGCAAAAGGAATGGGGCTACGGCAAGGAATACAAATATCCCCACAACTATCCCGAGGGCTGGGTGGAGCAGGACTACCTGCCCGCCGAGCTCGTGGGACGACGCTTTTACCAGCCCCGCGACATGGGCGACGAAGCCCGCCTGAGCCAGTGGTGGCGCAAGATCCATAAAATCAGAAAAACGGAAGAATCCTGATGCAGCAGTATCAAGAAGGGGTCGTGGAGGCCCCGTTCGGCGATCTTTCCACCTATGTCAGCACGGCCCCGCGCCTGGGGGCCCCTGCCCGCTTCCCGGCCCTGAAATTCTATGGCCGCCTGCTGGCGGGCCCCGTGATCTGGCTGTGCCGCAAGGCCGCCAAAGGCCTGTGCGACGACAGCGCCTGGGTCCACGCCAGCCTGCGCGTGACGGAACTCATCGAACGCGTGGGCTGCCCGGTGAGCATCGAAGGCATGGAGAACATCTCCGCCACGCTCGGCCCCTGCGTCTTCGTGGCCAACCACATGAGCACGCTGGAGACCTTCATGCTGCCCGGCATCATCCGGCCCCATCGTGCCGTGACCTTCGTGGTGAAGAAAAGCCTGGTCGGCCTGCCCTTCTTCGGGGCGGTCATGCGCTCCCGCAACCCCATCGTGGTGGGCCGCACCAATCCCCGCGAAGACCTGGGCGCCGTGCTGGAAGGCGGCGTGGAGCGCCTGAAGAAAGGCATCTCCATCATCGTCTTCCCCCAAAGCACCCGCACCCCCGATTTCGATCCCCACCACTTCAACACCATCGGCGTCAAGCTGGCCCGCAAGGCGGGCGTGCCCGTGGTGCCGCTGGCCCTCAAGACCGATGCCTGGGGCACGGGAAAAAGGCTCAAGGAACTGGGCCCCATCAAGAGCGGCCTGCCGGTGCGCTTCAAGTTCGCCGCGCCCCTGGACATCCACGGCAACGGCCGTGACGAGCAGGCCTTCATCTGTGATTTCATCGCCTCCCAGCTGGCCCGCTGGCGCAGGGAGGACGGCGTCAACGCCTGACCTTGCGGCCCGCTGCGGCCGGAGAAAGCGGTACACAAAGGGCGGACCCTTGCGGGCCCGCCCTTTTCCATGCCCGGCGCTGCGAGCGATTATTCCGCCGGAGCGTAGTAGCAACGCTTGGGCGACATGACCTTGCCTTCCTTCTTCAGTTCGGCAATGGCCTTGCTGACTTCCTTGGAATCCACACCCAGTTCCTTGGCGATGTCACCAGGGCGCAGGGGCTTGCCGGCATTGACCAGGACTTCCAGTACCTTGTTTTCCACGGGCTGTTTTCCTCCTTGAGATGTGCATGGGCACGTTACGGGGGGCTGGGCCGAAGGCCGGACCTGTCCGAAAAGGCCCGCACCAGAGCCCGCCTTGTAGCACAGAGCCCGCGGCCTGAAAAGATGTCCGGCAGGAGGCCCGAAGGCCCCTTCGCGCATGTCGCGCTGCGACAGGGCGGAGACACTGATGCAGGCCACCGGAAGTAGCCCCGTACACAGCAAAAAAGGCGGCCAGTAAAACTGGTCGCCTGAATTTGCATGGTGCGCCCGAAGAGATTCGAACTCCTGGCCTACAGGTTCGTAGCCTGTTGCTCTATCCAGCTGAGCTACGAGCGCGTCGTGAAAAGCTATGTATAGAAAACAGCTCACGGAGTCAAGCGTTTAGCAAGGGATTTTTTCAAAAACATGGCAGGATGCCGAAAAAGACGCATCCACCACCATGCCCCAAAACATGACGGCGCTCCTTCTGGTCAGCTCTGCCCCGCGCCCGGCGCGAATGAGCCGCAGGTCAGCCCCGCTCCGGCCTGCAATGCCGGCGATCATGTTCCAGGCAGGCATGGAAGGCCTGCTTGTCCAGGTACATTTCCCGGTCGGCCTCGTTGACCTGCTCGTCAATATCGCCGTGCCGGTCACGCCAGGAAATACCGCAGGCGATGGCGATATGCTCTTCCTGCATGGCCCAGAGCGCGTCACGGACACAGGCATGGAAGTCCTCCCGGCCGGATTCGCGGTCGATGACGATGAACTCGTCACCGCCTGTGCGGTAGACCTTTTTGCCAAAGGCCCGGAGGAGACAGTCTGCTGTACGGCGAATGAGGGCATCTCCGGCCTGATGTCCCTGGAGGTCATTGACCTTCTTCAGGCCGTTCAGATCGAAGTAGGCGATGCCCAGGCTGCCGCAATCCTTCCCGGACAGAGACTCACAGACCTGGTTGTACCTGTTTCTGTTATAGAGTCCGGTAGAAAGATCCTCCACGTACATCTGGGCGATGACGTCGTGCTGCTCGGTGATCTTCCGTTTCTGGAGCTCGATCTGCTCCTGGAGATATTTGCGGGACTCGACAGCCATTTTTTCAGGAAAACCTGTGTCACCCGCCTCCATTTCGCTATAGGGATTGGAAAGGTGGAGATGGCAGCAGCGGGGGCCCTGCGCTGTCCAGCGGAAAACAGTGGTGATGCGCTGGCGTGTGCGCAGGCAGATGCCGGAATCCGGCGCGGTGGCGACCCGGAACCTGCCCGTGCAGATGAACATTTCCGGCATGGGCCGGATGACGTCATACTGCTCTTCGCCGATCTCGCACCGGGGCACCCTGCCTGCGAAGGCTCGGAACGTCCTGATGACGGTGGCCGGATCGGCGGCATACTCATGTTCCCCGGCACCGAACCAGCTGAACACATCATCAAGACAGGAGAGCAGGAGCTCCGTATCGTTCTCGCCATAGTGCCTGTGTAGGAAAAGACGTGTCAGTTCTACGATCTTCCGTTTCTTCGCATCATCTGTCAAAGAGGCATGCTGCATCTGTGTCCTCCCTGTGCCGCCATTCCGGAAGCGGCCCCCTTGCGCTCGCGGCCCCTTTTCCCGGGCCCGGCTCCCCCAAAGACGACGCAGGACCGCGGCCGCTCCGCAATCTGCGCCCGTGCGCGCGAAGCAGCCCGGGCCGGATTCTGGCACTGCGCGGGCTGGAGCCGCCAGGCATCCAACGCTCCGTCCGTATGCTACCCGCTTTCGCCCCGCAAGGCGAGAGCCCTCTGCCTCCTTCAGGGCCCGGAGGCGGCATGGCTGCTCAGGGCGTGCGGTCCGTCTGCTCTTTTTGCTGCGCCGCATCCCTCCTTTGTTTCCGGCTGCCCGGTCTCAGCTCGCTGACCAGCACCCCGGCCAGGATCATGGCCCCGCCCAGCAGCGCCAGCCCCGGCAGGCGCTCCCCGGCCATGCGGCCGAAGATGCCCGCCCAGACCGGCTCACAGGAATAGATGAGCGTGGCACGGGTGGGAGAGACTTTTTTCTGCGCCCAGTTGATGGCGTACTGGATGCCCGCGGTGGAAACACCCAGGGCAAAGGCGCTGCCCAGCACCAGCCAGGAAGGCGGCGGCACGCTTTCGCCCGCCAGGGGCATGGCGGCGAAACTGAGCAGGGAAGCCATGAGCACCTGCACGATGGTGACCCGCCGGGCATTGACGCTGCGGGCCACCAGACCGATGAGGATGATCTCCATGGCGATGGCCAGCGCGCTGACGGCCGTCAGCATCTCGCCCCGGCCGAAGCCCGCGCCGCTGTCATCGGGACCGGACAGCAGCAGGACGCCGGGAAAGGCCAGCGCGATGCCCACCCAGGCCATCACATGCGGCGGGCGCTTCATGACCAGCCATTGCAGCAGGGGCACCAGCGGCACATAGAAGGCCGTGATGAAGGCCGATTTGCTGGCCGTGATGGTCTGCAGGCCGCAGGTCTGCAAGGCATAGCCGCCAAAGATGCACAGGCCGATGCTCATGCCCGCCCAGACTTCCCGCCAGGTGAAGTCCCTGAGCAGCGGCAGGGAGAACAGGACCAGGGCCAGAGCGGCAAAGGCGAAACGCACGCCCACGAAAAAGAAGGGCCCCGTGGCCTCCAGGGCACTGCGGATGATGATGAAGGTGGCGCCCCAGATCATGGTGATCAGGACCAGCGATCCTTCCTCCAGGGGGATGCGCGCCCGCAGGCGCGCCAGCAAGCCCGGCATAAGCTCTTCCTCTTTCATGGACAGGATCAGCGCAGCTGGCTGTCCTTGCTGCCTTTGCGGTTGTACGGATGCACGGCGTGCTGCTCTTGGTCGGCTTCCTGCTGGCATTCCAGGCACAGCCGCACACCGGGCAGGGCCCGCCGTCGGGCCTCGGGGATGGGTTCGCCGCATTCCTCACAAAAGGCACGGCTCTCGCCCCGGGGCAGGCAGGCCCTGGCCCGCCGAACCTCGTCGGCGATGGAATCCTGGATCTGATCCTGCACGGCATTGTCGCCCGCCCAGCCTACCGCCATGATGCACCTCCCCGCATGTTCCGCAGTTGTCCTGCCGCTCCGCGCCTTGCGGCAACGGGGACAGACTATAGTCATGCTCCCCGCTCCAAGGCAAGCAGGCGTTGACGTATGACGTGCACCGTATTGACCCCGCCTTCCTTTCTTCTTACACTGGGGCATTCTTGTGAACACCGCCGCCTTCGGGCGGCACTGGCTGGAGGTCTCCATGCATATCCGTTTCTGCTGACGCATGCGCCGGACTCCCGTGGGGAGATCTGTGCGTTCAGGCATGTGTGCCGGAAACGGACGGTCCTGGCGGCTCCCAGACAGCGCAAGACCTTTCCGGGCGATGCCTCCGGGCTAAGATGCGGCCCATCCTCGCCCGCCTGCCGCTTTCCTGCACCTTTCCTGGATAATGTGTCCCGATATGCTCCCGGGGCGTGCTGCCGTGGTCCCGGACCACGGACATACGCCCGTCCTCTGCCGGTGTTCCCGGTTCGAGGCGACGCGCCCGGCGCGTTTCCCGCTGTTCCCGCAACAGCCCACATTTCCCATGCGAGAGGTCATCATGAAAACCTGCCGTTTCCTGCTGCCCGCCCTGATGGCGGGCCTGATCTTTGCCATGACGTCCCATGCCGCCCCCCTGGACAGCTTCAAGGGCCTTTCCGGCACGCTTGATATCGCCGGCGGCACGGCCCACATCCCGGTCATGAAAGGCGCTGCCAAAAACATCATGACCGCCAATCCCGACATCCGCATCACCGTGGCCGGCGGCGGTTCCGGTGTGGGCGTGCAGCAGGTGGGCGAAGGCCTGGTGCAGATCGGCAATACCGGCCGCGCCCTCAAGGAAAAGGAGATCGCCAAGTACGGCCTGCAGAGCTTCCCCTTCGCCATCGACGGCGTGGCCCTGGTGGTCAACCCCGCCAACAAGGTGCGGGCCATCACGGCCCGGCAGGCCCAGGACATCTTTGCCGGCAAGATCACCAACTGGAAGGCCCTGGGCGGCGCTGATGCCCCCATCACGGTCTACACCCGCGAAGACGGCAGCGGCACCCGCGAAGTCTTTGTGGAAAAGGCCCTGAAAAAAGGCCCCATCGTGGCTTCCGCCAACGTGGTGAACTCCAACGGCGCCATGAAGACGGCCATCGGCCAGGACAAGCTGGGCATCGGCTATGTGGGCATCGGCCATGTGGACAAGAGCGTGGCCGCCCTGACCTTCGACAAGATGATCCCCTCGCAGGAAAACGCCGCCTCCGGCGCCTACACCCTGACCCGCCTGCTCTACATGAACACCAAGGGGGCGCCCTCCGGCCTGACCAAGGCCTTCATCGACTACATCTACTCGCCTGAAGGCAGCGCCATCATCGAAAAGAGCGGCTACATCCCCACCGGCCGCAAGTAATCCGTCATCACACTATGCGGGGCGGCCATGCCGCCCCGCCGGGATCCTGAACATGGCATTTCCTTTCCTGCGGCGCAGCGGGACCCTGCCCCGTCTGTGCGGCCTGCTCGTCATCCTTGCCACAGGCGCCCTGTTCGCCCTGGTGGGCTGCTTTGCCCTGCCGGTGCTCTGGAGCGCCCAGGGCGGCCTGATCTTCTCCTGGTCGTGGCGTCCCCCCACGGACTTCGGCATCCTGCCCATGCTGGCGGGCTCCCTCATCCTGTCCTTTTCCGCCCTGCTGCTGGCCTGGCCCCTGTCCCTGGGGCTGGCCTGCGCCCTGCAGGATCCCGCCCCGGCATGCTGGCAAAAATGGCTCACGGGCCTCATCCGTTTCATGACCGCCATCCCCACGGTGGTCTACGGCTTTGCCGCCGTGTTCCTGCTCACGCCCCTGGTCAGGGAGGCCGCCGGGGGCTCCGGCCTGTGCTGGCTCTCCGCCGCCTGTGTCCTGGCCCTGCTCATCAGCCCCACCATGGTGCTGGTCATGGATGTGGCCCTGCGCGAACAGATGCGCCGCCTGCTCCTGCCCGCCCTTTCCCTGGGCATGGGCAGGAATACCGTCCTTGCCTGCCTTGCCCTGCCCGCCGTCCGCCGCTGGCTGCTGACCGCCGGGCTGCTGGGCTTCGGCCGGGCCATCGGGGACACCCTCATCCCGCTCATGCTCAGCGGCAACGCACCCAACGTCCCGCACAACCTGTTCGCCGGGCTGCGGACCCTGACCGCCCACATGGGCCTGGTCACGGCCACGGACGTGGGCGGCCCGGCCTACAACTCCCTGTTCGTGGCCGGGGGGCTTTTGCTCTGCATCAGCACCGGCGTCAGCCTGGTGCTGCGGCGTCTGGAAAAAAAGCAGGACGTGCTCCTGCCGCCCGTGCCCGCCTTCTGGCGCCGTCTCGCTCCTGCGGGCCTGCACCTGCTGGCGCGCGGTGCCGGCATCCTGTGCAGCGCCTGTGTCCTCGCGCTGCTGGGCTTTTTGCTCTGGCGGGGGCTGCCGGTGCTGGATGCCGCCCTTCTGGTGGGCGACGCACCGTTCTGGCCCGCGCTGCTGGGCCGCTTCCCCATCTGGGACGGCATCTGGCCCGCCTGTCTGGGCACCCTCTGCCTGCTGGGCATCACCATGGCCCTGGCCCTTGTGCCCGGCATCGGCTGCGGCATCTATCTGGCGGAATACGCCCCGCCCCGCATGCAGCGCCTGCTCAACAGCCTGATGGACATCCTGTCCGGCGTCCCGTCCATCGTGATGGGCATCTTCGGCTTCACCCTCATCCTGTTCCTGCACCGCCTGGGCTTTGCCGGCGCCAGCTCCGGCCTGCTGCTGGCCGGGGGCTGCCTGGCCCTGCTGGTCCTGCCGGCGCTGGTGGTGACCACGCGCACGGCCCTGGAGAGCCTGCCCGCCTCCCTGCGCCTCTGCGGGGCCGCCCTGGGCCTGCGCCACGGCCAGACCGTGCGGCACCTGCTGCTGCCCCAGGCCAGCCGCGGCATCCTGAGCGGCATCATGCTGGCCCTGGGCCGTTCCGCCGAGGACACGGCCGTCATCCTGCTCACCGGCGTGGTGGCCAACGCCGGGCTCCCCGCCGGGCTGGGCCTGCGCTTCGAAGCCCTGCCCTTTTTCATCTATTACACGGCTGCCCAATACCAGACACCGGAAGAACTGCAACGGGGCTTCGGCGCCGCCCTGACCCTGCTGGCCCTTTCCGGCGGCCTGCTCCTGCTGGCCTGGTGGCTGCATGAACGTTTCCGCCAGGAACGGCAGCCGGACATGACGCCCCTGACGTTTTCGGGAGGACCGCAATGACCCCTCTTGTCCGCATCCGTGACCTGTGCCTGCACCTCAACGGCCGTGCCATCCTGCATCATGTGGATCTTGAACTGCCGCGCCACGGCATCAGCGTCCTGCTGGGGCGCTCCGGTTCCGGCAAGACCAGTTTCCTGCGCTGCCTGAACCGCCTGCACGACTGCACCAGGGACAGCCGCATGCAGGGGAAAATAGAACTTTTGCTGGACGGGACGATGCAGGACATCAGCCGCCTGCAGGGCGAAGAGGCCCTCTCCCGCCTGCGGCGTCAGGTGGGCATGGTCTTCCAGACCCCCAACGTGCTGCCGGCCAGCATCGGACAGAACCTGCTGCTGCCCCTGCAACTGGCTGCCGGGCTGGATATGGACGAGGCCCGCTCCCGGGCCCGGCGCAGCCTGGAAGACGTGGGCCTGTGGCCGGAGGTCCACGACAGGCTGGGCGAGCCTGCCGCCTCCCTTTCCGGCGGCCAGCAGCAGCGCCTCTGCCTGGCCCGCACCCTGGCCCTGGAGCCGCAGATCCTCCTGCTGGACGAGCCCACGGCGTCCCTCGATCCGGCCAGTACCCGCCGCATCGAGGACCTGCTCCGGCACCTGTCGGAGCGCTACGCCATCATCCTCGTCTCGCACGGGATCAGCCAGGCCCGCCGTCTGGCGGCCCGTCTGCTGCTTTTTGAGGAAGGCCATGCCCGCGGCCCCTTCCCGCCGGAAGAGCTGGCCCGCATCTTCCCGCCGCACGGGGGCACGGCGGCACAGGCCTGAGACCACACGTCCGCGACAGCGCCCCTGTCCGGCGGACGGCCGTTTTTCCTCTGGCAGGACGGCAGGCATCATGCTATCCCGAAATGAGGAACCCCTGTCCGTGACGGACAGACCGTCTAACCCCTTGCAAGGATCCGCCATGTCTGCTGCCATCCGCAATCCCCTGCCGCTCTGGGGATTGTATTTCCTGCTGCTCGTGGCCATGTTCGCCACGCCCCTGTCCAACCTGAGTTTCCTGCTCTGGATCATCGTCCCCCTGCTGGCCCTGACGGTCCGCAACAGCGCCCGCAAGGAAGGCTTCGAGGACGAGGCCCGGCATGCCTCCTGGATCATGGGCTCGGCCGGGCTCTTCCTCCTGCTGGTCTTCCTGCTCATCGGCGGCATGGCCACCGCCAGTTCGACCCTGATCGGAGCGGAGTCCCAGCAGCGCATCAACGAGATCAGCACCGCCATGAGCCGGCAGCAGATGCCCTGGAAGGACGCCTTCGTCCAGCTGCTGGAAGTCCAGGGCGTCAAGGGCATGATCCTCATCTGCGCCGGCGGCCTCCTGCTGAGCGTGCTCTGGCCCCTGCAGCGCATCCTCCAGGGCATGGTGGCCCTGAAGATGTGCGTGGCCCCGCGCCGCATCTCCACCGGCGGCAAGCTGCTGACCCTGCTGCTGGCCGTCCTGCTGACCGGCGTTTCCTGCCTGGCCGCCCTTGGCGCCACCCTGTAGGGAAAGTGTCGCCCCAAACGGGGACGGACAGGCCTCTCCTGCCGTCCCGCCGGGGGCCAGCCGCCCTTGCCCGTACCGCCCGCGGATGGCGGCCACGCCAGGCGGACACAGGTCATGCGGCGCACTGCGGACCGTTGCGGGCAATGCCCGCAGTGCAGGGGCAGGAATACCGGCCATCATCCGGGCGCAGCATTGCCGATGTCCGCAAGGCAGGGCCCCGGTCCTTTGTTTCCCTGAGACACGTCACGGCCGGTCCTTTGCATCTGCCGGCCTTCCCTGAGCCTCAACCTGTCCCGGGAGGGTGCTCCATGATCCGTCCCCGCTCCTGCCCCCTGATTTTGTTCTGTCTGCTGCTCCTGCCCTGGCTGGGCGCCTGCGCTCCCCAGTACGGCGTGAGCGTGGATTCCCTGCGCGGTCCCCAGGCCGACAGCGCCGGTACCATCTATGTGCCCCGCCCCGGCGTGGAAGGCATGGCCGAGGACGACCTGCTGTTCCGGGATGTGGCCGCACAGCTGGAGCCCTGCTTCACGGCCCGGGGCTACACCCTGAAACTGGACGAACAGACGCAGGACAAAAGCGACAACCTGGTCTTCATCAGCTTCGGCATCAGCGAGCCCGACGTGCGCATCTACACCACGGTCAGCTATGTGCCCTACACCTGGGGACGGGGACATTTTCGCCATACCCGCTGGGTGCGCGAGGAAGAGACGCGGACCAAGGTCTTTTTCCATGCCGGGCTGCTGCTGGAAGGCTGCACGCGGGCACCGGACGGCGGCCGCGGCAAGAACCTCTGGCGGACAGAGATCCGCTGTACGGGACAGGATGATGATTTCCGCACCCTGTTGCAGGCCATGCTGCCCGTTTTGCAGCAGCACCTGGGCAAGGAGACCAGCGGACGACGCTATTTCGTCGTGACGCTGGACGAGGATACCCCACCTGTGGTGGAAGAAAAGGAAGTGGCCAACTGAGATACGTCCGGTCCACCCATATGAAAGAGCCCCGCCGGTCTCCGGCAGGGCTCTTCTTCCCTCAGCGTTGCGTCATGTCTTCGCCTGTCCAGCCGCCGCCAAGGGCCCTGACGAGAGAAACGGCGTCCCTGGCCATGGCCGCCCGGTGCGAGGCGTATTCCGTCTCGGCGCTCAGGCTGGATGCCTGGGCCGTCAGGACATCCAGATAGTCGCCCTTGCCTCCCTCGTACAGATCACGGGAAAGCAGCAGGGCCTGTTTCTGGTGCTCACGGGCCGCACGCAGGCCGTCCTCCCGGCGTGATTCCTTTTCATAGGCCGACCAGGACGTCTCCACATCATGCAGGGCCTCCAGGACCGTCTCCCGGTACACGAGAGCGGCCTCGGCCGCGGCGGCCCTGGCCTGATCCACGGCGGCCTTGTTGCGGCCGAACGAGAAGATGTTCCAGCTTGCCATGGGGCCCGCGCCCAGGCTCTTCATGGCATCGCTCCAGGAGACGAAGTCCGAGGAAGTGACGGCCCCGCTGCCCACAAGGGAAAAGCTGGGGAAAAGCGAGGCCTGGGCCACCCCGATGCGTGCCGTGGCCGCATGGTGCTCGGCTTCGGCCCTGCGGACGTCCGGCCTGCGGCGCAGCAGATCGGAGGGCACGGCCGAAGGCAGGCTATGCAATTCCGGTATGGGCCCGGAGGGGGACAGCCGGGCATCGAACATGCCGGGATTGCGGCCGGCAAGGGCCTCCAGACCACGGATGGCCGCCACGACCTCCGCTTCTGCCGACGGCACGGAGGCCTGCGTGGTCTCCATCTGGGCCCGGGCGGCATGCAGGTCGAGCATGGCCACGGTGCCGGCGTCGGCACGGGCCTGGATGATGCGCACCGTATCCCGCTGCACGGCCACGTTCTCCAGCGCGATGCGGAGTTTTTCCTGTGCCAGCCGCAGATCCACATAGCCATTGGCCACTTCCACCGCCAGGGAGGCACGTGCGTCGGCAAGGCTTATGCCCGCGGCCTCCAGATCGGCACCGGCAGCTTCCAGGCTGCGCCGCAGCCCGCCGAACACATCCACGGCCAGTGCCAGCTGTACGGAAGCGTCCAGCTTTGTGGCTGTCCCGTCGGGCGCGTAGTTCCGGGAACGGGCAAGCTCGCCCGTCCCCGTGGCATCCGGCAGGAATTCCGCACGGGCTTCCATGCGTGCCGCCCGCGACTGGGCCACCCGCTGCACGGCCTGCTGGACGGAAAGACTGCCCTCCTGCGCTTCGAGCACCAGAGCCGTCAGCAACGGATCATGGAAGTCTTCCCACCAGGACGGACGCAGGGGCGCTCCCGTACCGGCAAGCGTACCGGGCAGGAAGTTTTCCGGCACGTCCACGTCCGCCCGCTTGAAATCAGGCCCCAGGGTGCACCCGCCCAGACCGGACAGACCTACGGCCAGCAGCAGGCACAGGGCCGCGCGACCGCCGCGGAACCTCCTCGTGGCCTTTTCGCGCAGGCGCTGGAAAACGGCATACAGAGCCGGTGTGAATACGATGCCCACGCATGTGGCCGCCAGCATGCCGGAAAAGGTTGTGATGCCGATGGCCTGGCGGCTGGCCCCCCCCGCGCCGTCCGCGAACACCAGGGGCAGAACGCCGAAGAGGAAGCTCCAGGCCGTCATCATCACGGCGCGGAAACGCAGGTTCGCCCCGGAAAGGGCCGCTTCCTCGATGCCTTTTCCGCCCTCGCGTTCCTGCTTGGAGAACTCCACCATCAGGATGGCGTTCTTGGCCGCAAGACCGATGAGCATGACCAGGCCCAGCTGGGCATAGATGCTCATGGACTCCCCGCAGACAGTCAGCCCCAGCAGGGCCCCCAGCACGGCAAAGCCGACGGTCAGCATCACCGGTACAGGGATCGTCCAGCTCTCGTACTGCGCCACCAGGAAAAGGTAGGCGAACAGCAGGGCCAGCCCCATGAGGAAGACTATCTGCCCGGTGTTCTGCTTTTCCTGATAGCTGAGGCCTGTCCATTCGATATGGTAGCCCGCGGGCAGCTTGATGCCCTCGATGGCCGCGTACAGGTCACCGGAGCTGACACCGGGGGCGCTCTGGGCGTTGATCTCCGCCGCCATCATCTTGTTGAAGCGCGTGATCTGACGCGGCCCCACTTCATACTGGAGCGTGCCCAGGGCGTTCAGGGGCACCATGTCACCGTTGCTGTTGGGGATGAGCAGTTCTTCCACATGCTGCAGCGACGAGCGGGAGTCTGCCCCGGCCTGGAGCTTGACCTCGAAATTATTGCCGCTCATGGTGAAGTCATTGATATAGTAGGACGCCAGCACATCCTGGAGCGTGGAGAACACGGTCCCGGCCTGCACGCCCAGCAGTTCGGCCTTCTCGCGATCCAGCCGCAGACGGAGCTGCGGCGTGGCCGCATCATAGGCCGTCATGGCGAACATGGTCTCGGGACGCGCCGACAGGTCACGGACAAAGGCATCCGTGACGCTGGCCAGCGCGGACGCCTCGATGTCTCCGATGCCGCAGATATCGAACGAGGCACCGCCCGTAGCACCCAGGCCCATGATGGCCGGGGGCGTGAAGGCCACGATGCTGGCGGCGGCGATGTCGTGCGTCCGTCCCTGGATCTGTCCCATGATGGCCGACAGGCGGGTCTGCGGCGCGGTACGCTCCTCCCAGGGCTCCAGCTCCACGATGCACATGGCCGCATTCTCCCCGCTGCCGCTGAGCATGCTCATGCCCGAGACCTGCATGACGGACTGGATGCCGGGGATGGCCGCCAGACGCTCGCGCACCGTGGCCAGCACCGCATCGGTACGCTCCTGGACTGCATCACCGGGCAATTCCACATTGCAGAAGATGACGCCCTTGTCTTCCATGGGCAGGAACGACGGCGGGATATGCCCGTACAGGAGCCATACGCCGAGGAAGGTCCCGCCCAGTATCCCCAGTGTCAGCCCGCCGCGCCGCACAAGACGTCCCGTCATGCCCAGGTAACGGCCGCGCAGGGCGTCCAGGAACCTGTTGACGGGCAGGAAGATGGGAGCACACTGCCCGCCCGACCTGCGCAGGACCAGGGCGCACAGGGCCGGGCTGAGCGTCAGCGCCACCACGGTGGAGAGGCAGAGGGCCACGCACATGCTTACCGCGAACTGACGGTAGATAGCCCCCACCATGCCGCCATAAAAGGCCAGAGGCGCATAACAGGCCACCGTGACCAGGGTCGTGGCTATGACGGCACCGGTGATCTGCCGCATGCTTTTTATGGCTGCCTCACGGGCGGGCAGGCCTTCGCGATCCATGATGCCCTGCGTATTCTCCACCACCACGATGGCATCGTCCACCAGAGAGCCTATGACGAGGATCAGACCGAACATGGTCAGGGTATTGATGCTGTATCCCAGGGCATACATGACGCTGAAAGTCCCCACCAGTGATACGGGGATGGCCACCGCCGGAATGAGCGTGGCCCGCCAGTCCTGGATGAACAGCCATGTCACCAGGACGACCAGGATCAGGGCCACCACCAGGGTGGACACCATCTCCCGCATGGACGCGACGATAAACTTGGTCGGGTCATAGGCGATGGAATAGCTCACACCGGGCGGGAAGCGCTGCTCCCAGGTGGCCAGCTCGGCCTTGATGCGGTTCATGGTCGCCAGAGCATTGGCATCAGGGCTCCTGTACAGTGACAGGCCCACACTTTCCCTGCCGTTGAAGGTGGAACGCCCCGAATAGCTGCTGGAGCCCAGTTCCACGGTGGCCACGTCCCGCAGGCGCACGATCCGGCCGCTGTCGGCATCGGAACGGACGACGATCTCGCCGAATTCCTCCGCCGTCTTGAGGCGCCCCTGTACATTGAGCTTGTAGGAAACGTAGCGGTTGCTGCCTTCGGCTCCCAGCGTGCCCGCAGCCGCCTGCACGTTCTGCGCCTCCACGGCGCTCCTGATCTCACTGGACGAGATGCCGAGCCCGGACATGCGCAAGGGATCCATCCAGATGCGCATGGCGTATTCCTGCTGCGACATCATTTCCGACGAGGAGACCCCTTCCAGGCGGGCCAGGGCATCCTTGACGTTGTTGTTCACATAGTTGACCAGCTCGTTCAAGCTCAGGGAGGTGCCGTCAGTCTGGAAGGCCAGCATGGCCAGGGTATCGTTGCCGCGCTTCTCCACCGTGATGCCGACCTTGGTCACCTCGCTGGGCAACTGGGCCTCCGCCCGTTTGACGGCATTTTGCAGGTTGACGAGGGCGATGTCGGAATCCGTGCCGGACCGGAAGGTCACGGAGCAGGAATAGGAGCCGGAATTGCTGCTGGTGGAAGAAAAGTACAGCAGGTCCTCCACGCCGTTGATCTCGTTCTCCAGCGGCATGGCCACGGTCTGGGCCACCACATCGGCGCTGGCCCCGGAATAGGTCGCCGAGACGAAGAGCGTGGGGGGCGCGATCTCGGGATATTCCGCTACCGGCAGGTTGGCAAGGGAAATACCGCCGGCCAGCAGCAGGATCAGGCTCACCACAGCAGCAAGGCGGGGACGTTCGATGAAGATACGCGAGAACATGCTAGTCCTGCACTCCGGCATCGGCGCCCTTGCGGGCATAGTCCACCTTCATCCCGTCAACGACCTTGTGCGTACCGTCCGTGACGACCCGCTCATGGACGGCCAACCCGGAGCGGACCGTCTGGGATTCGCCCACCAGATTCCCCAGCGACACACGGCGCAGGCTCACCCGGTCGTCCTCCTGCACCACATAGACGAACGCTCCCTGCGCGTCATGCTGCACGGCCGACGGAGGCACGGCAGGCATGACGCTGTCCGTCTGCCGGTACAGGGTCACCACTACGGTGCTCTCGGGCACAAGACGCCCCTGGGGGTTGGCCAGCTCGGCATAGACCAAGATCGTGTCCGTCCTGCCTTCCGCCGTATTGTCTACGATGGTCACCCGGCCTTCGGTCCCATAGTCCGTACCGTCGGCAAGCCGGACCCGCACCCGCCCCAGCGAGCGCAGCTCTTCCTCAGCGCCGAAGACAGCCTGCATGTCGCGCACACTCAGACCAAAACGCACACGCACAGGGTCCGTCCTGACCAGCGTCACCAGGGTGCCGGACGAGGTGGTCACATAATTCCCGGCCGTGAACGCCGTGACCCCGATACGCCCGGCCATGGGCGCCACTATCCGGGTGTTGCGCAGGTCATCCTGGGCCGTCACAAGGTCGGCCTCCGCGGCCAGCAGTTCACCATAGGTCACCTGCTCCGTCCGCTCGGCACTTTCCAGCACATCCCGGCTGACGGCCTGCTTTTTGAACAGGCTGCGATTGCGGGCCAGGTCCGCCCGTGCATAGGCGTGCTCCGCCTTGTACTGCACGACCTTGCCCCGGGCATTCTTCACTGCGGCCTCGTAGCGCACCGGATCAATGCGGTAGAGCATCTGGCCTGCCTGGACCGTATCGCCATCGTGGAAGCCCACCTCCAGGATCTCGCCAGCCACCCGGGGCACCAGCGACACCGTGGCAGGCGAGACCACCCGCCCGGTATAGCGGTGGCTCCGGGTGTCCTGTACGGCAAGGACTTCCCCCACCTCCACCACAGGTGCCGGTGACGGCATGTCCGCCCGAACAGATGTGGCGAGATACAAAGCCAGCAACAGGGAAAAAAGAAAGACCTTCCTCATTTCCCCGCTCCCTGCATCTGCGCTGCCCGCAGTTTTTTTCCTTCCTCCAGGGCGATGGCGAGGACACGCTCGAAGGTGGCCCTGTCTTCAGCCGGCACGTCGCGCAGCAGATGATCCAGGATACCGTTGATCTTGTCGTGATGGTAGCGGTAACGCTCCATGCCTTTGTCCGTCATGCGGATGGAGACAGCCCGCCGGTCCTTTTCCGAGGGCTCCCGTACCACGAGCCCTTCCAGGACCAGCCCCTGTACCGTTTGCGAGATGCAGCCCGGCGAAAGATACAGCAGCCGGGCCAGTTCCTTGACCATGAGGCCCTTGGGGGCACAGGCCACCAGAGCCTCGATGATCCTTCCCGGTGCTGTGGGCAGCGTGCCTTCAGGCATATCCGGCCCATGTGTGGGGTGCTTTCCCAGGTATAAAAGGATCTCCGAAAGGTCCGGGATCTGTGTCCACTTCATTTTAGCCTCACAATTATTTATTAAAAAAATAGTTTAGATACTAAATTATTTACCTATGCTTCCCTCCTTCTCCTGTCAACACCTTCGTGCACAGTCTCACCGGGAATGCTCCAAACGCCAGCAGGGAGGCCTGCCACTGCCGCGGCAAAGCCTCCCTGCTGTCTTGATCCTCTGTGGACCGGCTGGATGGCCGTATGGTCTATTCCTGCGGACTTACTGCCAGCTCCTTGATCCAGCGGATGGTCTGACGGCTCATTTTGCGGTGCATGTCCTCGTCATTGCTCACATGCAGGGCCCGGGCCAGGCAACCGGCCACACAGACGGGCTCCAGCCCGGCCTTGCGCCGGTCATGGCACAGATCACATTTGCAGGCCTTGCCGGTAACGGCATCCAGATGGGGCACACGGTAAGGGCAGGCCGTCACGCAGGCGCCGCAGCCCGTGCAGCAGTCGGCATCGATATGGACGATGTTCTCCTCGTCCAGCCACATGGCCTCATGCGCACAGGCACGAAGGCAGGCAGGACGCGTACAGTGCACACAGGTCACGAAGCCCAGTGGCAGGCGGACCTTGCCCTCTGCCAAAGCAGGCATGCCGCCCAGCTGGCGACACAGGGGCACGGAGATCCCATGCCACTGGCGGCAGTGGATCTCGCAGGCCTTGCAGTTGACGCAGCGGTGCTCGTCAAAGACGATGCAGGTGGAAGTGCTCATCGTTTTCCCTCCCGGGCATGATCGTTGCGGACAGGGCGCAAGGTCACAAAATGCTCCTGCAGGGCAAGGCCGTGGACCATGACATCTTCCCTGTCCAGCCCGCCCGGCATGAACTCCTGGTCCGCCAGCCCCATGCCGCGGGCCCGGCTCTCCACCGGCAGGCGATGCCCGAAACCGTGCAGCATGAACACGGCGTCGGGATGCATGCCGGGGATCACCCGTACCCGGATCTCGCCACCCTTGCCGTCCATACGTTCCATGCGGACGGTGTCCCCATCCTCCACGCCCAGTTCCCGGGCCCGTTCAGGGGCGATCCAGGCCCGGTTCTCCGGCAGGCTGTCATGCAGCAGGGGATTGTTCTGGGTGTGCGAATGGGTGTGGCGCGCATTGCGTCCCACGATCAGGCGGAACTGTCCCTTCCCCGGCCGGGGCACGTCCTGCCAGGGGGTGAGCGAAGGCAGGCCGGCCTCCTGCCAGGGGCCGAAAAGGACCTCTATCTTGCCGGAGGGCGTCGCGAAGCGGGGGCCCGGATCGACGGGAGCGTCCGTGAGGGGCGCGGAACCGTGACGGAAATCCTCCACGGTGACGCCCGTGCCTTCCAGCTGGAAGCGCCAGACATCTTCCAGCGTCCCGCAGGCCAGATCCTCCAGCCCCAGACGGCTGGCCAGCTGCCCCAGGATCCACCAGTCCGGCCGGGTATCGAAACGGACCTCCGCGGCCGGGCTGCGCATGATGAAGGCAGGCTTGCTGCCGCTCTTGACCTGAAGCAGGGAGCCCCGCTCCACAAAGGACGGCATGGGCAGCACCACATCACTGAACCAGGCCGTATCCGACCAGGAAAAAGTCAGCGAGACCATGAGTTCCAGCCCGGCCAGCTGGGCCTTTTGCCGTTCAGGATCCGGCATGGCGGACAGGGGGTCGTGCTTGAGGGTGAAGTATGCCTTGACGGGATACGGCTCCCCGCTTTCCACGGCCCGGAAAGCCTTGTGCAGCAGGCTGCTGCCGGGGGCAAAAGCCGGTTCCGCCCAGCCGACGCCGTCCGCCCTCTTTTCTTCGGGAGCAGCATAGAGCGAGGTGAAGGAACGCAGCCCCTTGCGCCCGGCATCCCTGGGGCCCGCCGCCAGCAGCAGGCCCCCCTTGCTGCCGAAAGAACCCAGCAGCGCATTGATGAGGTAGGCCGTGCGGCAGACCATGAAGGACTGGGGATAGCGCGTGCTCATCCAGCCGCCATGCCAGATGACCCGCGGCGCCGCAGCGGCCAGGGAACGCGCCAGCTCCACCATGACATCCGCGGGGATGTCGCACCGGCTCTCGGCCCATTGCGGCGAATAGGGGCGCACGAAGTCCGCCAGCGCTTCGAAATCCTGGACATGACGCTCCACATAGGCGGCATCGTAAAGCTTTTCTTCGATCAGGATATGCAGCACCGCCAGGTTGAGGGCCAGATCCGTGCCGGGACGGATGCAGATGTTCTGCTGCGCCTTGAGGCCCGTCACCGTGGGACGGACATCCACACAGGTCAGGCGGCAGCCCTTGTCCAGAGCATCCAGCACCTGATTGAGCTCCCCGACCTTGAGGGATTCCAGCAGGTTGCGGCCCTGCACCACGATATGACGGCAGTTCTTGAAATCATAGATCCATTTGCCGCGCCCGTGGCCTGTCAGGGAATAGGAGGCCTGATTGACGTTATGGGCGCAGGCGTCATCATGGGTGCAGTAATTGGGTGAACCCAGGCCGCGCATCAGGGCCTTGCTCATGTCGGAAAACGGCCCGGGCCGCTCGGACCAGAGCACGCTGCGCGGCCCGTAGGTGGCCATGATGGTTTTCAAGCGTTCCGCCACATAGTCCAGGGCCTCGTCCCAGCTCACGGAACGCCACTGGCCTGCGCCGCGCGCTCCGGCACGGATCAGCGGCCCCTGCGGACGTTCGTCATCAGCGTACAGGGCCAGGGACGCGGCGCCCCGGGGGCACAGGGCCGCCCCGGAAGCGCTGTGGCTGTTGCCGCATATCCAGCGCGGCACGCCGTTTTCACAATGGATCTCCACCGGGCAGCGCGTATTGCACATGCCGCACAGGGAGTAGACGATGGATGACGCCATAGAGGGACTCCTGCCCGCAGGGCGGGCGTCTATCAGTCGATGATCGTCCCCTGTCCGTCCTGCTCGGCGGGACACAGCACACGTCCCAGCAGCAGGCGCAGGGGGATGTAGGCCAGCACGAACCAGAAGACGAAGCCCGGCTCAGGGCCCAGCAGAGGCAAAGAAAAAGGAAGGGGGGGACTGACCAGGCCGAAGCGGGCCTGCATCCAGGCAAGAGCCAGCGGGACCGGCCACAGCGACGCTACCCACAGGGCACCGTTGAGGGAAAAATAATACCCAAAGGCTTCATGCCCCTGGCGATTGACAGCCTTGTAGGCCTCCTTGCCGCTCTCGCGCAGCGCACGCTCACTCAGCCTGTGATAATGCCGCATCTCGCTGCGCAACTCCTTGAGCCGGGCCGCATGCATACGCTGCCCGAGCCGCAGGGTCAGCAGGCCCAGCACCACGGTCTGGGCTGCCAGCAGGCATGTCCCCACCATATAGCCCCATGCCGGCAGCCCGGGGAACCAGCGGTACGGAGCTATGCACCAGGGATCTATCCACAACAAAAAACTTTCCATGCCCATCACAAAACAGGGCAGGGAAAAACCCTGCCCTTCAGCGGCTAGCCGAAAATACGGTAATTGAAAAAGCCGCGCAAGACGTAATCCGTGCCCACATACAAGGCAAGGACGATGAAGAGGCGCTTCAGCCAGATGTCGGAGAAAAAGCGGGAGGTATAGGGGCCGATGAGCGAGCCCACCGCGATGCCCACCAGCTCAAGCCCCACCAGGGACCAGTCCACGGTCACGCCGTGCAGCAGCAGGGTCGTGATGCCCGTGATCATGCTCACCAGCACGGCCAGCGCCGACGTCCCGGCGGCCAGATACATGGGCAGCTGGGTGATGCTGGTCAGGAAGGGCACCAGCAGGAAACCACCGCCCACGCCCAGGAAGGCGGCAATGGAAGAGATGACGATACCGCCCACGAAGGGCAGCACGGGATTGAAGGCAAACTCCACGCCACAGAAGGTGAAGACACAGCGCCCCAGGCTGAAGCTGCGCAGGCGGACACCCGTCTCCACGGCTTCACCGGGCTTCCTGTTTTTGACCGATGCCTCAAAAGCTTTGGCAGCTTCCTTGGCCTTGGCCTTGGAACGCTGTCCGGCCGGCGAGGTCTCCCACATCAGGTAGCAGCCCAGCAGCAGGACGAAGAGGCCAAAATACCCCTGGTACGAGGAAAAATTCAGCTTGCCGGCCGTCAGCTTGACAGCCATGAAGGCACCCACGATGGATCCAAGGCCCAGGGCGATGCCCAGCGGCAGCACGATGCGCTTCAGACGATAATAGCTGAAGGTGCTCAGGGCTGCGGAAAGCCCGGCCAGCATCTGGTTGGAGGCCCGCACGGAGTCGGTGATGGACTTGTTGAGGGGGGTCTGACCAAACGACTTGGCATAAGCCCCCAGACCGTGCACGCTCATGTGCCCCACACCGGCCATGACACCACCAAAGGCCCCCACTGTGGAGAAGATCCAGCCTACCCACAGGGCCCAGCCGAAGGCCAGCAGCATATTGGTCTGCGGCCCGCCGGGGATACCGAGATAACCGGGAACCGCCTGCATGTCGATGGACTGCGGCGCCGTTTCAAGCTGCCTGGCGATGGCAGTGGCAAGCGGGCTCGTGTCCGCCGCTGCGGCAAGCCCTGCGCAAAGCCCGATACACAATATGCTCAGGGTGATCCCCAGAACGACTTTTTTCATGGAGTCTCCTTATCAAATTTAATAATTATTATCTTTAATATACACAAAAAATATTTTCCGCAAGTGCAATTTTTCATAAGTCGCCATCCCAGCCAGGACAGCCGCGGAGGCGCCGCAACGTCTGCCTGCCGTGCTTTCCTTACATCTTTCCCCCACAGCCAAAGCTCCCCGGCCTGTACCGGGGACAACCAGGGACCCCACCGGCAAAATTGCGGAAGGGAAGTCCGGCCGCTGGGGGATCGGGCAGGCGAGTGCGGCGCGGAGGCGCGCCATACAAAAAAGACCCCCTCGCGCTGA
>ERZ827469.765-NODE-765-length-34144-cov-3.923846_pt1 | contig 34144 bp, 25 predicted proteins | sample MGYA00519917_ERZ827469 | MGnify/ENA primary metagenome ERZ827469 (study PRJEB31778, sample SAMEA3449314) | human gut metagenome | biome: human gut; feature: human-associated habitat; material: faeces | place: United Kingdom | collected 2010/2012 ... | reverse complement strand
TATCGGTCGTCATGGTAAGACCCTCGATGCTCTGCAGTTCCTTGTTTCAGCGATTACGGTTCGCACCATCGGGTTCCGTTATCCCGTCGTGGTCGATGTCGAAGGGTACAAGAATCGTCAGCGTGAAAAACTCGAATCAATCGCTCGCTCCTCGGCAAATCGCGCTGCGTCTTCGGGAAGCAAAGTCAAGCTTCGTCCGATGACACCGTACGAGCGTCGTATCGTTCACATTTCTCTTCGCGATGATGTTCGTGTTACGACGGTATCTGAAGGGGAAGGAAGCTCTCGTCATGTAGTTGTCGTGCCGGTGTAGACGATTTGCTTTTTCATTCCTTAGGCTCGCTTCTAAGCGAGCCTTTTTTGTGTCTCGCGTTTTCACTCGGAGGCAGCACTATCTTTTTGTTTGCGAATCCGATACGAATCATTGTTCTACAGCTGCGCTAATCCAGCTTCTTTGGAAGCTTTGAGCTCTTGAATCGACCGCAATGTGTCAGACGACGGAATTTGAGCTGTAGTTTTAATATCATCGTTTAGGTTGTATGCTGATAGTGCAGTGCTTTGTCAAAGAGTTCGTGACCCTCATCTGGTCTTAAGATCATTGCCCAAGACGGTGCCGCCTATGGAAAGATGAAGGCTTGGCCGGATTGTCGTGTATCGCGGGCGCGACCTGTGCAGCCGTGTACTACGGGACCGATGCGGTTTGTCGTAGGTTCTTTTTGTCTTACCTCAACATGCTCCTGCAGATCGGTGCATGAGATGTTAGTATAGATGCCTATCGGTTTTTATTGACTTCTTCTATTTCATCCTTACATAGAAAGCGGCTCAGGGGTCCCTTGGACGAACAGATTCAACAACAGCTCGATCGCTACCTCGAACTCGTTCTCGAGGTCAACAAGAGCATTAATTTGACTCGAATTGACTCGATCGAGCAGGCGAAGGTTCTCCATATCGAGGATTCCCTATCTGCTTTACCCGAACTTTGCGCCGCCTCTAAGGGTCTTTACGGGGATCTCGGCAGCGGAGGAGGTTTCCCGGGGATTCCACTGGCGATTGCCTCGGGTCGACGGACGGTGCTCGTTGATTCCGTTCAAAAGAAGATGAGAGCCCTTGAATCTGTCATTTCCGATCTGGGTCTTTCCGATCGCATTACCACGTACGCTGGTCGGATCGAAGACCTTGGATCTGAAAAAAGATCTTCCTTCTCTGTCCTTACCGCGCGCGCCCTCTCTCGTCTAGATTCCCTTCTCGAGCTCTCCTCCCCTCTTTTAAAAAAGGGCGGCAGGTTGATCTGTTACAAAGCCCGCACGGCTGACGAAGAGCTTAAATCGGCTCTTGCGATGCAGCACTTAGTTGGCATGGAGTTAGTTTCCCGCCGAAGCTTTGTGCTGAGTGACGGAGAGACGTTCCGCGAACTGCTTGTGTTTGAGAAAGTAGGTCGTTCTCAGATTAAGCTTCCTCGTCGTGTCGGTTTAGCTCAGAACAAACCAATTCAACCTCGCTGATTCAGATGTTTCACGTGAAACAATGCTCAATCGGCTTTGGTATACTCGGATGGGTTCAGTAAGGAGGGGCTCGTGGGTTTTTTAGATGGCTTGAAGCGAGATAAAGGTGAGTCGCAGTCTCATGGTATGAACGACCGTGTTTCGAGCCAGGCGACTGACGGTTCGTTCGATGAGGCGTCTTACAGGTCTCGTGAGCCAGTTGATATCGAGTCTGTGGAAGTCCATGTTCGAGATGTTGCTCCTGAGATTCCCGATCAATCAGAGATACGACCGATTAAATCTTACTTTGAAAAAGCTCCCGTTAAGCACGTCGTCGGGCAGACGAAGATCCTCGCTATTATTAACCAAAAAGGTGGAGTGGGTAAATCCACCACGGCGATCAATCTATCTGCCGCCCTCGGTGAGATGGGCAAGCAGGTTCTTCTTGTTGACCTTGATCCTCAGGGAAATGCATCAAGCGGTCTCGGTATCGAGAAAGCCGCGGTAAGTCATTGTATCTACGACGTGCTCCTCAATGATGTCCCCATCGAAGATGTCATCATTCCCGACGTGTGTCCTGGGCTCGATATTGCGCCTGCGACAATTAATCTTGCAGGTGCTGAGGTTGAATTAGTATCAGAGATGGCTCGAGAGAATCGCCTTAAAGACGCGGTGTGCTCTATGCGCGGTCGTTATGATTACATTCTCATTGATTGCCCGCCTTCGCTTGGTTTGTTGACGGTGAATGCATTTGTTGCAGCTGATAAGCTTTTGATCCCCATCCAATGTGAGTTCTATGCATTGGAAGGTGTGACAAAACTTCTTGAATCAATGAAACGTGTCAAAACTCGCTTAAATCCATCTTTGGATATCTATGGCGTTCTTCTTACCATGTACGACAATCGAACAACGCTCTCTAAGCAGGTTGTGGATGAGGTGAGGGCGTATTTTGGGAAGATCGTCTTTAACACTCTTATTCCTCGTACGGTGAAGTTATCTGAGGCTCCGAGTTATGGTCAGCCTATAACTCAGTATGATCCTCGCGGAAAAGGTTCTATTTCATATATCGAATTGGCTAAGGAAGTGATTAGTCGTGGCTAAAACAGGTAGAGGCGGCTTGGGCCGAGGCTTGAATTCCCTTCTTGGTGGAACATTTGAGTCCCCTGCTCCTGCTTCCCCCGCTCCAATGAGGGAACGTGTGAAGATAGACGCGGGTGAAACGCAGGTTTACAGTACGGGTTCTTCTGCTGACGAAAGGCTTTCTTATCAAGCTCCTCAGCAGCTGAGTGTGCCTGATCCTACGCCAGTTGCTTCTAGAAATGCTGAAGCCGAGCGCAAACCCCTTGATTTCAAGGAAATCATCGAGAAGAAGCTCGATGAAGTGCCTATTGACAGCATTAAACCTAATCCTGATCAGCCGCGTACTAATTTCAAACGGGAGGAAATTGAGGAACTAGCGGCTTCTATTGAGAAGGACGGTCTCCTGCAGCCCATTCTCGTCAGGACGATGGAAGATGGTACCTATCAAATCGTCGCCGGAGAGCGTAGATGGCAGGCGTGCCGTTCTATTGGCTTGAAGTCTGTTCCAGTTCGTATTAAAGACGCTGATGATGACACCGCTTTGGAATTGGCTCTTATCGAGAACATACAGCGGTCCGACCTCAACCCGATCGAGGAAGCTTACGGCTATCGTCGTCTGATGGAGCGTAGGCGCATGACACAAGCAGAAGTTGCCCAAGCTATGTCAAAGGGGCGGTCGACCGTTGCCAACGCGTTGCGACTTCTCGAATTACCCGAAGAGGCTCAGCAGCTTTTGTTTGAAGATAAAATCACGGCGGGTCATGCGCGTGCGATTCTCTCCATTCCGACAAAAGAGGGTCGCGAAACGCTTACGAGGAAACTATCCGAGGATAAGATGAGTGTTCGTGAAGCAGAGTCTCTTGCACGACTGCTTGCGGGTAAGGGTACGAAAAGCCCAACTCCTCGTCAGGCCATGCCGCCCGTTTACAAGTCAGCGGCGAAAACGTTACGTGAGGTTCTCGGTACAAATGTGCGGGTGAAGAGCTCTAAAGGGAAGAACAAGATAGAGATCGAATTCAAGGATGAAGATGATCTCGCTCGTCTTCTAGAGGAGATGCTTGAAAAGAAAGCCAGCGTGGAATAATCAGTAAGTATTATCCTTTGGTTTGTCTACTTGCCTTTTCAGAGGAAAGTAGCACTTTAGTATATAAATCAAAAAGAGAAGACCGTTCATGCGAACGGTCTTCTCTTTGCATCTTAAGTTCATTGTCGAGTAGAAATAGACCCAAGGGAATGTTTCACGTGAAACATCACATGAGTTTAAAGCTGTTTTTAAGTTGACCGCAAGCGCCGGCGATGTCCGAACCACGTGACTTACGAATGGTAGCTTCGATATGGGCGTCTTCCAGCCCTTTCACCCAGTCTTGAACGATCTCGCCTTTGGTTGCGCGATAAGGCGATCCTTGTATGTCGTTCATGGGGAGCAGGTTGACGTGAACAAGGAGACCTCTGCAGAACTTCCTCAGAGCGGCGAGGTCTTCATGTCCGTCGTTGAATCCTTCGATAAGAAGGTACTCGAGCGTTACCCTTCGGTTGGTTTTTTCAATATAGGAAGATAACGCCGATTTCAGCATAGGAAGCGTTTGATTCCTCATGGTCGGCATGAGCCCATCTCTCTTCTCTTTGATCGCAGAGTGCAGTGAAATTGCGAGAGTGAACTGCTCGGGTTCTTGGGCGAGTTGGTTTATTCCATCGATAAGGCCGCAAGTGGATATGGTGATATGTCTCGCTCCGATTGATGGACCGTTTTGGTCGTTCAGGAATCGGAGGGCGGTGAGAAGCTCTTCGTAATTAAGGAAGGGCTCGCCTTGCCCCATTGCGACGAGATTTGAAACCCTGTGGTTGAAATCGTTTTTGACCGCAATAATCTGATCGATCATCTCAGATGCGGTGAGATTGCGTGTGAAGCCCTCTTTTCCCGTTGCGCAAAACTCGCAACCCATAGGGCATCCAACTTGGGTTGAGAAGCAAACCGACAAACGGCCCTCTTCCCCCGATTCGGAAAAGCTGGGCATTCCGACTGTTTCGACGGTGTTTCCGTCTTCGAGCTCGAGAATGTACTTCCTGGTTCCATCTCTTGAAGTTTGCTTGTCGATGATGTTGTGAGCATTGAGGGGGTGTTTTTCGCTCAATGCATCGCGCAACGATTTGGGTAGATTGCTCATTTCGTCATAAGAGCACGCGAGGTGGGTATGTAGCCATTCGTATAGCTGCTTTGCTCTGAATTTCGGTTGACCGAGCTCGGAGATCACGTCCTCGAGTTCCTGCCGGCTCATTGTTCGTATGTTGTTTAACGGCTTCATTCTCCAGTTCCTTAATATCGATGGGATGCGTGATAACTATTATGCCTTATCAGGCGCTTGGTAGAACTTGTTTTGATATACTCAACGAGTTATTCGCCATTATTCTCGAAGGGATGGTCGTTATGTGCTCGTCCATTGATCCCCAGCAGATTAAAGTCGCCCTTTTATCAGGCGGTTCAAGCGGGGAACGTGAAATATCCCTCGCCTCAGGACGGGGTGCTTGCAGCGCTCTCCGTGAAGCTGGTTTTACCGTAGACTGTCTCGACCCTGCCTCTAAGGATGATTTGAAGAAGCTCATCGAAGGATCTTATGATGTAGCTTTTCTCTGCTTACATGGTAGGAAAGGGGAGGATGGGGTTGTCCAAGGATTCCTCGAGCTTATCGGGCTCCCTTACACTGGATCCGGTGTGCTTGCTAGCGCGCTGGCGATGGATAAAGCCCGAGCTAAAGCGTGTTATCTCGATGCGGGTATCCCCACGCCTCGTTCTATTACCATAACGAGTGAAAGCGAGCTAACTCCTTCCGAGATTATCGATGAGCTTGGAAGCAAGTGCGTCGTGAAAGCTGCTACTGAAGGCAGCTCTCTTGGGGTGTTCATCGTTGAAGGGGAAGATGAGCTTTCTCAGGCGATGAAGGATGTCTTTGCGTATGATTCTCATGCCGTGATTGAAACTTATATTAAGGGGATTGAGCTTACGGCGGCTGTTTTGGGCAACGAAGATGCGACTTCTCTGCCTTTGATCGAGATCGTTCCCCGTAACGCTTCCTACGACTTTGATTCAAAATATGCTCCTGGAGGATGCGAGCACATCTGTCCCGCCCGTATCTCGGAAGAGATGACGGCTCGAATTCAATCGTATGCTGTCGCCGCTCATAAAGCACTTGGGTGCAGAGGTGTATCTCGTTCCGATTTCATTCTCGAAGAGGACGGAACGTTTTGGATGTTGGAAACCAACACGCTTCCCGGTATGACGAGCACTTCGCTTCTTCCCGATTCGGCGCAGGTTGCTGGCATATCTTTTCCCGAGTTGTGCACTAAGTTGATAGAGTTCGCCCTCTCGTAAGGATGAGATGACAGATGGCGTGAAAAAAAGGATGTTTCACGTGAAACATCCTTTTTTAATTGGGAGACACTCTGGTTGCGCGAATGGCGAAAAGATGAAAAACGATTGTCGCGTATCTTGATGCGTGACAAAGCCGCTAGATTGCAGCCTTAAAACACACCGCAGGATTTCAGACCAAATACGGCCAAAGCGACTAAAGCGAAAATAAAAGCCCAGCTTACGATGTAGCAGCCTATGTTGCCCTTTCTTCCCTGCTCGATCATGCGCTCGTTCAAGGATCTCTTGCTCTTCATGATCGCGGTTCCCTTTGCTTTTGCGGGAAGTGGAACCATGGAATCGGAAACCCATTCTCCCTTCGAATCAACAACACGATCGACGTCATCTTCGCTCAAATCTACGTTGGGTCGTTTTCCCTCTGCCATCAACGCGCCGACTTTTTCAACGTAAACGTCAAATGCCTCTTTGTTGCGTTTGTCGTATCCTATGACTGCCATTTCTCCCCAGTAATAACCAGGATCGGGGTGGTCGGTGTAAGCAACAAACGAAAGTAGCGCGATAATCTCGAAACCTCGTGCTTGGAGTATGCTCAATTTTCTCGAAAAAGACGCGTCGAAGAAACCGATGCGTTTGTCGAAACGGTTCACCAGCCATGCGCGATGTTCGCCGTTCTCCAATTCGATATCAACGCGGTATTTGTCGCCGACGAGGTTATCCGCCCCTAATAAAACGGCAGCGTCCTTCTTCGAGGGCGTGTCGAACGATTCGTATGTACCGAAATATTGATCCATGTGAGTCCCCATCCCTTGCCTCGTTGTTAGCGCGTATACTGTCAGTTCACGTGAAAATCAAACGATGCGAAATACAGCACGCCGAACGTGCTGGTAAGTTGTGAACCTTTTGACAGCATGGTAACCGAGCTGCGGAAGATATCGAGGAAGTACTTATGAAGAACACCTATTGCAGAGATGCTTCCGAGGAGTTGATGCGTTTTATCGCTCCCGGAACATCGGATGACGTCATTGAACGATACGCCTCCTTGAAGCAGCATGCGGCGGCTACCGACTTCGGTGTGCTCGACCGAAACGTTGTCGTTCTCGATACAGAAACGACAGGCGTCTCTTTCAATCATGACGAACTTACGCAGATAGCGGCTGCTCGAATCGAGAAAGGCGAGATCGTCGATTGGTTTAACACATTCGTCAACCCGGGAAAGCCGATTCCTGATGATGTTGCCCACCTAACTGATATTCACGATGAAGATGTGCGCGACGCACCGTCGCCGACGGAAGCTCTTACCGCTCTGGTTCAATTCGTCGGTGATGCGAAGATTGTCGCCCATAACGCCGCTTTCGATAGAACTTTCACTACTAAGCATCCTGCGGGCTACCCGCTTCTTGAAAACTTGTGGATAGATTCCCTTGATCTCGCTCGTATTGCGGTGCCGCGCATGAAGTCTCATCGCCTAATTGACCTCGTAACCGCACTAGGCGGGCCGTTGTCGACGCATCGAGCCGACGACGATGTCGCTGCAACGTGCTCGCTCTACAGAATGCTCCTCGCCGCAGTTGATCTTATGCCCGACGACCTTGTTCATTACATCGGCGAATCGGTTGATGCCAGGGAGTGGCCAACTGCCATGGTTTTCAAGTTAATGGAGGAATGGAAGACCTCGAATTCATATCAAGGAGCTCGATCTCAGCGCTTCGATGATGAGATAGGGCCGTTGCAGCTGTTCGAGACGAAAGCGGGGCTCTCTCTTTCAATAATGCGTCGTCGGAGGGTTGGTAAAATCGAGCGCCGTGCGAAACGGGACGCTCGCGATCTTGTGAAGCCTGGAATGCCCGGTTTGAAGGTGGTTTCATCAAACGAGGTGGAAAGCGCCTTTTCCCCTGACGGGATATTGGGCATGATGTACGAGTCCTACGAACGTCGCGAGGAACAGGTCGAGATGTCGCTCGCTATTCGCAATTCCCTGGCGAAATCGGACAATCTTGTCGTTGAGGCGGGTACCGGCGTGGGAAAATCCATGGCGTATCTGGTTCCTCTCGCGCTGATGGCTCTTGAGAACAACATCACCGTAGGGGTCGCAACGAAGACAAACGCTTTACTCGATCAGCTCGTGTACAAGGAGCTCCCTGCGCTCGATCAGGCTCTCGCCCACCTTACGGGAAGTGATTCGAACGAGGGGGTGCTTGATTATGCTGCGCTCAAGGGTTTTTCTCATTACCCTTGTCTGAGGAAAGTTCAAAAACTCGTCGACGACGGTCCATCTGTAAGAACGGTGGGTAACGAAGAGAAGAGCCAGGCTCCCGCGTTGGCCGGACTGCTCTCCTTCATCGATCAAACCGATTACGACGACATCGATGGTTTGAAGATAGATTATCGCCTACTGCCCAGAAAGATGATCACGACCAGTAGCCATGATTGCCTCCGCCGTAAGTGTCCATTTTTCGGTACACAGTGTTTCGTTCACGGCGCTCGAAGAATCGCCGAATCGGCGCATGTTGTTGTGACTAACCACAGTCTCATGTTTTGCGACCTTGCCGCCGACGGCGGGTTGCTTCCTCCTATCCGTCATTGGGTCGTAGACGAGGCGCATAACGCGGAGGCCGAAGCTCGCCGCGCGTTCTCGATTGATATCTCCTCCGACGATCTTGTGAGTCTTGCTCGCCGCGTGTCGGCGGGGTCTCGATCTCGCAGCGTGTTCGACCGCGCCGAGCGGAACGTGACCCTCTCCGACGTTGAGGGGGAGACGCTGTTTTACGCGCTTCTGAACAAAGCTCGAAGTGCGGGCGAGGAATTCTCCGAGGTGGCGCTGCCGTTTCCCGAGAAGCTGAGGGGATTGCTCTACTTCGAGCCTGCGAAGAAGGGTCGGGGGTACGAATACGTTGATCTGTGGATAAACCAGGAGATTCGCAACTCGAGCATATTCAAGGAGCTCGTCGAGCAAGGCTCCGCGATGGTGGAGAAAGCCGAAAAGCTCATTCGCGCAACGCAGGATCTGGTCGCCCAGCTTGAAGAAGTGGATTCTGCCGCAGCGGTTCAGAGAGAGATAGCCGTTGTGGCTATCGAGCTGAAAGAGCTCGTCAAGGCGTGTGAGGCTATTCTCTTCTCCGGATCCGATCAGTACGTTTACGCGGCTCATATGTGCAGGAAAGCCGAACGGGGCGGCGATGCGATCGAGGCTCTTCCCTACAGCGTGGCCCCTCTGATGAATGAGACGCTCTTCGATCAGACGGATTCAGTCGTCTTCGCGTCCGCCACGCTTTCCGTTGCCGAGTCGTTTTCATCGTTCGAGACGGCGATGGGGTTGAACCAGGGCGAATCCTCGCATTGCGCAACACTTGCCCTCGATTCCTCGTACGATTTCGATCGGAACATGACGATATACGTAGTCGACGACATGCCCGAGCCTCAGGAGCCCCAGTATCTCAAGCGCCTTCAGGAGCTCTTGGTGAAGACGCACCTTGCCCAGCATGGTTCGATGCTGACGCTTTTCACGAATCGTCGAGAAATGGAGAGGTGCTTCGACGAGGTTCAACCTGTCCTGAAACAGAACGATCTCAGGCTCATCTGTCAAAAATGGGGTGTGTCGGTTAAGGGACTCAGGGATGACTTTTTATCCGACGAGCATTTGTCGCTCTTCGCGTTGAAGAGTTTTTGGGAAGGGTTCGACGCGCCAGGGGCGACGCTTAAGGGGGTTATCATACCGAAACTCCCCTTTTCCAAGCCCACCGACCCGCTTTCATGCGAGCGCGCCGCCCGCGACGACGCCGCATGGCGTAAGTATGTGCTGCCGGCTGCGATATTGGAGACGAAGCAAGCTGCGGGGCGTTTGATTCGCCGAGCGGACGATGAGGGTGTGCTCATTCTTGCAGATAAACGTCTTTTGACGAAAGGGTACGGCAGGTCGTTTTTACGCTCGATGCCGAGCAGCAATATAAAATCGTGTTCTATCGACGACATAGCGCGTGAGATAGCGCGAGGTTAAACGACGCGGAAGGATAGACGGGTGTTTCACGTGGAACACCCGTCTATGAGACGACGAGGGCGGATAAAGTTTGAAGAAGCTAGATGGGAAGGTGTCGAACGCCGTCCATATCAAACGTCATACGCGGGGAACGTCGAACGAGATATCGTTTAGCGTCCTCGACGCCGCGAAAAACGCCCAGGACGAACCGTCTAGTTCTCGCCGGGCGCCGCAGCATCCCATCCTTGGCGCTATCTCCATGTTCACGCTCGGACGCTGGAAAAAGCCCATTCGGACGCCTCGTCGCGAGCATGGCCTGACGTTGTCAACCGGGGAGTTCGTGTCTGCGGAGAATCCGGGCGGTCGAACTTCGCGTGACGTGTCATTTGACCAGGACGGAGCGCAGCAGGAGCCATCTTCTCCGAAGTCGTGTTCCCGAGCCGATGAACCGCGGTCTGGCGGAGGTAAAGCGGCGAGGGTCGAGGCCCCGCGTGCAGCCGACCGTTCTTCAGAGAGCGGTTCTTGGACGCTCCCTCAGGAGGAAGTCGCGGCAAGGAAATCGACCCGGAAAAGGGCGAAACGCGTGTTCGCGGCGTTTTGCGCGGCGGCGGTTGTCGTCGCGTGCGTCGTCGGGGTGTCGGCGATTGCGAGAAGTTACCAGATCGAGCAGGGAAATCGAGAGCGGCTCGCGGATATGATCGCCGCCGTCGATGAATCATACGAAACGGTTCAGCGGTTCGAAGAGCTGGTCGAGGCAAATGACAGGCCTTTGGACCAGATTGACGCAGAAGCGCTGGAGACATCGCTTGCCGATATGGAGGGCTCGCTCACTTCAGCGCGGTCGAGCCTCGAAGCTTCGCGAACGCGCCTCGAGGGCATGTACGATGCGCTGGAGAACAACGGCGACAAAGAGGCTTGCAACGAGGCGATAGCCGTCGCGAATGCCGGCGTTAACGTCATCGATGCGGGGCGGCAGATTCTCGACGAGGTCATCCTCGCTTCGAGTTCGTACGCCTCGGCGGAATCGGGTTGGACAGCTCTGCTGGAAGGAGATGCGAAAGCGCGTGACGCGGCTCAGCTGGTCAAGGAGACGTCGGTTGAATCGGTCGAGGAATCCGTCCGGGCGTCGGAGGCGGCGGTTGTGAAGTTCGGCGAGGCCAAGCAGTTGCTCGAAGACGCTGAGGTGGCGTACGACGTCGACTTCACGTCGTTTAAGGAGTACTTGGGATTGCGCATCGAGGCGCAACAGCGCGCGCTTGAGTCTGATCGGGCTTATCTCGATCGCGATAAGGAGACGGCGTCTTCTGCGAACGATGCGTACAACCAGCTTGACGCTCAAGCGGTCGAGATGGCGAAGGCGTTCGCGGGTGATCCGCCGCAGATCATCGAGGACGCGATGAGGGATCGCGTTGAGCAGCATCGATCGACGCTTTCGGATGATTGGGCTCGAGTCGACGAGGGTCATGTTGTTATACGCGAGTATTTGGGTCGAATTTCCAAATAGCGTATACTAAAAAGCTACTATGCCCGAATTCGGGCCTCTGTGAAAGTGAAAGGCAACGATATGTCCGAGATCCAAGAGCACGTCGCGTACCTATCCCAGGAAATCGGGCCGCGTCCTGCGGGAACCGAGGAGGAGCAACGGGCGGCTCTTTACGTAGCCGAAACGCTTCAGAAGGAAGCGCAGTTGCCGACGGAGATAGAAGACTTCAACTGCAACCCGAATCATGACGTCATCAAGATGGTTTGGTGCGCGTTGACCGCCCTTTTCGTCTTGCTCGCCATGTTTCTGCCTGTGATGGTCGTGCCCTCGTTGATCGTGACGCTCTTGACGGCTGTTATGTTCGCACTCGAGGCGCTGGGTAAATCCCCTTTGTCTCGCATGTTCCGTACGGGCGCAAGTCAAAACGTCATCGCGAAATACGAGCCTTCTTCTCCTGAAGCGCGCCGATCGACGCGGCGTCGCAAGATCATCCTGGTGGCGAATTACGATTCGGGGAAGATCAGGCGAGACCTCTCTTCTCCCTTGCTCGCGGCTCTCCCTGTCGTGCGTTGGGTTGAGCTGGGCGCGATGTGCGCGGCGCCGCTCGTTTTGCTGGTAAAGCTCCTCGCCCCCGAATCCGCTGTCCTCGATATCGTTTTCAATGTGCTGCTCGGCGTGTGCCTGGTCATCGCCCTGCTTCCTGTCATTTCCTTCGTCATGCAGCGCGTTGCCGCGTACAACGAAGGCGCCAACTGCAATGCGGCCGGCGTCGCAGTTTTGCTTGAAGTGGCCGCACGCATCGGGAAGGGACGTGTTTCCGAGGAGGAGATAGAGGCCGCGCGCATTCATGGCGCGGACAAGGCTATCGCTTCCGGGCTCGTACCCGACGGCGCCGATATCGTCTACGAGACCGCCCCGGTACCCGATGTCGACTTCATCGACGAATCCCCCGAGGCGCGTCTTCTCGCAGCGAAGGCCGCCGTCGCCGCGCTGTCGGGGAAACCGGTGAGCAGCGGGGTGAACATCGATATTTCAAGCAAGCTTGTCCAAGCGAAGGAGCCGCCGGTTATCGTTTCGACGGAGGAGAGCCGCCAACGCCGCCGTGCGGAGACGCTCGACGCCTTCGCCCCCGTCATCATCATGGATTCGAGCGATGCCGCCCACGAGAGCGATGCTGCTCAGGTGACTGAAGACATGGCTCCTTCGCGGGCGATGAACGTGAGCGGTGCCATCGACGACGTTGAGAATCCCCCAGCAGGCGTGGTTGCAGCGGCGCCTGCCGAATCATCTCCTGAACTGATCGCGCCCGCCGCACTGCCCGCTCGCAAGCCTGGGGTTCCCTCGTGGTTTAAGACAGCCCGAGAAAAAGCTCGGCGAAGCGAGGAGGAATCCGCCCCTCAAGTTCAACGCTCACGTTACGCCGACGCCCTCGACGCGGCGCTTCGAAGCGAATCGGAGCCCGCTGAAGGCGATAAGGATGATGCTGCATCGCGTTTGCAGAAAATGCGCGAGAGCGTGGTCGCCGCTGCGGCTCCCGATATCGATGAGGTGCAGGCGTTTGATTTCGGGGAGAACTCGGGAGCCGGCGAAGAGGAATCGCAGACGGCGGAGTCGCCGAATCGACGCGGGGAAACCATTCCCATGGCTCCCGTTGCAATTGCGGACGTCGATGCCGATACCGTCGCAAATCGAGATGACGCGACGAAATCCCCTGCTCAGACGTCTGCAGAACGCACCATCGCCTTCATTCCCGTTCCGATCGACGAGCGAGATCTGACCTCGGGCAATCAGCCTGCGGCATCTGCCGTCGATGACAAGGCCGCCGCCCTCGGCTCCCTCGATGTGCCGAGCATTGCTCCGGCGGCGGGTGACGATGCTCATCCCGCGCGTCGGAAGCGCACTATCGCCCTTCCGAGTCTCACGGGTTCGCTCGAATCCCTGCCGGAGCCTCGCAAGCAGCGCGCTCCTCTCGCAGAGGATGGAGCTTCGCGTAAAGACGCCCTGAGCAACTTGCGTGCGTCGGTTCCCTCCATCGGCGTCGGAGACGGCGGATCGACGCAGAGGAGAGCGGCGCAGGATTCCCTGCGCGCATCTCTGCCTTCTCTCTCGGGTGTCATTCGTGCGCAGAGTGGCGAGGAGGACGGCGGTAAGCTTGAGTCCGAGCCGTCGAACGTCAGCCAGGCGGGATCGTTCGCCTCCCCTGCGGCGACGGGCGCGTTCACTCCGGTTGGCGAAGAGCTGCTGAGCGATGTCGATCCCGATGACATGTACATTGAAGATGCGGACGATTCCGATTACGACGACAAGTACACCGAGACCGGCGCTTATGCGGGCCCTGGTTACGTTGAGATGCCCAAATCGCGCGCATCTCGTTTCCTTGACAAGTTCAAGTTTGGCAAGAGCAAGAAAAAATCTCAAGAAGAGTCCACTCCGCAGGAGTGGCTCGACGTCGAAGATGATTTCGAGGCCCGCGAGGTGGGCCGTGCCCGCGGCGGGTGGGAGAGCTTCCGCGACGAGGCTGATGTCCAAGCCACGACGGCGTTTTCTCCGCTTGATTCAAAATCGACGTATGACGAATACGATGAATATGACGATTACGACGATGGTTACTACTACGATGACGAATACGATGCCGGTCAGCCGGGGACGGGTGGATCGACCGGTGGTTCCCGTCCGTGGAATGGCGGAGGGTTCTCGCGCGATGGCCTGCTCGAAGGGGATTACGACCTTTCGGACGATGGTTGCCCCCATCCTCATCGGCCGACAGGCGATCGCACGGTCATAGATCCATCCCAAGGTTTCGACGAGCTTCCTGTTGAAGAGTTGGGTTCGGAGCCGCGCAACGACGCCGTTGAGCAGATCTACGGCTTCCGTCACCCCGAAGTGGGCACGGAGGTTTGGTTCGTCGCCCTCGGATCTGAGCTCGCGGGGAACGCGGGCATGAACGCGTTCATCGAGCAGCACACCGACGATCTCAAGGGCGCGATTGTCGTCGAGCTTGACGGTTTGGGCGCAGGGGATCTCACGCTCATCGAACGCGAGGGGGCGTATAAGCCGATCAAGTCCTCATCGCGCATGAAGCGGCTCACGCGCAAGGCCGCTTCGGCTCTCGGCCTGGGCGTAAACTCGTCGACGCTGACATGGAAGGACGGATCCGCCGTCTGCGCCGCTCGCCACGGCGTTCAAACCATGCACATCGCGGGGCTTGCGAACGGAAAGCCCGCGTACTTCGGCGAGGATCAAGACACGTACGATAAAGTCGACGAGAATACGATGCTCGTGAACGCCGATTTCGTCATGGAGATTCTCAAGAGCGTCTAACTCTTTGTCGGCTTTACGGGAAGGTGCTTCTTGAGGAAGTGCTCGATTGTTGCAAGGCTGATGGGTTTGGCGATGAATCCGTCCATGCCGGCGGCGAGAGCCTGCTCGCGCTCTTCGTCGAAAGCGTTGGCGGTCATGGCGATGATGGGAGCGCGGTTCCAACCGCGCTCCTTTTCTCTTTCCCGAATCGCGCGGGTTGTATCGAGCCCATCTAAATTCGGCATTTGCCAATCCATGAAGATGATGTCGAACGCGCTCTCTCCTGAAGCGTCGAAGAGCTTGAGCGCCTCGACGCCGTCTTCGGCTATTTCAACCTCGGCTCCGAACGATGAGATGAGCTCGGCCGCGACGATTTGGTTGAGTTCGTCGTCTTCGACAAGCAAAGCGCGTCCTGAATACGAAGCACCTGCTGCGTAAGGCCGTGCGTTCGATCGCGCTTCGGCGCAGTACCGCTTCAAGCCGTCGAACCCGGTTATCTCGCAGCGTGCGGCGTTAACTGCGGGAATGCGCAGGGGTACGACGACGGTGAAACGCGAGCCAACGTCGGGCTCGCTTTCAATTTCGATGCGCCCTCCGATAAGGTCGAGCGTCGACTTTGTAATGGACATCCCCAAACCCGTTCCCTCGGCAGCCTGCGTGGTCGTGTTGGCCTCCCGCTCAAAAGGTTCGAAGATACGGTTGATGAAATCGGGCTTCATGCCAACTCCCGTATCTTCTACCGAAAACCAGTAATTGTTATAACTCTCGTTTTCGAGGCGCTCCTCCGTAAGGGAGAGCGTGATGGTTCCGTTTTCCGGCGTGTACTTCACAGCGTTGCTCGTGAGATTCGAGAGGATCTTCCTCAGCCGACGCGAATCCCCTATGAGCTCCGCCTGCGTCAAGGTCCCGATTTCGATATCGAGCGAAAGCCCGCTTAAGCGTGCCTGCGGCTCCTCCACCATGATGAAGTCGTAGACGAACTGAGGGAGTGAGAAACGCTCTTCGTTCAGCATGAGCTTGCCGCTTTCGATGGCGCCCATGTCGAGCACGTCGTTGATGAGGTCGAGAAGATTCTTCGACGAGACGGTGATGTGGTCGAGGCATTCCTCAACGCGCTCGCAGTCGTCGAGATGCGCGCGGGCGATGAAAGTGAATCCGGTGATGGCGTTGAGCGGCGTGCGGATGTCGTGCGCGACGTTTGAGAGGAACGTGGATTTCGATTCGTTTGCGCGACGCGCCTCGTCGAGCGCTTTCTCCAAATCACTGCGAAGTTCCCTTTCGATCCGACCTTTCCGCCTGAGCATGGCGATGCAGGCGATGAGGGCGATGACGATGGCCGTGGCGAGCACGGACGTCGCGAACGCAAGTTGGCGAAGAGAATCTTGTATGACGATGCAGCTTGCCTCGGTTCGCGTGCTGGGTGGACCGTCGAGTATCAGCGTTATCTGGTTCGATATGACGGATGCGTTGGATGAGACGGCGGCGAAGAAAGCGAGGAGCAGAAGAACGACCGCGCAAGCCGAGATCCAGGCGAGCGCGGTGGCGTGCGTTGAGCTTCTGCTGTCGACGTGATCGTTCATGAATGACCTTTCTTGCGCTCAGACGCGGGATGAAGCGTGCGGCAGAGGCCGCAAGGCTCGTTCTTTCGGAGGTCGAGCCTTGCGGTTGGGAGAATATGACGAGCGTCGGGTGCGTATCATCCGTTTTCCGCTGCGTCTTCAGCTATGTAAGCGTCGACGGTGGGGTTTTCGCGCACCACCGCCCTTAGATTGGAGATGTAGCTTTGGAGCAGCGCGCTCGGTTTTCTTTCGTTGTGCATGATGTAGCCGACGCGCATCACGTCTTCCGCCTCGAGGGGAATCGAGGCGATTCCCGTGTGCATCTCCTCGGAAAGGACGCCTGTCGAAATGGTGTAGCCGCTGTAGTGGGTGAGCAGGTTGGTGAGGGTGCCTCGGTCGGAGATGCGGATGTTCTTTCCGTGGGGCAGGTAGGCGAAGGGTTCTTCGGCGTAGTAAAAGGAGTTCGAGGACCCCTGCTCGAAGGAGTAACGGGGAAACGGTTCGAGGTCGGCCGGCTTCACCACGGACTTGCACGCAAGGGGATGGTCTTCGCCGACGAACACGTGAACGCGCGCGTCGAAGAGGGGGTGGAAGGAGACGTTCGCGTCTTCGAAGGCCTTGGTGAGGACGCGTCTGTTGAAATCATCGGTGAAGAGGATCCCCGCTTCGCTTCGAAACGTTCGAACGTCGTCGATGATCTCGCCCGTTGCGCATTCGCGAAGGATGAAATCGTACCGGCTTCCCGCAAACGCGTCGGCAGTCTTCATGAAGGCCTGCACGCTGAAGGCGTAATGCTGGGTCGAGATTGCCAGGCGCGTATGGTCGGCGTCGCCTTTGGCGTAACGCTCTTCAAGCATGTCGGCTTGCTCGACGACCTGCCGCGCGTAACCGAGCAGCTCCGTGCCGTCGTTGGTGAGCGTGACGCCGCGGTTGCTTCTCGTGAATATGGTGATTCCCAGCTCGCCCTCAAGCTCCTTGATCGCCGTCGACAGGTTGGACTGCGATGCATAGAGGTTGTGCGCCGCCGCGTTTATGGAACCGTATTCGGCGATGGCGATGAGATAACGCAGTTGTTGCAAGGTCATAGGTCGTCGCTTTCTGTAATCGGCTGGCTGCGGATACGTTGAAGCCGGTGTTCGTTAAATATTAAAACCGAATTATCGGTATAAGCGATAATAAAGCATCAAAACATCGAATGACTGAAATGGTTGTCCGCACGCGGCGATAGTGTTTTCATACGAACTGCCGTTTTTTCCTTCGTTCACGCGTCAAGTAGAGCATGTCGGTTCGAGTTTGCGAAGGGGAGGCGGCGCGCGGAGAGTTTTAAGGAGAAATCGCATGGCTGGAAAGAACTTACCTTACGATCAAAAATATTACGACCCCGAGATCGAGTGCATGCCTCGCCCCGAGCTCGAGGCGATGCAGCTCGAGCGTTTGAAGACCATGGTGAAGTACGCGTACGAGAACACGGTGTACTACAAGCGTTCCTTCGACGAAGCGGGTGTTGCGCCCGAGGATATCGAAACGCTGTCCGATATCGAGAAGTTTCCGTTCGTCGACAAGAAGACGGAGCGTGAGACTCAGCATGTGGGCAGCTTCTTCGGCGAGATGTGCTCGGTTCCCGAGGAAGAGGTCGTCTTCATGGCAACCTCGTCGGGTTCGACCGGCGTTCCGACGGTGAGCCCCTTCACGCAGGAAGACTTCGATCTGTGGCAGGACACCGAGGCGCGCCTATTCTGGCAGGCGGGCATGCGTCCGAACGATCGTTACGTGCATGGTCTGAACTTCGCGCTGTATGTGGGAGGTCCCGATGTCATCGGCGCGCAGCGTTTGGGCGCGCTGGCGATTTGGGTGGGCGCGGTGCCGAGCGACCGCTTGCTTTTCGTGCTCAAGCAATATCAGCCGACCGTCATCTGGACGTCCCCTTCGTATGCGTGGGCGCTCGGCGAGAAGGCGAAGGAGAAGGGTTTCGACCCGCGTAAGGATTTCAGCATTCGCACGATCATCGTGGCCGGCGAGCCCGGCGGTTCCATCAAGTCGACGCGCGAGGCGATCGAGGATCTTTGGGGCGCGAAGGTGGTCGACTTCTTCGGCCTGTCCGACATCTACGGCGCGTGCGCGGCGATGTGCGAGGCGAAAGACGGTCTTCATATCGTCGAGGATCAGATTCTCGTCGAGACGGTTGATCCCGCGACGGGCGAGGTGCTCGAGCCTGGCGAGGTGGGCGAGTTGGTGTACACCACGCTGATGAAGAAGGCACGTCCGATGATCCGTTTCCGCACCGGAGATATCGGCTATGTTTCCAACGAGAAATGCTCGTGCGGTCGCACGCTCGCGCGCATTCACGTGACGGGACGCAAGGACGAGATGTTCATCGTCGGCGCCGTCAACGTGTTCCCGAGCGATATCGAGTTCGTCGTTCGAGCCGAGAAGGGACTGACCGGCGAATACTCCATTCGCGTGTATGATCAGAACTACACGACGAAGTACGAGGTCTCGGTTGAGCGCGCGCAGGGTTCCGAAGAGCCTTACGACGAGGTGGCGCGCCGTGTTGAGAACGCGCTGAAGACACACACCGGAGTGCGTCCCGCCAAGGTCATCGTGTATGATGCGGGCAAGCTCGGGACGTCGTCGGAGCACAAGGCCTCGCGATTCGTTGACGAGAGGAGCGCGCGTTAATCCGTTCGGCGGATTATGCGCGAGGAAAGGATGCAGAACATGGCAAAGAACTTCTCCGTATCAGGTCAGCATTACCTCTTCAACGTTCAGACGTTCGCTCACACGGTGCTTGCGCTCGGCGGTGACGAGTACGCGTACTCGTTCCGCGATGGCACGACTGCGGCGGTGATCGACGACGTGGCGAGGGGCGTGAGCGAGCTCGGCGTGCTGTTCCAAACTTCGGCGACCTCCGATGAGGTGAGCGCCGCGCTCGAGGCGGCGGGTCTTGAATGGCACGAGGTGATTCAATCGGCTCCGCGCGTGGCCCTTCCGTCGAGCCATCCTTTGGTGAACGCCTCGTCGCTTTCCCTCGATGTGCTGGCAGATTATCCGTACCTTTACTTCGATCAGGGCGATGCCCCCGCGGCGTTTGCCGAAGAGGCTCACGGTGACGTGCCCCGCGCGAAATCCATCGCCTGCACCGACCGCGCGTCGCTTTCGGAATTGATCGTCGCGCTGAACGGTTACACGGTGACGAGCGGCATCTTGGTGGGCATCTCCGACGGTTCGGCGCTGACGACGGTGCCGCTTGAGACGGATGTGAAGCTGCATCTCGGCTACATCACGCGCAAGGATGCGGAACTCTCCGAGGCGGCGCAGCTGTTCGTGGGCAAGTTGGAGAAGAACCTGGAGAAATACGCACGGTTCTAATCGGGGTCAAATGAAGAAAGCCTCCATCCTACGATGGAGGCTTTCTATTTGCGCGTTCAACCGACTACTTCACGGTGACCTTCGCGATCGCCATCATGGACTCGGCGGGCGTAGACGATACGACGGTATGCTTAGCGCTCTTGAAGACCACCTGGTACACGTCGCCTTCGAAGTGCAGCTTCTTCGATGTGAACGTCGTGGCGGTCTTGTCGGCGTTGTATTCGTGTGTGTCGAAGCGCCAGTTGTTCTCGTTGTGCCACGTCTTTCCTGCTTGCATGCTGAAGCTCGGGTCGCATACCAGATACTTCACGTCTCCGAGATTGTAGAAGCTTGCGAGCTCTCCCAGAAGGGAGCGGTTCGAGCCGAGACGCGAGACCATGCTCTTGGTCTGAGCGGTGGTGAGGTAATAGCTGCTCCATGAAGGCGCTCTGCCGTCGTCTCTCCACGAGATAAAGGGATTGCTGGAGAAGTAATCGCAGAACCTTCCGCGCTTTTTGACGGTGTAGAATGCCTTGTCCCAGCCGGTGTTCGAGGTTGAACCTGGGCACATCGCGTACCATTCGTTGGTGGTGTGGCAGAAATAGGCTTTACCTTCCGCTTTCACGAACGTGTTGCTGTTTTTGAAGGTCCAGCTGCCCGCGGCGCGCTCGTAATCGTTCGCGTTCACCGGGTTCTTATCGAGCAGTGCGTTGACCTCCTTGGTCATGTTCTCGAGATTGGTGAGCGATGCGGAGTATTCGTCTTTGTAGGCGTCCGCGCCGCAGATGACGTAGAGCATGGTGGCGCATCCGACCCAGACCTCGCTGATGGTGTCGCGGTAACTCTGCCGCGCCGGCGCAGCTGCTGCGCCCCAGTTGTAAGAGAGCGCGGCCATGTTGTCGTACACCTTGATGAGGCTGGTGCCGGTTGATGCATCCGCGACTTTGATGGTGTTGTAGAGCTCGCCCATATCGACGATGAGGTTGTCGACGGTGGTTTTCTTCGCGCCCATGAGGTTGTCGATGGCGGCGGCGGTCGCGGCTTCGTTGCCATCAGCGGCGATGACCTGTTTGTACAATCCGCCGATCAGGGAATACTCGCTTTGAATGCGGGCGATCTTCGCGTTGGCGGCGTTGACGATGCTCGCGTTGTAGTGCGCGGATTCCTTGCTGGAGAGGTCGTCGAGCGCCGCCGCCATGTTCGACAAGTCGGTTTGCATCTTGACGATCTCGTTGTAGAGCTGGTTGATGGTGTGCTCGCCGAGCGGCGTGTTGAGGAGCCAGGTTGAGCGCACATAGCTCCATGCGTTGCCCGCGATGCCGCTGAGCAGGGATTTCGCTCCCCCCTTCGCAAGTTCAACGAAGTCGAACCCGCTGTTGGCAACGGGCGTTTCCTCAATTGCCGAGGTGGTGAGATAGGCTCCTTGGAGAGCCAGGTTGACCCCGATAACCGCAACCGCGGGCTCGTGTATCAGCTGGCTTAGGGGAATCATTTTGAAGGTTGCCGGATTTGCCGTCGTCGTGGCGTCGAATTCGCCTGCGCTGATGATGAGAGAATCCTCTTCAACGCCGGCGGTGCTGAAGGTAGATTCGGCCTCGGCGCCTTCTGAGGCAGCTGAGGAGTCGGATGCTTGCTTGTCGGTGCCCGCAAGGTTTGCAAGCGCGTCCGTGTTGACGGTGACGTCGACGCTTCCGTCTTCGAGCTCCTCGACGACGGCGTCGGTCACCTCGCGATAGGCTCCGTCGCCGCCGAGCACTCCGACCTTGAAGTCGTCCGCGCCGCCGTCAGTGTTGTGAACCATGGCGTTGACGGTGACGGTCTGCACCTCAGGGGTGCTGTCGGAACTCGCCGCGCCCGAGGAGCCGGTGACGGATGATGCTTCAGAGGAGGAGCCGGTCTCGCCCTCGCCCTCGTCGCCCGCGTTCTCCTTGATGAACTGCGCCGCCGGCGCGTCGTTGATCTCGGTTACCTCGACGTCGACCCAAACGTCGGGAAGCGTGAGGGCGCAAGAGACCACGCCGCCGGTTCCGCTGGCCTGCTCGCTCAGGCGCAGTGCGGCGTAATCGCAGATGGAACCGATTTTACTCGCGTCGTCTGCCACGACGACCTCGATCTCGAAATCGACGAGGCGCTTGACACTTTCCAGAGCGGGCGCGGAGGAGCCTGCGGGCGCGGTGCTTGCGAGTTCGATGGCCAGGTCGCTCGCGCTGATGTTCCCGGGGAACGTGAACTCGCAGGCGACGATGCGGTACGTCGTCTTGCCGTCGCCGGCTACGGTGTCCGCGACATCGATCTGCATGCCGGGGTGGACGTAGGGGATGAACGCTTCGTAAGGCGATGCGTCGGCAGCGTCGGATTCGTCCGCGTAAGCCATGGCGACCAGGTTGTTCGCAACGGGTTGGGACTGCGTTTGCGCGCTTGCCGTCTCGGCATCCGCCTCGCTCTCGTCCTCGAAGCCCTCGATGAGCTCCTCGTCGGGGTTGCTTGCGATCATCTCCTCGATCTGCGCGTCGATGTCCGCGGTGTCAACTTCGGGAAGCGCGATGCATGCGGACGCGATCTCGATGCCCGCGACGGCGGCGACGGTCGAGGGCTCCTCCTCGCTGCCGAGCTCGGCCGTGACGGTGAGTTCGGTCGGTGAGGCAACCGCGACCGACACGGGCTTCCATGCGGAAAGACCGCCCGTCAAGGCGACGTCTTCGACGGCGACGTCGCCCGACAGCTCAGCCCCGTTCTCGAGTTTCACCGTCAAGCTTTGCTTGGCGGCGTTGGCGAAGACATGGGTTTCGACGATGTCGAGAGCGTTCGAGCCGTCGTCGAACGACGCCCATTTCTCCTCGGGTTTAAGATAACCGGACGGATCGTAGTCGATGGTTTTCGCGAGTGCGCTTCCACCTGGATCGTCGGCGGCTCCTATGGGTTTTGCGGTTGACGACGGCTCGGACGCGGTTTCCTGCTCGCCCGCGCATCCCGCTAAGGGAATCATCGTGAAGCAGAGCAGCGCGGAAAGCGAGAATGCTGCTATCCGATTAAATTTCGTTGCGGGGTTCATCGGCCTCCGATCTTTTGTGAGAATTCAACAGGTGGCGTATGTCGCATGGATTCTAGCATCCATGCCGCCGCCGGCGAATGAGCGCAGAACCACTGTAGGTTGATTCGGCATGGAGGCGACTTCGCTCTCCATGCGCGTTTATACTTTCGAAGGATGCCCGCGAGACCGGTTCCGGGCGCAACCAAGGAGAGAAGATGAAAGAAGTTCTATGGCACGGCCGCGGAGGGCAGGGCGCGTTCACGGCGGCTCGTCTGCTCGGCGCGGCGGCTTCGAGCGCGGAGGGGGCGTACGCGTTGGCGTTCCCCTCGTTCGGGCCCGAGCGACGGGGCGCGCCCATGCGCGCGTTCACGAAGATGGATCATGCACCCATCGGCGATCGCAGCGCCGTGCGTAAAGCCGATTACGTCGTGTATCTGGACGAGACGCTGCTCGGTCACTTGTGGACGGAAGAGCTTAAGCCGACGGGGCTCGTGCTGGTGAACAGCGCGAAGGACTTCGACGATGCGCGCATTCTGTCGATCGACGCCAACGGCATATCGGCGGATATCCTCGGCCGCCCTATTCCCAACACGGTGTTTCTCGGAGCTATCGCCGCGCTTGACGACTGCGTTACGCTCGAGACGGCCATCGGGGCGATTCGCGGGTACATGCCCGCAAAGCTGCATGAGAGAAACGAGCGCATTGTGAACGTCGCGTACCGTGCCGTCTCCGAACTCGCCGCGACCCGCTTTCATGCGCCGGGCGCCGAGTCGATGGCGCCCGGCGACTCGTGCATCGCCGGTGCTTCACGTGAAACATCGATGGAAAGGTGGGCGTGAAATGGCCGAGAACGAAGCAGCGCCCTCGTTGCGCATCCCGACCCTGCGCGCTCGGATGTCCGCACCGCCGAGCCTCGATCCGCGAGATTACGCCCGCTCGACTTGCTATCCGGCGGGGCATCTGGTCGCGAAGAACGCAGGTTGGCGAAACATTCGGCCTGTCGTCGACTCGTCTGCATGCACGGGTTGTCTGCAGTGCTATCTCTACTGTCCTGACGGTACGATTCGCCGGGCGTCCGACGCCGCTTGCGCCGTCGAGGTCGATTACGATTTCTGCAAAGGCTGCGGCATTTGCGCGAAGATGTGCCGCTTCGGCGCCATCGCCATGGTCGATGAGGCGACGGCTTTGGAGCAGGAACGTGCCGCACTGCGAGAAGGTGATGTTCGATGAAAAGATTTCTCTCGGGTGATGAGGCTCTCGCCGAGGGTGTTCGCCTCGCGCGACCTCAGGTGATATCTGCTTATCCGATCACGCCGCAGACCGTCGTGGTCGAGCGCCTTTCCGAGATGGTCGAGTCGGGCGCGCTTGAGGCGGAGTACATCCACGTCGAATCCGAGCACTCGGCTCTTTCCGCCGCGATGGGCGCTTCGGCCACCGGCGCCCGCACGTTCACCGCCACGTCGAGCCAAGGCTTGCTCTACATGGCCGAGGTGCTTACGTACGCAGCAGGAGGGCGTTTCCCCATCGTGATGATGAACGCCAACCGCGCCACCGCGCTACCTTGGAATATTTACGGCGATCAGCGTGATTCTCTTTCCTTGCTCGATCACGGGTGGATCCAAGCGTACGCGCAAGACAACCAGGAGGCGCTCGACATGGCGCTCATGGCGTACGCGATCGCCGAGGATCCGCGTGTGAGCACGCCGTTCATGGTGAACCTCGATGGTTTCGCGCTCACCCACACCTACGAGAGCGTCGACGTTCCGGATCAGTCTCTCGCAGACGAGTTCCTCCCGCCGTATCGAACGGAGAACCGCTTTGACTTCGAACACCCGGTGAACATGGGGTATTCGGCGGGTCCTGAGTACAACCGTTATTTCAAGTATTGGGCGCATCGCGACATGTGCGATGCAGTTCAGGTGATCGACGAGGTCGAAGCGCGTTTCGCGCGCGTGTTCGGGCGAGCGTACCCCGGCGTTATCGAGTCGTATCGAACCGACGATGCGGATATTGTCATGGTGACGCTGGGATCCATCGCGGGTTTGGTGCGCGAGGTCGTCGACGGACTGCGCTCGAGCGGGCTCGCCGCCGGCGTCATCCGCATCCGCTATATGCGCCCGTTTCCCGCCGCCCCCCTTGCTGCTGCGTTGGGTTCCGCGCGCGCCGTCGGCGTTATCGAGAAGGACGTTTCGTTCGGCGCGGAGGGGACGGTCTTCACGAACGTGAACTCCGCGCTCATGCAGCATGGCGGCAGGCGCACACTCCCGACGACGATGAACTTCATCGGCGGCCTCGGCGGCGACGACATCTCCGCCGAGCAGATCGACCGTGCGTTCGAGAAGCTTTCGCAAGCCGCCCGCGGCGATGTCGCGCCGTCGGATCGCGTGCTGTTCCTCGGCATCGACGACGTGGACGGTGGAAGCGGATGCGGCGGATCGGTTGAGGAGGTTGCGCGATGACGCTTGATTACAAGAAGCCGACGGTGAAGAGCATCCCCGATGACGAGTTGTTCTTCGGGCATAAAGCGTGCGCGGGATGCGGCGGATCGCTTGCCATCCGCGCTGCGTTGAAAGTGCTCGGCCCTCATGCGGTGTGCGCGTTGCCCGCCGGATGCATGAGCGCGGTCGGGTTCAACTTCCCTCAGCTGAGCTTTGCCAACAACGCGATGATCACGCCTTTCGCGGCGACGGCTGCCGTGGCGGCGGGTATCGAGGCCGGGTTGCGCGCGCAGGGTAAGAAGCCCGATGACTGCACGGTGGTCGGCATCGCCGGCGACGGCGGCACGGCGGACATCGGCATTCAGGCGCTCTCGGGCGCGATCGATCGCAACGACGACATTCTCTACATCTGCTATGACAACGAAGCCTATATGAACACGGGCATACAGAAGTCTTCGCTCACGCCGTTCGGAGCCAGCACCACCACCACGCCCGCGGGCGGAAACGTGCATGGCTGCATGACCCAGAAGAAGAATCTGTTCGAGGTTGTCGCGGCGCACGGCATTCCCTATGCGGCGACGGCGTCGATCGGGTATCTGCCCGATTTCATGAACAAGGTGGCTCGCGCGGTCTCCATCAAGGGGACGAAATACATCCACGTCATAGCCCCGTGTCCGACGGGTTGGGGTTGCGCGGTTGACGAGACCGTGGAGCTTGCCAAGGAGATCGTCGATTGCGGGTTGTGGTATCTCGCGGAATACGAGGGGCCCTCCGTCGCGAACGCCGCGACCGACAAGACGGCCGCAGGCGCCGGCGCGGTGCGCTCCTCCTCGGATGGGGTCGCTTATCCGAACGGCAGATTCGTCATAAACCGCGATCCGCGTGAGTTCGCAAGCGTCGAGGCGTATCTGCGCCGTCAAGGGCGCTTCCGTTCCCTGACCGACGAGGAGATCGCTCAGGTTGAGCGACAGCGCGATTTGAAGTGGCGGGCGCTGCGCGACGTCGCCGGTCGGTAACGTCTTGCCCTCAAGGCAGGGCTTTGTCTTTGATAGAATGTGAACTTGCGTGAAATACGAGAGACGGTCGCTTGAGGGGAGCGGCCGTCTTCGCCTCGCTCGCACCCTTCCTCGGTTCTTTGCGCGGCGGATCTCGCATTCGGAATAAAAGAGAGGGTTGGAACGGCACGCGCGCTCGCATCGCCTGCGCCGCTCGTTTAATTCCCGTTCGCAGAAAAAAAGCGCGGCCACTGCGCGAGAAGTGGCGAAGCGACACATGAGGAGGAGCTGTGGATTTCAGCACGCTCAACGACGCGCTCATCGCCGTAACCGGTGAGATCAGCGGGTTCATGTATACGTACATTCTGGTGTTCCTGCTGGTTATCGTAGGAATTTGGTTTAGCGTTCGAACGAAGTTCGTCCAGATTCGCTACATCAAGGACATGTTCACCCAACTCACCGAGAAGAAGCACGTGAAGGGCGAACGATCCATTTCGTCGTTCCAAGCCCTCATGGTGTCGACGGCCTCGCGCGTGGGCACGGGCAACATCGCGGGTATCGCCACCGCCATCGCGACGGGCGGCCCGGGTGCGGTGTTTTGGATGTGGCTCATGGCCGTCATCGGCGCGGCGTCGGCGTTCATCGAGTCCACGCTCGCTCAGATCTGGAAGGTTCGCGGTGCGGACGGCGAGTTCCGCGGCGGTCCTGCTTACTATATTCAGCAAGCGCTCGGCAAGCGTTGGCTCGGCATCGTGTTCGCCGTGGCTCTCATCTTGTGCTTCGCGTTCGGCTTCAACGGCCTGCAGTCGTACAACATGGCATCGGCGCTCGAGTACTACATTCCCGATTACGCCACTAACGGCGCTGCCATCGCGCTCGGCATCGTGCTCGCGGTCATGACCGCGTTCGTCATCTTCGGCGGTGCGAAGCGCATCAGCATCATCACTTCGGTGATCGTTCCCATCATGGCCTTGGCCTATATCGCGCTGGCGATTTGGACCACGGTGACGAACCTCGGCGAGATCCCCGCCGTGTTCTCCCTGATCTTCGCCTCTGCTTTCGACTTCCAGTCGATCTTCGGCGGCTTCGCAGGCTCGGTCGTCATGCTCGGCATCAAGCGCGGCCTGTTCTCCAACGAGGCGGGCATGGGCTCGGCGCCGAACGCCGCAGCTACCGCGAGCGTTTCCCACCCGGTGAAACAGGGCCTCGTGCAGAGCCTTTCGGTTTACATCGACACGTTGCTCATCTGCACCTGCTCGGCCATGATGGTCCTCATCTTCTACGTTCAGGATCCCGCAACCGCCGCCGTGCTCAACGGCATGCCGCTTGTTCAGCTGGCCGTCAACAACTCGGTCGGCGTCGGCGGCATCCACTTCGTGACGTTCGCCATCTTCGCCTTCGCGTTCTCGAGCCTCATCGGCAACTATTTCTACGCCGAGAGCAACCTGCGCTTCATCTTCGGCGGCAACAAGGTCATTCTGACGGTGTTCCGTCTGCTGTGCCTCGTGGTCATCTTCTTCGGCTGCCTGAACAGCTTCGACTTGGCTTGGAATCTCGCCGATATCTTCATGGGCTTCATGGCCATCATCAACCTGGTGACCATCTTGCTCATCGGCAAGTGGGCCCTGCGCGCGCTCGACGACTACACGGCGCAGCGCAAGCTCGGCAAGGACCCCGTTTTCGTCGCTGATTCGATCGAGGGTATGCCCACCACGGAATGCTGGCACGTCGAGGAGCTTGAGGATCTGGGGCCGAACCCGGTGAAGGAGTTCATTGACGATTCCCTCGATCCCGAGGGCGCTCCGAAGCTGTAGCGTCTCTCTGCTCCGCGCGTTCGCGGCTATCGCCGGACGTGTTTCGATGCGAGCCTCGGTCGCTCTAACGTGATTTTCCGCTGCGCCGCAGGCAATCCCGTCTGCGGCGGAGCTGTTTCGCGCGCCGATTTCGGCGGCTTCTTCGTATTTCCGACCGGCTCGCCCTCGTTTCCGTTCGGTAAAAAGGTGTTGCATATCGGTTGGCGCGGGGTAATAATAAGCGCCGTAACTTTTTCGATGAAGCTTTCGGAATCCTCCGAGCAGGGGAAACCGGAAGTGGAGAACCCTCTGGAGAACTCTTAAATGAGTGCCGACGGTGCAAGGCTTCCTTCTGGAAGCTGAATCTCTCAGGCAACAGGACAGAGGCGATTATCGACGTCTTGAGCGTCGATCGACCGTCTTGCGTCTTCTTCGGGGTCTCCGGGAACGCAAGGAGGTCGCTTCAAGTGGACGTGCTGCTCACCGTAGTCCAAACCATCAACAACTATCTTTCCAATTACATTCTCATCATCCTGCTGATCGGCACGGGTTTGGTGTTCAGCATCCGCACGCGTTTCGTGCAGGTTCGCTGCTTCGGCGAAGGTTTGAAGAGGATGTTCGGCAACTTCTCCCTAAGCGGGGGCAAGCAGAAAAGCGGCATGAGCTCGTTCCAGGCACTCGCCACCGCCATCGCGGCACAGGTCGGCACGGGCAACATCGTCGGTGCCTGCGGCGCGATCCTCATCGGCGGCCCGGGCGCGATCTTCTGGATGTGGCTCATCGCGTTCCTCGGCATGTCGACCAACTACGCCGAGGCGGTTCTCGCCCAGAAGACGCGCGTCGTCGATGCGGACGGCACGGTGCACGGCGGCCCTGTCTACTACATCAAGACGGCGTTCACCGGCGCGTTCGGCAGGTTCCTCGCCGGTTTCTTCGCCGTTGCCATTATCCTGGCCCTCGGTTTCATGGGCTGCATGGTCCAATCGAACTCGATCGCCTCGACGTGCAACACCGCTTTCGGCATCCCGACGTGGATCATGGGTGCGGCGGTCGTGCTGGTCGGCGGGTTCATCTTCCTCGGCGGGGTTTCGCGCATCGCCTCCGTCACCGAGAAGCTGGTTCCCGTCATGGCCATCATCTATCTGGTCGGCGGTATCGCGGTGCTCGTGGCGAACGGCCCGCATGTGCTCGATGCGTTCGGCCTCATCTTTGAGTGCGCCTTCAACCCGCAGGCGTCGGTCGGCGGCGTCACCTTCGGCATTATCGCCGCGCTGTCTCAAGGTGCCAAGCGCGGCCTGTTCTCCAACGAGGCGGGCATGGGCTCGACCCCGCACGCGCATGCGCTGGCTAACGTGAAGAACCCGCATGAGCAGGGCGTCGTCGCGATGATCGCCGTGTTCGTGGACACGTTCGTCGTCGTCACCATCACCGCGCTGGTCACCATCACCGTCCTCTACACCGGCGACGGTCCGCTGGCACAGGGTCTCTACGAGGGCATCGATAAGACCAACATGGCCCAACTGGCGTTCGCGAGCCTGTTCGGCGACAACTTGGGCGCGGCGTTCGTGGCCATCTGCCTGCTGTTCTTCGCGTTCTCGACCATCATCAGCTGGAACCTGTTCGCCAAGATCAACGTCGAGTACCTGTTCGGCAAGAAGGCCGTGCCGGTGTTCACCGTCATCGCCCTGGTGTTCATCTTCTTGGGCTCGCTTCTGTCCAACGACCTGGTTTGGGAGCTCGCCGACATGTTCAACCAGCTCATGGTCATTCCCAATGCCATCGCGCTCATCGCTCTTTCCGGCGGCGTGGCGATGTGCGCCCGCACGCGCGGCAAGAAGTTCGAGCTGAAGGAGCACGAGGCTGCGGATTCCGCCGACGCTGTGGAGAAATAGGTCTTAGCGGAGCCGGCTCTCCTTTGCCGGCTCGCCGTTGACCGCAGCGGGCTCGGATGGCCCGTCCCCGTTGGGCTGAAACGAGGCGCGACCGTCAGGCGACGGCGCGCCTCGGTGCTTCTTGCTTGCTTAAACTTGACGTGCGCGTGGTCGTGTCAAGAAAACTCATCTGGTCAAGATGCCGCGATATGAGCCTTGCCGTGGTCTCCGAGGGTGCGTTGTGCGCGGTTCAGGCGGAAAACTTGCCACGGAGGGCTTCCAAATCGCTCATATCGCCAAATCTCGACCAAAAGCGAGCTATGCGGATGGGAAAAGGCTCACATCGCCCGATCTTGGCCGGTCGACGCGATTAAATCCCCTCGTCACTCGTATGAGCGATCTGGATAAGGGCGAGGCATGCGAGCCCGATGCCGAGCAAGCAGAGCAACGTTCTCGGTTTGCCTTTGTCCATGAGGGATATCGTAACCACGCCGACTCCCATGGCGAGGGCTACCGCCTTGAGGACGAGCTCGATCAGGGCGGGCGCTTTGCTGCGCGATGTGTTGTTTTGCGCAGCGGATTTAACCTCGAGCAGCTCGTCGACGGTGCACTCTAGCTCTTCTGCCAGTTTAGGCAACGATGCCACATCGGGAAACGGCAGATCTCGTTCCCATTTTGACACCGTCTTGTCGGTGACGCCCATCTTTCGGGCGAGGTCGAGCTGCGTCATTCCTTTTTCTTTTCGCAGGGCGGATATGGTTGCGCCGAAGCTGTGCGAGGCCATGGTTTGCTCCTGTCGCAAGCCGTCTTCTTGCCGTTTCCACTGTTGCATATAGGACCTGTTCGACTCAACCGACCTGTGGTTGAGTCGTCTCGACTGTTGGTAGAGCGGCGGTTTACGTGGGGGCAGGGGGCAAGGTTGCACGTCGAATAAAAAACGGCTTCCGTCAAGGAAGCCGTTCGACATTCATATGGAGCGGGCGACGGGACTCGAACCCGCGAATACAAGCTTGGGAAGCTTGGGCCTTACCACTTGGCGACGCCCGCATTGAGCGATGGATAGTATAGCGTAATAAGAAGACTTGCTGTCGAAAATTCTCCTTAAGTTCATCCCCTGTCCTCTTCGGTCAGCTCGTCGAGGTAGTTGCGAATCGCCTGCATGCGGTCATCGAGCTGCTTCGCCGCGTCGGAGAGCGTCAGAAGCTCGGCGGACACGGCCGCAGTCGTTTCCTCATCGAGGTTCTTCTTGTAGCGAAGCTGATGTTCGAGCGATGCCCAGAAGTTCATCGAGATGGTGCGAAGCTGAACCTCGACCTTCACGAGGCGTTTCTCCCTTTCGAGGAAAATGGGCGTTTCGATAATCAGGTGCAAGCTGCGATAACCGCTCGGCTTGGGGTTGGCCACGTAATCGCGCCGTTCGACCAGCGTGACGTCATCTTGTGCAAGCAGGGCGTCTGCGAGCGTGAACATATCTTCGGGAAAGGTGCACACCACGCGCACGCCCGCCACATCGTAGATGTTTTGTTCAATTGAGTCGACCGAGAAGGGGAAGCCTTTGCGCGTGAGCTTCTTCGCCAGGCTGTCCATGCTTTTCAGGCGCGTTTTGATGGATTCGATGGGGTTGCGGTCGTGCTGCAAGCCGTATTCGGCATCGAGTACGCGAAACTTCGTCTCGACCTCCATCATGGCGCAGGTGTAGTAGGTCATGAGGCGTTTGTACGGCCCGATGTTGCGTTCCACCATGTCGGTGAACTCGTCGCTTGTCGCCAGGCGCGCGAGGATCCGCGAGGCCAGATCTTCCTGCCTTTGCTTGAGGTTATCTTGAAGTCCGCCGTCCATAAGCGTTTTCCCCAGGGGGAACTCGTCGTTCAATAACATTGTCATTCGTACTCCTCCGTGACTGCTCTCGCGCATGGTCTATTAAGCCACCGTTGTCGTGCCGGCGTCGCCGGGCCGTGGCGATTCCGGGAATAATCGAGAAGTGCGCGTGAAATCGTCGGCGTGGTGGTTCGGGTTGGTTCGCGGTTGGAGTACCATGATCGGCGGCGCAAGGCTGCGGAGCAAGGCCGTGGCGCAAGGGGCGGGCGTCTTTTCTTCGAACGATATCGTGCGATGCGCGCCCGTCGCGTGCCGACTTCTTCGCCGGTGCATCACCGAGGTCGTGCGTTGCGCAGCGAGCAGGGAGGCAAGATTTTGGATCGCACATTCGATACGTTTATTTTCGATCTCGACGGCACGCTACTTGATACGCTGCCCGATCTGGTTGTTTTGACGAACGCCGCGCTTCGCGCGGAAGGGTATCCCGAACGCACCGAAGCCGAGATTCTGAGCTTCGTCGGCAACGGGGTGAAAGCGCTCATGTTGCAGGCGGTCCCCGATGGAACCGACGCCACAGCGGCTGAGCGTGCGGTTCGACGGTGGAAGGAGCTCTTCCCCGTTCTCGACAACAACTTGACAAAGCCGTACCGGGGCATGCCCGAAACGCTTGACGGGCTGCGTGAGCGCGGGTGCAGGCTTGCCGTGCTTTCGAACAAATTCGACGGCGGTGTGCGCGAGGTCATCGGCAAATACATGCCGGGAGTTTTCGAGGTCGTGCATGGCGAATGCGCCGAGATTCCGCGCAAGCCCGATCCGACGGGTCTTTTGCGGACGATTCGCGAGCTTGATTCCACACCGGAGCGGACGGTGTATGTCGGGGACTCACCGGGTGACGTGAGAGTGGCTCGCAATGCGGGCACGTTCGCCGTGGCGGTGTCCTGGGGATATCACGAGGTCCATGATTTTAAAGACGAAGACGCTGAACCGGACGTGCTCGTAACGTCTCCCGAGCAGCTGCTCTCCTTGGCCGGGGAGCTCTAACCGTGGCGCTGGCGCGTTCTCGCAAGGGATCGAGCGAGCGCACGGGAAACGCGGTGAAGGCAGGGGGATTCGTGCTTGCATGGCTCCCCGTGGTTTTATGGGCGGCTTTCATATTCTTCATGTCCGCCCACACCGGCGATGACCTATCTCGCGGCGATGGCTTCTTCTCCCTGGTGAAACGCTGGTTGAGCGACGTTCAGGCAGCTGTGCTCGGGCCCGGGGTCGACCTGGTTTCGTCGTTGGGGCACTTCTGCGAATACCTGGTTTTCGGGGCGCTGCTGACCCGTGCCGTCGGCGTCGACCGCGAACGTTCGCTTGCGATCGCCTTCGCAGCGGCTGTGGTCGCAGCGAGCGCGTACGGCGTCACCGATGAGTTCCACCAGCTCTTCGTGCCGGGACGTATGTGCGACCCGGCGGATTGGCTGGTCGACACGGTGGGGGCTGCGGTGGGGTCGCTTCTTTGGATTGCCTTTTCCCGAACGCGCGAGCGAGCGTCCTAGTCGGCTTCCTTCACCGTGAGAAGATCGACGATAGTGACGTCGAGCGCGTCGGCGATTTTCTTGAGATACGAGAGCTTCAAGTTCGACACGCCGCTTTCGACCTTGTAGATGGTGGGGCGGGCGATGCCTGCAACGCGGGCGAACGTCGAGATGTCCATTCCCGCTTCGAGGCGAAGCCTCTCGACGTTCGTGCCGAGAATCACCGCTTCTTCGAGCGCGAAGGGGGCATGCTCGGGATAGACGAGCTGCGGTTTATGTTGGCTTGCGTTCGACATGGGAAAAAGCGTAAGCCTCTGCTTACACTCTGCTGTAAGCGGTCGTTTACAAATTACGGTCGCTGATGGCTGCGCTCGCGGTGTTCTCGAAATTAAATGTCGTGGGGGTGACATTAAAGGGAATTGAAAACCCCGCCGACATGAGAAGCGAAAACGCTTTCGCGATTCGCCGCTCGGTTGTGCCGGCGGGGTTTGAATTGACGATCTGCCGAAAGGCGGTTGATCCTTGCGGTTCGACGGCGCTTGGGCGGTAAGGCGGTCCGAGCGCTCGCCTGCTCGATTTCGCTATTGCCTACCGCTCTTCTGCGTCATCTTCGTTGCAGCTCGGGATCGCTCTTGTCGGGATCGTTCTGCGATCCGGCTGTCGCTCGTGGGTTTATCGGACGGTCTTGTAACCGTCGGGGTTGCCCGATTGCCAGCGCCAGCTGTCGGCGCACATGCGGTCGAGATCGTACTGCGCAACCCACCCGAGCTCGGTGCGCGCCTTTTCGCACGCTGCGTAGTTCTCGGCGATGTCGCCCGCGCGGCGCGGCTTGATCTCGTAGGGGATCTCGTGACCGCACGCTTTTTCAAACGCGTGAATGACGTCGAGGACGCTCGATCCCGTTCCGGTTCCGAGGTTGAAGATTCCCACGCCACGTCGGCCGCCGTCCTCGGCCGCAGTGCCTGCGATGGAGCCGAGACCGATGGCGTCCCCTGTGCCGACTTTTCCGCCCATCCAGTCGAGCGCCGCCACATGGCCGCGCGCCAGGTCCACCACATGGATGTAGTCGCGCACGCCGGTGCCGTCCGGG
>ERZ827469.762-NODE-762-length-34193-cov-9.871316_pt1 | contig 34193 bp, 26 predicted proteins | sample MGYA00519917_ERZ827469 | MGnify/ENA primary metagenome ERZ827469 (study PRJEB31778, sample SAMEA3449314) | human gut metagenome | biome: human gut; feature: human-associated habitat; material: faeces | place: United Kingdom | collected 2010/2012 ... | reverse complement strand
GATGCCGCCCCAGCAGCGCATGAGGGCGGTAACGGTGGATTTGCCGCTGCCGGTGGGGCCGGTCAGGCCGATACGGAGCATGGGATCACCTCGGTTCTGGTTTGAGTGGGAAAAAGCCGGTGGCTGCCAAGACGGGCGCCCGCAGGGCGCTCCGGCGCAGCCGGAGCCGGCGGCTCAGCCGCCGAAACCGCCGCAGGCGGTTTGCCCTGCGGGCGTCCCGCCGACGGCAGCGGGGCAAAGCAAATAATCAGAGCTGGACTACACGGAAAGCGGCGGCGCGCAGCAGGCGGTTGTAGACGGCAAGGCCCATTTCCTCCGGCTCCGGGGCGTGGACATACACCTCGGTGGCCTGCAATTTATCCAGCTGCCGCAGCACATCAAAGAGGTTCTGTGCCTGGGAGGGATAATCGTAGGCCACGCCGTAGCTGATGGTGGGAGCCTCCAGCAGGGAAACATCCTCATCGAAGCACATGGCGTAGAAGCCGTCCTCCTCCCCTGCCCGCTGCAGGGTCTCGTAGTATTCGTTCACCCGGGCGGCATAATCCTCCCGGCTGCCGCACAGCAGCGTAAGGGTGGCGGCAGGGGCGTAGTGTTTATATTTCATGCCGGGGCTGGGGGCCGCGGCATCCTGCGGGAGCATATGTAGGACGGCCTCGGCGACCGAGACGCATCCGCACCGCCGCTGGATCTCCTCCGGGGTGACAGCGCCGGGGCGCAGCACCTGCGGGGTACCATCCGGCAGGAAGCAGAGAACGGTGGATTCCACCCCGACGGTGCAGTCATCGCTTTCCACAATGGCATCCACCAGGCCCCACAGGTCATCCACACAGTGGCGGAAGGTAGTGGGACTGGGACTGCCGCTGCGGTTGGCGCTGGGGGCGGCCAGCGGCACGCCTGCCGCCCGGATAACGGCACGGGCCACCGGGTGGCTGGGCATCCGGATGGCAACGGTTTCCAGGCCGCCGGTGGTGGTCAGGGGGATCTTGGACGAGCGGGGCAGCACCATGGTGAGGGGACCGGGCCAAAAGGCCTCCGCCAGAATTTTGGCGTTTTCCGGGATGGCGGTCACCAGCTCCGGCAGGGCGGAAAGCTCCGCGATGTGGACGATCATGGGGTTATCGCTGGGGCGGCCCTTGGCGGCGTATACCGCCTTGACAGCCGCTTCATCATAGGCATTGGCGGCCAGGCCGTACACCGTTTCGGTGGGAATGGCGACCAGTCCGCCGTGCGCGAGGATATCCCCGGCGCGCAGCACGCCCTCGGCGTCCTCAGCGGGGTCATATATTCGGATGAGTTCGGTTTTCATCATAATTCGGGATACTCCCTGTTCTGCAGTTTTTCGGCCTGCTCGTGCGCCAGCAGCGGCTCGATGAGCAGGTCAAGGTCGCCGTTCATCACGGCATCCAGTCGGTACAGCGTCAGCTCGATGCGATGGTCGCTGACCCGGTTCTGGGGAAAATTATAGGTGCGGATGCGCCCGCTGCGGTCGCCGGAGCCGACCTGGCGGCGGCGGTCGGCGGCGATGGAATCGTTCTGAGCCTGCTCGGCCTGCTCCAGCAGGCGGCTGCGCAGGATCTTCATGGCGCGGTCTTTATTTTTATACTGGCTTCGCTCGTCCTGGCATTCCACCACCAGCCCGGTGGGCAGGTGGGTGATGCGGATGGCGGACTCGGTTTTATTGATGTGCTGGCCGCCCGCCCCGCTGGAACGGAAGGTATCAATTTTGAGGTCCTTGGGGTCGATGTGAATTTCCACCTCATCGGCCTCCGGCAGCACCGCTACGGTCACGGCGGAGGTCTGTATCTTGCCCTGGCTATCGGTGACGGGCACCCGCTGCACCCGGTGGATGCCGCTTTCAAACTTTAAGCGGGAGAAAACCTTTTCCCCCTCGATGGAGAAAACGATCTCCCGGTAGCCGCCCAGTTCCGTTTCACCCGCGTTCATCAGCTCCACCTGCCAGCCGCGGGCCGCCGCATACAGATTGTACATGCGGTACAGGTCTGCCGCAAAAAGAGCGGCCTCCTCCCCGCCGGTGCCGGCACGCAGCTCCATAATGACGCTGCGGTCATCCCTCGGGTCATGGGGCAGCAGCATCAGCCGGGCCTCCTCGGTCAGGCGGGTGATCTCCGCTTCCGCTTCCGCTTTTTGCTCGGCGGCCATAGCCGAAAGCTCGGCATCGTGGGAATAGAGCAGCTCCTTGGCTTCGGCCAGCGCTTCCTCGGCAGCGGCCAGCGCCAGGTACTGGCGGGAGAGCGGCTCCAGCTCCTTATATTCCTTCATCAAGGCCCGGTAGCGGCCGATATCCGACGCGGCATCGGGCTGGGAAAGCTGGGCGGAAAGTTCATCGTAGCGGCGGTGCGCCGCCAAAAGTCCTTCGAGCATGGCAAAAACTCCTTATGCGAATTTAGTGGCATAAGGCACCGCTACTGCTCCTCCGGGTGGGTGATCTTTTTGATATGGCGTTCGGCCTTGGCACGGGGGATCATGATCTCCCGGCCGCAGGTGCGGCATACCAGCTTAAAATCCATGCCGCTGCGGGTAACGGTGAATTCCTCCCCGCCGCAGGGGTGCTTTTTCTTCATCAGCAGAATATCGCCGACGCGGACATCCATGGGAGTCCCTCCTTTGCCATTAAGTCGATTTTATATTATACCACGGGGGAAAAGTTTTTGCAATGAGGGGGCAGGGGCTTACTTTTCCTTGAGGAGAAGTAAGCAAAAAGTGTTCAAGCTAAGATTGTGGTCGCCTATCGGCGGCGAAAGCCTTTTACAAAGGTCTAAGCTGTTCGCCTGCCCCCCTAAAGCCTCCCCTGTGTAAGGGGAGGTGGCACGGCGCAGCCGTGACGGAGGGATTGTCGACACAAATTATGCCAAAGTTTCCTTTCGCCTTCGGCGTCGCTGAGTCACCAAAAGGTGACAGCCCGTACGGTGCCGCAGATACGCTTTCAAGGGGCCTGCGGCGCATTTTATGTGGGGGTACCTGCAAACCGATAGCAGGAAGTCACGCTGCCGAGCCTATGGGTTGGATAAGCAGCTATTTGGATAGACGGCCCCTCCCCCGCCACGGGGGAGGGGTAGGGGGAAGGGGCAGATGCGCCTGCGGCTACTTTTGGAGCGTATCTGTGCGCAGTACGGATTTGGATTTTTCGTTCAAGAAAAATCTAAATTCGTATCCAGCACTGCAAGCGACAGAAAGGGGATTGTCAAGGGGGAATCTGTCCCCCTTGACCGTGTTTTGCCTACTTTTGCACGAACAAAAGTAGGCCCACGCCGGGTAGGCGTACAAATGAATACCTTTTGTAAAACTCCGCGCCGCCGAAGGCGACTACAAACTTTCCCCCGCTGGGCAGGCGTACAGGCTGTCACCCTCCGGTGACTCCGCGACGCCGAAGGCAACCACAAACTATCCCCATCGGGCAGGCGTACAGTTTATGCCTTTGCAAAAGGCTCCGCGCCGCCTAAGGCGACTACAATCTTGATCCAAAAATTCTTTTACTCACTTTTCATTCCGGAAAAGCCACCCCACCGCGGGCGGCCCAAGTTCCCCCCGGTATAGTCCCGCCTGCCGCCGAATATAGATAAAGCAATAGGCAAAACAGGAGGGTAAAGCATGGGATATTACTGGCCGGAGGGCATGCTGCTGGAAACTGAGGAAAACCGATATTATCTGCAAAATGAGGAAACACTGCAAAGCGCCATGCGCATCGGTCAAATCTTGGAGGGACGGGCGTTGCTGTGTGATTATGACCACAACCTGGTGGTGGATATGGGCTGCTGCCGCGGGATCATCCCCCGGGAGGAGGGTGCCCTGGGAATAAAAGAGCAGACGGTGCGGGATATCGCCATCATCTCCCGGGTGAATAAGTCGGTCTGCTTTCTCATCACGGCGATAGAGCACGATGAGGCCGGAGCACCGCGGCCCATTTTATCCCGGCGGGCGGCCCAGCTGCGCTGCCGTTCCGAATACATAGACCATCTGACCCCTGGGGAGATCATCCCCGCGCGGGTAACGCACCTGGAAAGCTTCGGCTGCTTTGTGGATATCGGCTGCGGGCTGCCCTCCCTCATCAGCATCGATCAGATCTCGGTCTCCCGCATCAGCCACCCGCGGGACCGCTTTGCTGTGGGAGAGAGCATCTACGCCGTGGTAAAGGCGGTGGAGCCGGAGGGTCGGGTGCAGCTTTCTCACAAGGAGCTGCTGGGCACCTGGGCCCAAAACGCCGAGCTGTACCTGCCGGGAGAAACGGTGGCGGGCGTCATCCGCAGCGTGGAGGACTATGGCGTCTTTGTGGAGCTGACCCCCAACCTGGCCGGCCTGGCGGAGCCCTGCGAGGGCGTGCGCGCCGGCCAGCACGCGGGCGTGTATATTAAAAGCATCCTGCCGGAAAAAATGAAGATCAAGCTCATCATCGTGGATGCCTTTGACGCGCCCTACGCCCCGCAGCCAGTGCAGTATTTCCTCACCGAGGGGGTGCTGCGGCGCTGGCGGTATTCCCCGCCGGAATGCAGCCGGGTGGTGGAAACCGTCTTTGGCGAATGATGCCGTCTCTACACCAATAGCCGTTTATTTCGTTGTGTTTTCATACAATTATTGTCGCATATTGAAATGATAATTTAGTCAGTTAAGCAAAAATCTCAAAAATCCCTGCCGGGAAGCAGGGATTTTTGCCGTGTTTTGCGTACTAAAATTTATGGAGGGAGTTTTGCAGGTCTTGTGGTGTCTGGCACGCCGTTCAGACCGGGGAAAGGCCGATACGGGCGCTGCCGGAGACGAGATAGTAGGTGGTATCTTTCTCCAGGGCATCGCTGATGAGAGTAACATAACCGACCGAGGTTTCCGGGGTGAAGGAGAGCATGGGGGTACTCTCTTCCGCCGCCGTGACGGTCAGGGGCCGGCCGCCGGTCAGCCACAGCTCCACGCTGATGCGGGGCAGGCTGGTATACAGCTGCGGCTCCTCCGGGAGGGGGCCGGCCGCCAGCAGGGTGCCGCCGCTAATATAGGCCGTGGCAGCCCGCAGAGGGTTCTGCTCCCGGCCGGAGCCGAGCAGCAGACTGCCGCCCGACTGGAACAGTGATCCGCCGATATCCAAAGCATGGGTCCCGGCGCAGATGGAAAGGCTGCCGCCGGTCACGGTCATTTTGCGCAGGTCAGCGGCGGGGTCGCTCTCGGATTTATCATACCCGCCGGAGAGGGTCATGCCCTCCTCCGCGGCGGTAATGGACAGGCTGCCGCCGGAAAGGGTCATATCCTCCGCCACAGCGCCGCGGCGGGCGGTGAGAATGGAAACATCTCCGGCGGAAAGGGTGAGCTGCTGGGTGGTGATGGCAGTATCGCCGCCGGAAATGGTGACACGGCTGCCGGACAGCTTGGTGCTTCCCACGGAATAGAGGGCGGCATCGCTGCAATCCAGCGTAAAGGTACCGCCGGAAAGCGCCAGGGATTTGCCGGCGGAAAGGCCCCGCGCGCTATCGCTCACGATCTGCTCCCGGTTGATGATGGGCTGTTTTTCGGTGGGTTGCTGCTGGGGCAGACCGCCCCACAGGCCCCATTTTTCGGCGGTCTCGCCATAACTGGCGTTGCCGCTGCCGCCGCCGGTGGTGATGTGGTACTCCCCTGCCGTGGCCGAAAGGCTCCCGGCCGCCGTGATGCCGTCCCCGCCGCAGATGAGGGCCACTGTGCCCCCTGCCAGCGTCACGCTGCCCTGCCCGGATTTGGCGGAACTGGCCGAAAGGCCGGTGCGGCCGCAGGCGATGGAAAGCTGTCCGCCGCTGATCTGCAGCTCCTGCCCGGCAACCAGTCCGTCCCGCCAGGCGGTGATCTCCAAAGTGCCTTCCGCCACGGCCAGGGTGCTTTCGCTGCGCAGGGCATCATTGTGGATGGCCTCCACTGAAAGGCTGCCCCCGCCGGTGATGAGCAGGTCGCCCTCCACGCTGATGGCGGCTTCCCGCACCTTGCTGCCGGAATAGAGATAGCTTTTGCCATCGGAGAGGGTATTTTCGGTGCCGTTCTCCAGCAGCAGCACCACGGTGCCGCCGCCATTGGAGTAGATGACCGGGCCCCGTTCACAGTGCATATCCACCCCGCACAGCACCAGCCGGGCCGTTTCCCCCGCGGGGATCTCCACGGTGAGCTGGGCATCCTGCAAAGTACCGCTGAGCAGGTAGGTGCCCCCCTGGGAGATGATGACCCGGGAAGCGGTGGCGGTGACATTGGGGGCATTGCTGATGACGGAATCGACATTGAACTGCAGGATATAGTACGGCTCCTGCTGCCACTGGGAATGATCCGCCGTCATGGGTGCGGTCATGGATTCCAGCGATTCGTTTTCCTGCGGGGCATGGCCGCAGCCCGCCAGCAGCAAAATTACCGGCAGCAGAAGCATTAGGCAGCGTTTCATCGGGGGCGTCCTCCCTTCACTTTTTGGGGGCTTGGGGTTCACATGCTTATTCTGGCCCTATCATACCGCAAAATGAGAAAGAGTGCAAATCTCTTTGCGGGTGGGGCGCCTAAGGCGGTACGGGCCGCAGGCGGGCGGGGCGCAGCCCCGGCGATGCAAAGCATCGCCGCAGCGGACATTTGTCCGCTGGACCCATCCGCAGGATGGGTCGGGCTGCGCCCCGAGCCGGCCCCCTGCAGAAACCAAAATCACTGCAGGGCGGCAATATAGAGCTTGCGGGTATCGGCCAGGGCCACAGCTATTTCCTCCTGCCGGCCCTCCGAGAGGGCACAGCGCAGCAGAAAGCCGGAAATACAGCCCTCTCCGACCATGGAAAGGTATTCCGGCTCCGGCATACGGGGGGCCAGGCCCTCCTCCACCGCGGCAGAGGTCAGGCAGTTCATGATCTCCCCGATCATGCGGCGGGTATCGGCACGCTCCTGCGGACCGCCGCAGATATCATACAGGGCGGCCTGCGGAAACCCCATGGAGGGCACCTGTGAAAAGAAAACGGAGCTGCACTCCAGCAGCTGGCGGGCGGTGATCTCGATGACCTTCCAGCGGGCTTCAAAGCCCTCGGCGTCGGAAATGGCGGCGTAGAGCTCCTGGAAGCCCTGGGCCCTGCTGTACTGCATGGCATCCCGCAGCAGCTCCTCCCGGGAGGGAAAATACTCGTACACAGTGCCTTTGCCGATGCCAGCGGCTTCGGCGATCTCAGAAACCTTCAAATCTCCCAGCGGACGGCCCTGCCGCAGCAGCTTTAATACCGCACGGAACACCGCGGCCTTTTTCTCCGGCAAGTTCATACCTCTTCTACCTCCTCGATGACAACTTTCTTGGGGTCTTTCTTTAGGAAAATATCGTAAATGGCGGGGACAATGAACAGAGTAAGCAGGGTGGCGTAGGCCAGGCCGCCGATGGTAACGATGGCCAAGGGCTGCAGCATATCGCCGCCGGCGCCCAGGCCCAGCGCCATGGTAGCCAGGCCGAAAATGGTGGTCATGGCAGTCATGAGGATGGGGCGGATGCGGTCGCGGCCGGTCTGTACCAGCGCTTCGGCGCGTTCCATCCCCTCCAGCCGCAGCCCGTTGGCGTAATCCACAAAGACGATGCCGTTATTCACAACGACACCCGCGAGCATAAGGAAGCCCAGCATGGCAATGACTGAGAGCTCCTTGCCGGTGATCCACAGGGCCAAAAGGCCGCCGGTGAAGGCCAACGGAATGGTGAACAGCACGATAAACGGCGAGAGCAGCGACTGGAACTGCGCCACCATGATGAGGTAGATGAAGGCGATGGCCAGGGCGATCATCAGGATGAGGTCGCTCATGGTGGATTGGATCATCTCATTTTCGCCCTCAATGGCATAGGAGCAGCCCTCCGGCATCTCATAATCGGCCAGCAGCTTTTCCACCTCACGGCTCACCAGACCGATGTTGTAGCCATCGGCGATCTGGGCGGTGACGGTGACGGTACGGGCCTGATTTTCACGGTGGATGGCGGAAGCGGACGCGGCCTCGGTCACTGCGGCGATCTCGGAAAGGCGGACCTCGCATTCCTCCTGGTTTTTGGTACCGGTCAGGCGGAGCTCCTCCAGCGTTTCCCGGGTGGTGATACCGGCGCTATCGGGGACGACCACAACCGGCAGGTCACTGTTATCCACGGTGATATTGGTGGCGGTGGTTTGGGAGAGAACGGCGGCGGCCACCTGCTGGTAGACCTGTGCGACCGTCAGGTTATACTCGGCGGCTTTGGCTTTATCCACGGTGATGCGCACCTCGGTGCTGCTGTCCTCCTGCCCATCACTGACCGAAGCGACCCCTTCCACGGCGGAAAGGGTTTTGGCCAGGTCGGTGGCGGCGGCCCGCAGGGCATCCATATCATCGCCGGTGACGGCCAGCTGAATACCGCTGCCGCCGGTCATCATACTCATATCCATGGTGGAACCGTTGGCGGAAACGGTGCAGTCCAGATCGGCGCAGGCTTCCTCGATCTTTTTGGCGATCTCCTGGCTGGAATCGCTGCGGTCATCACCCAGCAGCACATAGATGGACAGGCTGCTGCCGCCCATGCTCATCATGCTCTGGCCCTCCATGGCGCCGACGGTATCCACCCCATCCACGGTAAGGATCCGCTCCAGGACGGTATCGCACATGGCCCATGTTTCGCTTTGGGTGGCGTCCTCCGGCATCTCGATGGAGACCGACACCTGTGGGCTATCCATTTCCGGCATAAAGGCGGTGCCCATGCTGACGGCCAGCACCGCGCTGGCAATAAGCAGCGCCACTGCGCCCAGCAGAACGGGAGCCTTGTGCCGCAGTACTTTCCGCAGAAGGTTTTCGTAGCCCGCTATCATGCGGTTCAGGAGGCGGTTGGGCTTTTCCCCTGCGGTATCGCGGGTCAATATTTTGCCCGAAAGGGCGGGCACCAAGGTAAGGGCGACCAGCAGACTGGCACCCAGTGAATAGGCGATGGTCAGGCCCATATCGGCGAAGATCTGCCGGGTAAGGCCGCTGGTGAACAGGATGGGCACAAATACGCAGACAGTGGTAAGGGTGCTGGCGGTGATAGCCCCGGCAATCTGGCGGCAGCCGTGAACCGCCGCCGTGGCGGCATTGTAGCCCAGCTGGCGCAGACGGTAGATATTCTCGATGGCAACGATGCTGTTATCCACCAGCATGCCGACGCCCAGAGCCAAGCCGGACAAAGAGATGATATTAAGGGTGACACCGGTGAAGTGCATAAGCACCACCGCCAAAAGCAGACTGATGGGGATACTGAGCGCCACAATGATAGTGGGGCGGAAGTCCCGCAGGAACAGCATGAGGACAATGACGGCCAGCAGCGCGCCGAACAGCAGATTTTCCAGCACCGAGCTGATGACCAGATCGATGTACTGGCCCTGATCGCTGAGGGCGGTGAGGTGCAGGCCATCGTATTTTTCTTCCAGCTGGGCCATGGCGGCATAGAGATTATCGCAGGCACCGGAGGTGGAAGCGATGGAGGACTTTTGTACCGTGAGCAGCACACCGTCATTGCCGTTTATTTTGGCGTACAGCTCCTCGGCGTTATCCGCCAGGCGGACAGTGGCGATATCGGTCAGACGGATCTCCCCCACATCGCCGACATCGTATTGGAAGAGCACCCAGTTCTGTAGCTCCTCCAGGCTGGTAAATTTATCGCCGACCTTGAGGGCATTCTGCCCCTCGGCGCTTTGGATATAGCCGGCGGGCATCGAGAAGTTCTGCGCCATGAGCAGCTGCGAAACGGCGGACTGGGTGAGAATGCCGTCCAGCCCGGCGGCCTTGTAGGCGGCATCCCGCTGCTGGCGGAACTGCTCCTCGGCTTCATCCAGGGCCTGTTCGGCCTGCTGTAATTGCAGGGTGGCTAGAATGAGCTGCTGAGAAAGCTCCAGCTTGCCGGTCTCCAGCTGGCTCTGCGCCTTATCCAGCTGCGAAAGGGCGGCGTCCAGCTCCTTTTGGCTGGACTGAGCGGTTTCCAGCTCCTTTTTTAGCTGCGGGATGCGGGGCGCCAGCGCATCAATGGCGGCGTTCAGCTCGGTAATGGTGCCGTAGTCATCCTGCACCTTATCGTGGCTTTCGATCCACTTCTTGCCCTCGGCCTCGCCCAGCACGAGTTTGATGGCGGCGGCGTTTTCCTCGATGGCTTTGGTGGAGTCGGCGATGGCCTTCTCGGCCTCCGCCTTCGCCTCGGTGGCCTGCTGGAAGGTCTCCAGCCGGGCGTTGGCGCGGGTCACCTCCTCCTCGGCAGCCGAGAGCTTTTCCGCGGCGGCAACGGTTTGCGGGTCATTGCGGTTGATATAGGCGGTCTGCTCCGCCTGGATGGCGGCAAGCTCGGCTTCGGCGGTATTGAGCTGGGCTTGCAGCCCGGTATTATCGGGGTCCTTCTCCAGCTGTGCCTGGAGGTTGTCCACCTCCGCCTGCTTTTCCTGCTCCTGCCGCAGCAGGTCCTGCCAGCCGGCATCGTCCTTGAGACGCTCCGGTGCGCCGTCCAGCGCTTCATTGTAGGCGGTTTGCGCGGCTTCCTGCGCATCCTTGGCATTGGTCACATCCTGCTGCAGGGCGGCTTCACTGCTGCCGATCTCCTTGAGGGCGGCTTCGGCGGTCTCCAGCGAGGCTTGGGCGGCTTTCAGCTGGGCACGCAGCTGGGTGCGGGTAAGCTGCAGAGATTGCAGCTCGGCATATTTTGCAGCGGAAAGATGAGTACGGGCGTAATCTTCACTGGCATTGTAGCTATCGCGCAGATTTACCATGTTATCGTACTGGGCCAGCACGGCCTGAATGGCCTTGACCTCCGCCGAGGTGAGGGTGGAGCCGAGGGAGGCCTGATCCTTGGCATCGGCCAGCTGCTGCGCGGCCGCCACCAGCTGGGCATAGGCGGTGCCGCTTTGCTCCTCCAGCTTCTTTTTGGCGTCGTTGATCTGCCTGCGAGAATCCTTGAGCTGCTTTTCGGCATCGGCCAGAGAGCCATCAATGGCCGCCAACACCTTATCGTTCAACTCATCGATTTTGGCTTGATCCAGCTCCACACGGATCTGGCTTTCTACCAGACCGCTGCCGGAAACGGACGCGACGCCGTCCACCCGCTCCAGTGCCGGAATCACGGTGGAGGAGGTAAACTGAGAAAGCTCGTTTCGGGCCATATTATCGCTATCCACCGCCAATACCATGATGGGCAGCATATCGGGATTGATCTTCATGAGCACCGGGCTGCCGGCGGCCTCGGGCAGGGAGCCGGCGATCTGATCAAGGCTGGCGTTCATTTCGATCATGGCGGAATCCATGCCGGTGCCTTCCTCAAATTCCAGCACCACGATACTGACATTTTCCTGCGAGATACTGGTGATATTCTTGACGCCGCTGGTGGTAGCCAGGGCGCTTTCCAGCGTTTTGGTCACGCTTTGCTCCACCTGCTCCGGACTGGCGCCGATGTAGGTGGTATAGGCGATGGCATAGGGCAGATCCATATTCGGCAGGAGGTCGGTGGTCATATTGATGAAGGACATGACACCGAGGATAAGCACCAGCATCACGCAGACGAATACGGTCATGGGCTTTTTGACACTGAGACGAGACAGCATAGAGGATTCTCCATTTCCGGGGGATAGATGTTCCGACCGACCGGTCGGTCGGGTATTTCTAATCTTATTTTAGCGCAAAACGGGACGAACGCAAGAGGAAAGATATTAACATTTCGTAAAGGTTATAGCATCGGCGCGGGAGAGTATGCTATAATAACCATGGACATTGCAGGAAGCTGGTTTGGGGCGGCCCCGCGCGGGAGCCGAAGGCTCCCGAAGGGTGCCCCCCGCAGGGGGCGCCCCAGCCCGGCGGAGCCAGGCACGGGGCCGCCCGAATGCCAGCCTGCACCCCCAAAGGAGGTAACCGCCATGTATCACATCCTGGTCGTGGATGACGAAGCCAAGATCCGCGAGATCATTAAAAAATACGCAGTATTCGAGGGCTACCGGGTCACCGAGGCCGCCAATGGCATGGAGGCCATCGACCTGTGCCGCACCGAGCCGTTCGATCTCATCATCATGGATGTGATGATGCCGGAGCTGGACGGCTTTTCCGCCTGCCGCGAAATCCGCAAATACAACCGCACGCCCATCATCATGCTTTCCGCCCGCGGCGAAGAATATGACCGCATCCACGGCTTCGAGCTGGGGATCGATGACTATGTGGTCAAGCCCTTTTCCCCCAAGGAGCTGATGATGCGGGTGGCCGCCATCATCAAGCGCAGCGGCGGCGAGGAAAACAACCGTTTTGTTTTTGAAGGGCTGACGGTGGATTTTACCGCGCGGCTGGTTTTCATTGACGAGCAGCGCATAGAGATGTCTCCCAAGGAGTACGACCTGTTTTTCTATATGGTGCGCAACCGCGGCGTGGCCCTGACCCGCGAGCGGCTGATCCACGATGTGTGGGGCTATGATTTTTACGGCGACGACCGCACGCTGGATACCCATGTAAAGCTGCTGCGCAAGAGCCTGGGCCGGTACAGCCGGTGCATTATCACGCTAAGAGGAGTTGGGTACCGCTTTGAAACTGTGGCAGAGCCGGAAAGCGATGCAGACGGAGACGCCAACTGAGTCCTCCCCTGCCCCGCAGCATAAGCAAAGCCGTTTTTCCCACCTGGGCATCCGCTGGAGACTGGTGGGCAGCTTTGCTATGTTCGTGGCGCTGCTGCTGATGCTGCTGTGGCTTTTGCAGATCGTCTTTTTGGAGAGCTTCTACAAATCCATCAAGACCAGCTCCATTAAAAATACCGCCGAGGAAGTAGCCGCCAGCATCAATGATGAGAACTTCTACACCGAGGTGAACCGCCTGACCCGCCAGGATCTCATCTGTGTCCACATCGTGCGGGAGGACGGCACCCCGGTACTGACCTCCGGCAACCAGCCCTCCTGCATCCTGCACATGCTGCTTACCGATCAGGCGGCGCTGCTGTTCCGGCAGGCGCAGGAAAACGGCGGCACCGTGCTGGAAAACTATCAGCTCCTGGAGCTTTCCCCCGCCATGCAGAGCAAAGCAACCGCCCAGGCCGCCTCCACCGAGCAGCTGCTGTACGGCATTCTGACCACGCGTGGAGAGGACGAAGGCGCCGAGCCGGTCATGGTCATGGTGGATGCCACCATCACGCCCATCAATACCACGGTGGAAACACTGCGGGCCCAGCTGGTCATCATCACGGTCATCATGACGGCGTTTTCCATCCTGCTGGTGCTGCTGCTTTCCTCCATGATCTCCCGTCCCATCACCCGCATTACCAAAAGCGCCAAGCAGCTGGCCACCGGCGATTACGGCACGCAGTTTACCGGCGGCACCTACCGGGAGGTCACCGAGCTGGCCGACACCCTGAACTATGCCAGCCGGGAGCTGAGCAAGGTGGAACATCTGCGGCAGGAGTTCATCGCCAATGTGAGCCACGACCTGCGCACCCCGCTGACCATGATCACCGGCTATGCCGAGGTAATGCGCGATCTGCCGGGTGAAAATACCCCGGAAAATGTGCAGATCATCATAGATGAGGCCCGCCGGCTGACTGATTTGGTCAATGATTTGCTGAATCTTTCCCGGCTACAAAGCGGCGCGCAGACCCCCGAACCGGAGCCGCTCAATCTCACCAAGATGATCCGCGGCATTATGGGGCGGTACGCCAAGCTGGTGCTGCATGACGGCTATGCCATCACGCTGGAAGCGGACGGCGACGCCATGGTGATGGCCGACCGGCTGCGCATGACCCAAGTGCTGTATAATCTCATCAATAACGCCATCAACTATGCCGGGGCCGACCGGGCCGTACTGGTGCGCCAGACCATCGAGAATGGGACTGTGAAGGTGGAGGTCATCGACCACGGCGAAGGCATTCCGGCCGAGAGCCTGCCCTATGTGTGGGACCGCTACTACAAGGTGGATAAAAACCACCGCCGCTCCACCGTGGGGGCCGGGCTGGGACTTTCCATTGTAAAGGGCGTGCTGGAGGCCCACGGCGCCGAATACGGCGTAGCCAGCACCCTGGGCGAGGGCAGCGATTTCTGGTTCCGGCTGCCGCTGCTGCCGCCCGATGCCGCTTTAACCGCCGAAAGTGAAGAAAATCATTCCGATTTTTCCTGATTTCTTCACACAGCCATCACATTGGCCGTATATGATAAAGGTGTGGAATAAATAAGGGCGCACAGCCCGGCCGAAGGTTTTTCTTTCTCCTCCTTATCTTCATCCTTCTTTATACTTTTTCGTTTTGTCCTCATTTTCTTTTCCCTTCGGCTCATTCCCCAAGCTCCTGCGCCGGCTGCAAACGGCCGCAGGAAACAGTTTTACCAGGAGCTCCCGCACTGTAACAGGTGCGGGAGCTTTTTTGTGTTCTTTAATATTTTATGAATTCACCGTGAACTGCGTTGACTATATAGGGGCAAAATGGTATGCTGACTGTATTAGCTCCAGTAGTACAGTTTGCTGCAAAGTTTTTTTGCATTTTTTGTTTTTGGATGCAATAAAATCCATCAAACTGTACACTTATTTTAGTGAAATATGATTTTTCTGCGAGAGGGGGAAAAAATGTGCAATACATGGTGGAGACCAAAAATCTCCGCAAGGTGTACCGGACCGGCGATGAAAAGGTAGTCGCTCTGGATAATATCGACCTGACCATTGAGCAGGGGCAGGTGTGCTGTATACTGGGTACCTCCGGCAGTGGTAAATCCACCCTGCTGAACCAGCTGGCCGGGCTGGAAAAGCCCACCCGCGGCACGGTAAAAATCAAGGGAGAGCTGATCTCCAAGATGAGCGAAAAGCAGCTGGCGGTGTTCCGGCAGAAGCACATCGGATTTGTGTTCCAGTCCTACAATCTCATTCAGGGGATGACCGCTGTGGAAAATGTGGCCATGCCGCTGATGTTCCGCCGGGTGTCCCGCAAAAAGCGTGAGGAAGCCGCCCGTGAAATGCTAAAGCAGGTGGGACTGGGCGAGCGCATGGACCACCGTCCCAATGAAATGAGCGGCGGCCAGCAGCAGCGCGTGGGCATTGCCCGCGCCTTTGTTACCAATCCTGAGGTGGTATTTGCCGATGAACCCACCGGCAACCTGGATACCAAAACGACCAAAGAGGTCATGGAGATGTTCCTGCGGTTTGCCCGGGAAAAGGGCACCACGATCATACTGGTGACACATGACCGCAGCCTGGCAGAATACTGCGACCGCATCGTGACCATTTCCGATGGACGCATCATCTCCAATGAGGACCACCGCAATCCCAAAGTGATCCAAGAACCTCCCGCCGCCCCTGCCGAGGAGCTGCCGGAGAAACTACATTTTACCGATAACACACTGGCCGCCGGCCAAGGAGGAGTATGACCGTGAAAAAGATGAGCAAGATCCTGACATTTATTCTGGTGCTGGCCATGGTGCTGGGCACCGTGGCGATGGCGGCTGACCCGCCCTATACTGTTTCTGCTCCGGTGGATTCATTAACACATGGTAAAATAACCATTACATATGATACCGCAGATACCGAAAAGGGCGGCACCAAAACTGTAAATGGCTTTTTGAACAGCACCACAACTTCCATCAAATTACCTAATGATGTAAAAAAAATAAAAGTATCTTTCACTGCAAATCCTGGCTATGAATTTGTCAGTGCTACATATAAAGTAGGCGATACTGATGCAAAGTCTGTTGCAGATTTCGGCGAAATTGAAATCACCGGCAACACGGCTATTACCCCTGTATTCCAGGCCAAGAGCACCCTGGGCGGCGAAAAGACCGCTGACAGTTTCCGGCTGGATGCTATTTGCAGCGGCAGCTACTACTGGCAGATGTATCACAAGGACATGGCCAATAACAAAAAGTACACCAAATATCCCGGCTCCCCTTTGGATAAGGTCAATCCCAGCTCTGAGATCGTAAAGGGCAACTATGTTGATTTGACCCTGTATGTTACTGATGATGACTTTCTGAGCCTGTGTGGCACCACCAGCTACGACAAGAATAATTTCTCGGTTACCACCCCTGGTGACAGCAGCTTCCTGGCTGGCTCCGGCGCCGGTGCTGAAATTGAAAAATGGACAGTAGGCAGCACCGATAAAGGTATGGTAATCCAGCTGACCGGCGTATACTATGTGGGCGGCAGCGATAACACCCTGAAGCTTATCATTACCCAGGGCAACTACAATGCTATTGTAACCTGCAAGATCGACAATGCGACCATCGTGCCAGAAAAGGAAAACGACAAAAAGCCGGATGAGGAGACTACCGCAGCCCAGCCCTATGTCATCATCAGCAGCTACAGCTACGGCAAGGGCGACCTGGTGGCCGGTGAGACCCGCAATATCACCACGACCTTCCGCAATACCAGCAAGACCATGGCCGTGGAAAACATGATGGTGACCATGACCCTGCCCGATGCCATGATGCTGACCAGCAGCTCCAATTCCTTCTACATCGAATCGCTGGCAGCCGAGGGCACCATCACCAAGACCGTGAATGTGACCGTGAAGCCCACTGCGGCGGCCCAGTCCCATTCCATGACCGTTGATTTTACCTATGACTACCTGGATAACGGCGTGCGCCGCAATGCCAAGACCACCGAGACCATCAGCATGCCGGTGCTGCAGGTGGACCGCTTTACCGTGACCGGCATCGACCTGCCCCAACAGATCTTCATTGGCGAGGAAAATAACCTCTCCGTCAACTTCGTCAATAAGAGCCGTACCGATATCTACAATCTTTCCGCCAAGCTGAACTGCGAGGGGCTTTCCAATAACGGCGAGGAGCAGTATCTGGGCAATCTGGCCTCCGGCACCACCTCCAGCGCCGATTTCTACATCACCGGGAATGAAAAGGGCGAGCTGGTGGGTGAGGTCATCATCACCTACGAGGATACCAACATGAACCAGCGCACCGTTTCGGTGCCCTTTACCACGCAGGTGACCAGCTACGAGGATGTATGGGGTCCCAGCAATCCCAGCGTCGACCCCGGTATGGATCCCGGCACTGACCCCGGCATGGAAGAGCCTGCGGGTTTCCCGTGGTTCTGGGTCATCGGTGGTGTGGCGGTAGTGGCTGCCGGCGTATTCGTGTACCTGAAGCTGCGTAAAAATAAAAAGGAGAGCGTAGACGAAGATGAGGATATCTGACCTTCTGAGCGTCTGCCTGCGAAACCTGACCCGCCGCCGGGTGCGTACCGCCCTGACCGTTATCGGCGTTGTCATCGGCGTGTGCGCCATCATCTTGATGGTCTCACTCGGCATCGGTGCGCGGGAATCCATGATGCAGATGCTGCAAGAGTGGGGCGATCTTACCATCATCAATGTCTACAATTACGGCGGAGGCGAGACCAAGCTGGACGATAAAGCCCTCTCCAAAATACAGGCGATGGATCATGTACAGATCGCGACCCCGTTTTACAGCAGCCGGGTCAGCTTCCGGCTGAAATCCCGCAACGGGCGCTATGCGGCCTATACCAATATCATCGGTATCTACCCCGAGGCGTTTGACGCTCTCGGCTATAAATTGAGCGACGGCACCTCCTTCGCAGACAGCAAAAAGGATTACAGCATGGTGGCGGGCGCCAATGTGGCGTATTCCTTCCGGGATACCAAGAAAAAGCGCAATAACTATGTGGATCGCAACCAGACCGACGCCATGGGCAACCCCAAAAAGCCCTTTGTGGATATGATGAAGGATAAGCTGGTTTTGTACAGCGAAAGCTATGACAACAACGGCAACCTGAAAAAGGGCCTGGAGGTCACCCCCAATGTGACCGGCGTGATGGTGGAGGACTGGAACAAGGGCTGGGAAACCAGCGAATGCATCCTGATGGACATCAACCAGCTGAAGGCGCTGGAGCAGAAATACTATAAGATCAGCGGTGAAAAGGCTCCAGACACCACCAACTATGATGAGGTACGGGTCAAGTGCGTAGACGCTGCATCGGTTGCCGCAGTGCAGCAGTCCATCACCGATATGGGCTTCCAGTGCTCCTCGATGGAGGACACCCGTAAGATGTTCGATGAACAACTCACCATGATCCAGACCATGCTGGGCGGTCTGGCGGCTATCTCCCTGTTTGTCGCCGCCATCGGCATTGCCAATACCATGGTCATGTCCATCTATGAGCGCACCAAGGAGATCGGCGTCATGAAGGTGCTGGGCGCCGAGCTGGGCGCCATTCGCGCCATGTTCCTCACCGAATCCGCTATGATCGGTCTGATCGGCGGCGTGGTGGGCGTTGGGCTCAGCTTCCTGATCAGCTATCTGTTAAACAATGTACCGATCGTAGCAAACCTTCTGGCATCGCTGGGGCTCAGCTTCGGCAACGGCGGGGCGGTTTCCATCATTCCGTGGTGGCTGGTGCTGCTGGCAATGGTCTTTTCGATGATGGTCGGCGTTGTTTTCGGTTTTATCCCTGCCAACCGCGCTGTTAAGATCTCCGCTTTGGAGGCCATTCGGCACGACTAAACCTACTGCAATGAAAAAGCCCCCTCGGGGGCTTTTCTCTTTGTGCCGCCCGTGGTATAATTTGAGACAGAACCGGACTGGGCGGCACAGGGCGCGGGGTGCTCCGGACGGAGGCCGGAGCCACGGCCCGTAGGGCCGTGTAAGGCCGCCCGCAGGGCGGCCTGCCCCGCGCCCCCCATACCTGCCCGCTGCATCCACTCTGCCAAGGAGGGAAACACCATGCCACACGATCTGCAAGCCAGCCTTGCCGCCTATCGGCCCTACAATGAGCAGGAGCAGCGCGATCTGCCGCTGCTGCTGGCCGCGCTAAAGCAGCCGGATAGCTTTACCCGGCAGAATGAAACCGCCCATTTTACCGCCTCGGCCTGGGTGGTGAACCCCGCGCGGGATAAGGTGCTGATGATCTATCACAATATCTACAATAGCTGGAGCTGGACCGGCGGCCATGCCGATGGCGAAACCGATCTTTTGGCGGTCGCACTGCGGGAGGTAGCCGAGGAAACCGGACTGCAAACGCTCCGCCCCGTCAGTCGTGAACTGTTCTCGGTCGAGATCCTTACCGTGGATGGACACGAAAAACGAGGGCGGTATGTCCCCTCCCACCTGCATCTCAATTGCACCTATCTCATTGAAGCCGATGATACTGAGCCGCTGCGGGTAAAGCCCGATGAAAACAGCGGTGTGCGGTGGTTTGCCCCGCAGGAGGCGCTGGCCGCCTGCACCGAACCCTGGATGCGCGACCGTATCTACCAAAAGCTCATCGAAAAAAACACCCAGTAAATAAAAGGAGGGACTGCCATGAAGCCGCATGAAACCACTGCCCAGTGTGTGGAACGCAAGCTGGAGCGCAAGCTCCGCCTGATCCGCGTCGCACGCGGGGAGGAACCGGCCGATATCGTATTCAAAAACGCCACCTATCTCAATGTGTTCAGCAATGATTTTTGTCATGGGGATATCGCTGTTTCCGATGGGCTCATCGCCGGCATCGGCAGCTACCACGGCAGCAAAGAGGTGGATGTCTCCGGCAGCTTTGTCTGCCCCGGCCTCATCGATGCCCACATCCACCTGGAAAGCAGCCTGGTCTCCCCTGCCGAGTTTGCCCGAGCGGTCATCCGCCACGGCACCACCACTGTCATCACCGATCCGCACGAGATCGCCAATGTCATGGGAGTGAATGGCATCCGCTATATGCTGGAGGCCACCGAGGGCCTGCCGGTGGATGTCCACTTTATGCTGCCCAGCTGCGTGCCCGCCACGCCGTTGGATGAAAGCGGCTGCACGCTGGATTATCAGGCCATCGATGACCTGTATGACCACTCTAGAGTTCTTGGCCTAGCGGAAATGATGAACTATGTCGGTGTCATCAATGGCGACCCAGCAGTCATCAGCAAAATCCTGGCCAGTCAGGCCCACCACAAAAAAATCGATGGCCACGCACCCGATCTCTCCGGCGCCGATCTCAACGCCTATATCGCCGCCGGCGTCTATTCCGATCACGAGTGCAGCACCTGCCAGGATGCGCTGGAAAAGCTGCAGCTCGGCCAGTTCATCATGATACGGGAGGGCACCGCCGCCCAGAATCTGCGGGCACTCCTGCCGCTGCTCAATCAGCAGTACTACTCCCGGTGCATGTTTGCCACCGATGATAAACACCCCCTGGATCTTTTGCAGGGCGGCCACATCGATTATATCATCAGGGAAGCCATTGCCTGCGGCGTTGATCCCATCATTGCCATCAAGGTGGCCAGCCATCAGGCAGCCCGCTATTTCCTGATGAACAACAAAGGCGCCATCGCCCCCGGCTACCTGGCCGACCTGGTGGTCTTCGATAACTTCCGTCACTTCAATATCCAGGAGGTGTATAAGCGCGGCCGCTGCGTCTTTGCGGATGGCGAGGTTCTACCCTTTGACGCGCCCGCGGTGGAGCCCAGCCTTTCCCGCCGCGCGCACGAGACCTTCCGCATTGCTCCCGTCACGCCGCAGCAGCTGGCTGCCGGAGATCTGCCGGTCATCGGCATCGTCCCGGGCGAAATCATCACCCAGAACCTTGGCCGGGCGGCTGCCCCCGATCCCACCCATGATATCCTAAAGATCGCCGTAGCGGAGCGCCACCATGGCACCGGGCACATTGGCCTGGGATACATTAAAGGTTACGGCCTGCGGCAGGGCGCTGTGGCCACCAGCTTTGCCCACGATTCCCATAATATCATCGCCGTGGGCGCCGATGACGCCGACCTGGCCTTTGCCATCAACCGCATTGCCGAAATGCAGGGCGGCACCGTAGTCGTGCACGAGGGCAAGGTCATCGCTGAGCTGCCGCTGCCGGTGGCTGGCCTAATGAGTGACGCCCCGCTGGAGGAGGTAAACGACCTGCTGGAGCAGGCCAAGGCCGCCGCCCACCGCATGGGTGTTTCCCCGGGCATCGATCCCTTTATGACCCTCTCCTTTATGAGCCTGCCGGTCATTCCCGCCCTCAAGATCACCACCCACGGGGTCTTTGATGTGGAACAGTGGAAATACATCTGATTTTTCTTGCAGAGCCGTGTCCTTCCCCCCTGTGGGGCGGGCACGGCTTTTCCATTTAGGGCTTTTTGCAGGGGGCATGGCGGGCGCCCGCACCCTATCTCGCCCCCATTTGTGTACCTCCTCCAAAAACAAATGCCAATCCCCTGTAAACATTGTCTTTCCTTTCGCCCTTTTATGTGCTAAAATATTGCATTATAAGGAGCGTTCCACCGATACGGTCGGGCCAGCCCTTCCGGGCAGCCCTCCCCCGCTCCGGTACGCCCCTGCCAAATCTCTGCAAAAGGAGTGACAGTGTGTGAATTTTTCCGTCAATAGCCCCATCCTGTTCGTGCTGGCCGGGATCATCATTCTGGCCGTGCTGCTGCAGTCGGTCTTTTTCCTGGTGCGTGCCGTCCGCCGCAGCAAGGAGATCGGCATGGACCAGCAAAGGCTGCGCAAGACCATGGTCACCGCCGGTGTTTTCACCATCGCCCCGGCCGTCGCCATCGTCATCAGCGTCATCACCCTCTCCAAGGACCTCGGCCTGCCGCTGCCCTGGCTGCGCCTTTCGGTGGTCGGCTCCCTCTCCTACGAGACCATTGCCGCCACCAACGCCGAAAGCGCCATGGGCCTCACCTTCGGGCAGGTTTCCGCCCTTACCGCTTCCCAGTATGTCACCATCGCCTGGGTCATGACCATCAGCATCATGCTGGGCATCTGGCTGGTACCGCTCATCGGTAAAAAGCTGCAGGGCGGCATGACCAAGATAGAAAACCGTGATAAGCGCTGGGGCGATATCCTCTCCTCCGCCCTGTTCATCGGTATGATCGCCGCTTTCCTCGGCTATGTGTTCTGCGATTTCGGCACCATCTTCCACGGCGATCCCTCCGGCCTTATCCCGGTATGCGTTATGATCGTTTCCGCCGTTATTATGGCGCTGTGCGGCCTTATCATGAAAAAGACCGGCTGGCACTTGGTGGGCGATTACGCCCTGCCGATGAGTCTTATTCTCGGCATGGCCTCCGCCATTCCCATCACCGGCTGGCTGTCCTAAGGGAAAGGAGGATCACACCATGAAAAAAGCAAATATGACTTATATGGATTCCGTCCACCACTACGGCCGCGTCTGGAACCTTTCGATGATGGTTCTGCTGCTGATGTTCCCCGCCGCCGTCTCTATCATCTTCCACGCCCCTGCCGATGGCAAGGGCCTCCTGATGGGCCTCATCGCCACCGCCCCCATGTACTGGGCGGTCGGATTTATTGAAACGCTGACCTATGTGCCCATGCTGGGCGCAGGCGGCAGCTACCTCTCCTTCGTCACCGGCAATATCAGTAATCTCAAGCTCCCCTGTGCCCTCAACGCGCTGGAGCAGGCCGATGTGAAAGCCAACAGCGAGGAAGGCGAGATCGTTTCCACCGTGGCCATTGCCGTTTCCAGCATCGTCACCACCGTCATCATCATTCTGGGCGTCATTCTCATCATCCCGCTCACCCCGGTGTTGGAAAGCCCCGCCCTGGCCCCCGCCTTCGCGCAGATCCTGCCCGCCCTGTTCGGCGGCCTGGGTGTGGTGTTCATCTCAAAGAACGCCAAGCTCTCCATCGCCCCCATCTGCCTGATGCTGGTTCTCTTCATCTTCGTTCCCGCCCTCAATTCCAGCACCGTCGGCATTATGGTGCCGGTCAGCGTGCTGTTCACCGTGGGGGTGGCCCGCATCCTGTATAAAAAGGGGATCCTGTGATCCCATAAAATACTGCAAGGAGGTTTTCTGTCATGATCGTTCTGTATATCATATTGGCCGTTCTCGTCCTGCTGCTGGCTGTGGTGCTGCTGCGCACCGCGGCGTTCCGTCCCAAGGCCGAAGCCTTCAGGACCTATGCCCCCGTTGAGTTTGACCGCGAAGCCGCTGTAACCAACCTTCAGCAGCTCATCCGCTGCCGCACCGTCAGCTACACCGATGCCTCCAAGGAGGACCCGGCGGAATTCGAAAAGCTCATCGCCCTGCTGCCGGAATTATATCCCCATGTTTATGAAAAATGCACCCTCACCCGCCTGCCGGACCGCGGCCTGCTGTTCTACTGGGCGGGCAAGGCCCACGATGAGGCTTCGGTCATGATGGCGCACTTTGATGTTGTCCCGGTGGAGGAGGAGAACTGGAAAAAGCCCCCCTTCGAGGGCATCATTGAGGACGGCGTGCTGTGGGGACGCGGCACCCTTGACACTAAGGTCACCTTTAACGGCGTGCTGACTGCCGCCGATCATCTGATTGCGCAAGGCTTCCAACCGGAGCAGGACATTTACTTTGCCTTCTCCGGTCAGGAGGAGATCAACGGCCCCGGCGCCGTCAATATCGTCCACTGGTTCCAGGAGCACAATATCAATATCCAGCTTGTCGTTGATGAGGGCGGCGCGGTGGTCGAGGATGTTTTCCCCGGCGTCAAGCAGCCCTGCGCGCTCATCGGTATTGCCGAAAAGGGCATGATGAACCTGGAGTACAGCGTTTCCTCCGCCGGCGGTCACGCCTCCGCGCCCAAGCCCCACACCCCCGTGGGAGTACTGGCGGATGCCTGCTGCAAGGTGGAAAATCACCCCTTTACCATGCACATCACTGCCCCGGCCGCCAAGATGTTTGATACCCTCGGCCGCCACTCCACCTTCCTTTACCGCATGATCTTCGCCAACCTGTGGCTGTTCGGCGGTATTCTGGATAACCTGTGCAAAAAGCAGGGCGGCGAGCTGAACGCCCTGATGCGCACCACCGTAGCCTTCACCCAGATGCAGGGCAGCAAGGCTTCGAATGTCATCCCGCCCAGCGCCTCCATGGTCAGCAACATGCGGCTTAATCCCGCCGATACCATGGAGAGCGCCATGGAATACATCCGCGGGGTCATCGGCAATGACGCCGTAACGCTGCGCTGCGTCGAGGGCATGAATCCCAGCCCCATCAGCGAGACCGACTGCCCCGCATGGGATAAGGTCGCCTCCGCCGTAGCGGGCACCTGGCAGGGCTCTCTTGTTTCCCCCTACCTGATGGTACAGTGCAGCGACAGCCGTCATTACGGCCCCGTCAGCAACCATGTTTACCGCTTCTCCGCCATGGATCTCACCGCCGAGGAGCGCAGCACCATCCACGGCAACAATGAGCGGATCCGCACAGAGGTCATCGGCCGTGCGGTGGAGTTCTACATCCGCCTGATGAGCCAGTGCTGACCCCATAACGCCATAAAATCACCCCCGACCCTGCGGCCGGGGGGGTCCATGCTTTTATTTATTTTGCGGAAGAAGCAGAGTAGTATATCACACCGACCCCTGCTACCCATGTATCGCCGCTGTCGCTGCACTCACCAAGCTTTTCACCCTGCTTTACCGTATCGCCGGGCTTCAGTGTCACATTTTTCAGGTGTCCGTACAGGATCGCGCTGCCGTCCTCATGCCGGATCAATACCGGCTGCCTGCCCATAAGACCGATCCATCGCTCCTTGTACTCCGGCGGCGTCTGTTCCACCACGCCGTCCCGCATGGCCACCGCCGCAGTCCCGGCCGGCGCTTCAAAAAGGCGGTAGGTAGGACAGCTTGTCCCTATTACTCCTTGGGTCATTGTCCCGTTTTTCGCCGGAGCAATGTATGCGCTGTCCTCTGTCCATTCCACGGTCTCCATCGGCAGAACAGGGTTCTCGTACGCGTTATGTCCCACCGTAAAGCCCGTCACGGTTCCGTCTCGGGCGGTCTTCAGTGTTATATCCTCCTCCCGCACCAGACTGAACTCAATGCCGAAAACTCCCGAAGAACCGTTTCCGAAATTTCCGCTGTCTCCCGTTGTACCCAGCTGCGTATAAGGCATCACCTCATCGCCTGCCTGCACATAAAGCTCCTCGCAATGGGCATATACCGCATACAGTCCGTCTTCCTGCCGTATCAGGATACACCGACCCATTCCCTGGTTCCAGCCCTTCTCCGCAGTATATACGACCGTTCCAGCCTGCAGTGCGGTAAACGGGGTCCCTTTCTGTCGGCTGTAGAATGCCGTCACACCCCGAACCGGCTCCTCAAGTCTGTATCCGGCAAACGGCTCCCTGTAATAATATCGGTCAAATATCTCCTCAAAAGCCGGTTCGTCCTCCGCTGCGGGGGATTGCCGCAGCAGGTTGACTCCGCCGCAGTAGACCGCCTCGATCTCCTCCGGCGCTATGGCCCTGCAGAATATCATCTTCATTTCTGTTTTTGTTGCTGTCTGGTTCTCGTCTCTGCTTCTCAACTCGACCTCTGTACCGTCTTTCAAATACACAGCCCAGCCCTGCGACAGGTCTATCAGTCGGTCTACCGTAATCTCCATCGAGACCGGAGAGCATTTCACTGTTACGCCCTCCGCTGCATCCAGCTCCACACTCTCCACCGTCTGCGGGATATCAAAGCTGACCTCCCATTCGGCGTCATACTCCGGCACCCGCTGCCATCTTCCCGGCTGGATAAATTGCAGGTTCGGCAGTTCCTCCTCCGCCACATCATAATAGTCCACACTATAGAAAATGTCATTACGTCCACCGACATTCTCCACTCTCTCCCCTGTGCTGTCGCAAAGGACTCCATGGGGCGGGCTGTCCGGTTCAGTACAGTCCTCCCTGCTGCGCGCAAAAACATACAGTCTTCCGTCTTCATAGTACGCCATATCAATGGTTTGCACCACTTCACCATCGGTATTACGCACCTCATAGCTGCCCTCACCGTCACCTATCATCTGCGGGTAGTTTGAGATCCACTCGTCAAGATCTACCCCCTTGCGCACTGCGCTGTCGCACAGCGCTTTCATATCCACCTTCGCAATAAAGGTATCTCCCGTCCGTTCCAGATGTCCCAGCCCGCTTACCCGCAGGTGGGCGGTGCTGTCCCGCATGGCGTCGTTCCAGTCCGCCACCAGATAGCCGCACAGAATATTGCTCTTTTCCTTGGGCCGCTCCGCCGAGAAAATATACCCGCCGCCGGTATCCACACTTGCCTCCCCGAAGTCCAGCCGGCCATCCACGGTGCTCCTCTCCCCGAAGATCGCCGCAGGCGCCTGCATCTCCCACAGCAGGTACAGCACCCGTTCATCCGCCAGCGCCTCCGTCACCGTAAAGGTGATGTCCCCGGCATCCACCTGCACCGCCAGCGGCTCGGTGTTTTCCTCCACTCCCTTGGTCTGGGTACCCAGTATGTCTTTCCAGCCAAAGTATTTCCCCGCCGCCACCGCCGTAGCGGTCAGCAGCACCACAGCGGCCGCCAGAGGCAGTACCCGCCGCAGCCACAGCACCCTGTTTCCCTTGCGGGGAATGCTCGCTTCCTCTATCATATCTGCCGGGACCTCGCCCAGCAGCTCCCACAGTTCCTTTCGCTTCATAGCGTAATCTCCTCCTTTTCCAGCTCGTTGCGCAGGTCGCGCCGCAGCCGCTCCAGTATGCTCCTGGCCCGCCGCGGGGAAATGCCGCTGTGTGCAGCCGCCGTTTTTACCGGCTCCGCCCACCAGTACCGCCGCAGGAACAGTATCCGTTCCTCCGGGGTCAGCCCCCGCAAAAAGCGCTCCAGCGCTGCCGCTATGGCCCTGCGCTCCCAATGCTGCTCCGGGGTGTCCCGGTCGGGCAGCATCTCGCCCAGCTCCTCCCAAATCAGCGTCATTTCTCCGCCGCCGCGCTTTTGCCGGTTCTGCTTTTCCAGCCGGTTCAGCGCCAAATTGCGGGTAATGCGCCCCAGATAAGCTGCCAAACTTCTCGGCTCCTCCGGTGGGATACTGTTCCATGCGCGGTGCCATGTATCGTTCACACATTCTTCGGCGTCCTGCCTGTTCCGCAGGATATTTCGGGCGATGGTGCCGCACAGGGCGCCGTACTGCCGCTCGGTTTCGGTTAAAGCTGTTTCGCTTCGTTCCCTGTACAGCCGCAGAATTTCCTCGTCCTTCATGCTCCTGCCTCCTTTCGTTTGGGTTGAAGTACTTCACCCTTATTGACCGCGTTTTTTCTCCCCCGGCCGGCTCTTTTCAGAGTCTTTCTATCCGCGCACCACGGCGGGCGCCCCTCCGCTTTTGTCGTGCTGACCCTGACGGGCAGCCCTCCCCGCTGCGGCGCGCCCGCCTTCCCACTGTCCCCATCTTTCGGGTTATTAAAAAAGCCCGCCAAGCGGCAGGCTTTCTTTTTTCTCAATAAAACTTCAGTAAATTGGTGTAATGCTCCGGCAGCACAATACCCTCGGTAGTGTGCACCCGCATTCCATCGCGGAACACCAGCATAGTGGGCAGGTCCTTCACATGGAAGCGCTCCCCCAGCGCGATATCATCGGTCACATTGATGCGGCACACCTTCACATCGTATTGCTCCGCCTCCATCAAAAATTTCTGATAGACCGGCTCCATGGCCGCCGCAAAGGGGCTGAACCCCGCCGTAAAGTACAGGTAGGTCTTGCCCTCCCGGGTGATGCTATCCACATTTTTGCTGTTTATCTCCACCATCTGCATGGTCAGTCACTCCTTTTCGCTGTGAATTCCGTCCCTATTTTACCACGATTCTGCCCAAAAGAAAACCTTTTCCCGGCGAATTTCGCTCATTTGCTTGCATTCCTACCCAAAACAATGTAACATAGAAGTACCAAGAAACTTCTTTTAGGAGGTCTGTCACATGGGCAAGTTTGTTATGAAGGAAACCAAAAACGGCGGCGTTAAGTTCGACCTGAAAGCCGGCAACGGCGAAGTCATTGCCACCTCCGAGGCATATTCCGGCGATGCCGCCTGCAAAAAGGGCATCGAGAGCGTGCGTAAAAATGCCGTAGAAGCTAAGCTGGAAGACCAGACCGTTGAGGGCTTCGAGACCGTCACCAACCCCAAGTTTGAGGTTTACACCGATAAAGCCGGTGAGTTCCGCTTCCGTCTCAAGGCCCGCAATGGCGAGATCATCGCCACCTCCGAGGGCTACAAGGCCAAGGCCAGCTGCCTCAATGGCATTGAGAGCGTCCGCAAGAATGCCCCTGACGCCCCCATTGTAGTAGCCGAATAATTTTCCCCCGCGCCAAAAGAGCGACCCATCACAGGGGTCGCTTTTTCTGCCTTCCGGCCGGTTTGCGCGGCCCGCAAGCTTACGGCCCGCAGGGCACCCCGGCTTCGCCGGGGTTAGGCGGCCTTCGGCCGCCCACGGCCGCCTGCGGCGGCCGGCCCTGCGGGCCTCCTCTCCCCACCGGGGTTCCTCCCCTCCCGCCAAAAAGCGGCCCCTCCCGGAGCCGCTTTTCTTTTATTCTCTGTTAAATTCCGTCAGCCGCAGGCCCTCGTTGCGCTCCAGCGCCCACTGGATGTTCCACTCACTCGCGAAGAGCAGCAGATTGTTGCCCTTCAGATCCTGCACCCACTTGGTGTCACTGGTCAGCGTCATGGTCTTGGGGTCGGCGTCGCGGCTTGCGATCCACCGGATATACCCATAGGGCAGGTCGCTGCGTCGGATGTCCACACCGTACTCGTTCTTCAGCCGGTATTCCAGCACCTCAAACTGCAGCACACCTACCACGCCCACGATCACACGCTCCATGCCGCCGCCCGGCTCGGTAAAGATCTGGATGGCGCCCTCCTGCGCAATCTGGGTAATGCCCTTTACAAACTGCTTGCGCTTCAGGGTATCCACCTGCTCTATCGCCGCAAAGTGCTCCGGTGCAAAGGTGGGAATTCCCTCGAACTGCACCTTCATTTTGGGATCGCACACCGTATCCCCGATGGAGAAAATGCCGGGGTCGAACACCCCGATGATATCGCCGGCATACGCCTCCTCTATGATCTCGCGGTTTTCCGCCATCATCTGCTGCGGCTGCGCCAGCTTGATGCGCTTGCCTTCCTGCACATGCAGGTACTCGGTGTCCTTCTGGAACTTTCCGGAGCAGATCCGCATAAAGGCAATGCGGTCGCGGTGGTTCTTGTTCATATTCGCCTGGATCTTGAACACAAAGGCAGAAAAGCCCTCGTCAAAGGGATCCACCACACCATCGGCGGTTTTGCGGGGCAGTGGGGGCGTCGTCATCTTCAGGAAGTTTTCGAGGAAGGTTTCCACGCCAAAGTTGGTCAGCGCCGAGCCGAAGAACACCGGGCTGAGTTTGCCGTGCCGCACCTTCTCCAGGTCAAATTCATAGCTCGCGCCGTCCAAAAGCTCTATGTCATCTACCAGCGCCTGCCGCTGGTACGGCCCCAGCAGCTCATCCAGCCGCGCAGTATCGGTAATGTCGCACTCGATGGTCGCCAGCTTATTCTGCCCGTTGTGGAATTCATTAAAGGCCAGAATTTCCCGCCGGTCGCGGTCAAATACGCCCTTAAAATCCACGCCGCAGCCAATGGGCCAGTTCACCGGGTAGGTGCCAATGCCAAATTCCTTCTCCAGCTCCTCCAGCAGGTCAAAGGGATTGCGCGCCTCACGATCCAGCTTATTGATAAAGGTAAAGATGGGAATATCCCGCATGGCGCACACCTTAAAAAGCTTTCGGGTCTGCGGCTCGATGCCCTTCGCGGCGTCGATCACCATCACGGCGCTGTCCGCCGCCATCAGGGTGCGGTAGGTATCTTCACTAAAGTCCTGGTGTCCCGGGGTATCCAGAATATTGATGCAATACCCCTGGTACTCAAACTGCATTACCGAGCTGGTGACCGAAATACCGCGCTGCTTTTCGATCTCCATCCAGTCGGAAACCGCATGGCGCGCGGTTTTCTTCCCCTTTACCGAACCCGCCAGCTGAATCGCCCCGCCGTACAGCAGGAATTTCTCGGTCAGTGTGGTCTTACCGGCATCCGGGTGGGAGATAATGGCGAAGGTCCTCCGCCGGCTGATTTCCTCTTTCAAACTTGCCACAGTGTTTCGTCCTTCCTTTGGCACTTATTTTCTGCCGCTTTTCCACCGCGGCGCAAATCACAAGCATATATTTTACCACATTTCCTGCCCTATTACAAGGCAGAAGCCCGTTTATTCCGTACTTTTTCGGTACATCCAGCTGGGGGTGTCCTCTCCCTCGCCCATGGCATCACACAGGTATTCCCACCCATACCGCTCATAAAAACAGATATGGTCGGTCAGCAGGTACAGCATTTTTGTCCCCCGCTCCTCCATGCTCTCCCGGTACGCCTCCAGCGGGATTCCCCACTTTTGGTGGAACCACGCCGCCGCTTTTTCCAGCCACTCGGCCCGCTCATCTATGTAGATCAGTTCATATCCCATTTTTCTCGGTCTTCTTTCCGCCTGCCGCAGGCCCACCGGCTCCGCCGCACACCCGCCTTCGCGGGCGTACCCCGGCGCCCCAACGGGACGCCGGGAGGCCGGGCTTTGCCCGGCAGCGGCTCCGCCGCCTGCCCCTGCACCTACCTTTATTTTACGGTATGCCCAGTTTGCCGACCGCCATTTTTACACAAAGTAAAAATTCACATCCCACGCTGGCAGGCAGGGGTAATGCCGCACATATACCTTATATTCCGGCTGAATAGCCAGCACCTCCAGCGGTAGCCGCCACAGATCCTCGCTGCGGTGGTACCCCGCGATTAGGAGCTTCGGCCGGTGCCGCCGCAGCGTCTTGGCCATGCCCGCTATCGCCTCTGCCTCCATCCCCTCCACATCCATGTTGATGAGACTCACCGTCTGCCCGCACAGGATGTTATCCACACTGTCCAGCTCGGTCATGGCGCCGCCCGCCGCCAGGCGGGAGCCACGCCCAGCCCCACCCGCGAAGGGCAGCCGCGCGTACCGGCTGTACGCCCCCAGCCGGTACAGAATGCAATCATGCAGCCCCGCCGTATTCCGTTCCAGCTTCGCAAAGGTCACAGGATCCGGCTCCAGCGCCGTGATGCGCCGCCACTCCCCCGCATACCCTATAAATTCCGCTATGGTATCCCCGGTGTAGGCCCCCAGGTCCATGTAGTGCTCCTCTTTTCCCGGCCGCAGGATGTTCTCCCACGCCTCCCTTGGCTCACTTTCGCACCCGCGCAGCAGTTTAATATCACCGGTCAATTTATATTTCACCACATCCCGCAGCACTTTCCGGGAGTGATCATCCGCCAGCAGTCCGTATACCCGCTCCAGCTCCTCCCGGTGGGCTTTCGCGTATTCCCGGGTAAAGATCTCCTCCCCCGCCACCGGCACATCCGGGGCATACAGCTCCTGCTCCCCGGCCAGCTTCTCTATCTGCGCCATGGTCTCCGGCCGGTGGGTGCCAAAGCACACCAGCACCACCATCTCGCCGTACCGTTCCCTGGCCGTCCGGTAGTCGGTCACCGGGCAGCCCATAAATTCCTGCCCCCGGGTAAAGCCCTCGCTCGCGAACACCCCCGCTATGGGGATCTCCCGCTTCTTCAGCTCGGCGGCTATCTTCTCCGCCCCGTCCCCCATCCCATACAGCAGGATGGGCTTCCCCGTCGCCTTCAGTTTTTCCCACATTGTCCTTCCCCACTCCCTGCAAAATCCAGATTTGGGGGTCGCGCGCGCGTTACACGCGCGTACGCGCTCGCTGCGCTCGCGCGCCTTCCGCGCCCTGCGGGCGCGGGCGCGGCCCCCTCCCCCACCGGAATTCTCCCTCCATTTTACCACATTCCCCGGCCGGCCGCAAACCGCCGTTCACAAAAAATTTGCAATTTAATTTATATAAATCGCTTGACAATTTTCATATTTCGGTTTACAATAAGCTTGCAAGCCGAAAAAGGAGGTGAACCGGCGGCATGAAAAAGAATGTCTATTCCCTCGTCCTATCGGAGGATGTGGTGCATGAGATCGATAAGCTGGCCTACCAGCGCGGCACCAACCGCAGCAATATGGTCAACCAGATCTTGGCCGAATACGCCAGTCTTATCACCCCGGAAAAGCGCATGAGTCACCTCCTTGCGGAGGTCCGCCGCCATTTCGAATCCGCCGCGGGCTTCCAGCTGCCGGAGGCCGCCTCCGCCGGGATGATGAATCTCCGGACGGCCCTGCGCTACAAGTACAATCCTACCGTCCGTTACAGCCTGGAGCTTTCCCGGGATAATCAATCCATCGGCACCCTCCGGGTCTCGCTGCGGACGCAGAATACCCAGCTCATCATGGCCATGGTCAATTTTTACGGCCTGTGGGATACCGTGGAAACGGTTTTCCTGGGACGGCAGCAAAGCCTGGTGGATGGCGAACGCTATCTCCGGGTTTTGATGCTGCAAAGCCCCACCCCCCAAAGCCTGCTGCTGGGCAGCGAAGCTCTCGGCGAGCTCATCGCCGATTATATTTCCACCTTCGATGCAGCCCTCAAGCTGTATTTTTCGGAACCGGAGCCGGATTCCCGCGAAACAAAAGCGAAGATCGAACGGCTGTACCGGGAATACTTTGAGCGGCGGAATGTCGCCGTATAAAACAAGCAAATTCACCATGTGAGGAGGATGTTTTATGAACCTCAACCAATTCACCCAAAAAAGTGTAGAAGCCGTGCAGGCCGCCCAGCAGATGGCCTCCGCCCGGCAGAATCAGCAGATCGAGCAGGAGCACCTGCTGCTTGCCCTGCTGGAGCAGAAAGAGGGGCTCATCCCCCAGCTGATGCAGAAAGCCGGTGTGGAACCCGCCGCCCTGCGGCAGAAGCTCACCGCCGCGGTGGAGCGTCTGCCCCAGGTTTCCGGCAGCGGCGCTGGGCAGATGTACCTCTCCCGCGACCTGGAGCAGGCCCTGAACGAGGCCGAAAAGATCGCCCGTGAGATGCACGATGAGTACACCTCCGTCGAGCACCTGATGCTCGGCCTCTTTGAGAAAACCGATGACACCCTGCGCTCCCTGTTCCGGGAAGCGGGGCTCACCAAGGAAAAATTCATGGCGGCGCTGCGGCAGGTGCGGGGCAACCGTACCGTCACCAGCGATACCCCGGAAGAAACCTACGATGTGCTGAAAAAATACGGCCGCGACCTGACCGAGGCTGCACGCGCCCAGAAGCTCGATCCCGTCATCGGGCGGGATGAGGAGATCCGCAATGTCATCCGCATCCTTTCCCGCAAGAGCAAGAACAACCCCTGCCTCATCGGTGAACCCGGCGTAGGTAAAACCGCCATTGCCGAAGGGCTGGCCCTGCGGATCGTGGCCGGGGATGTGCCGGAAAACCTGAAGGATAAGACCCTGTTCTCGCTGGATATGGGCTCCTTGGTGGCCGGTGCCAAATTCCGCGGCGAGTTTGAGGAGCGCCTCAAGAACGTGATCCAGGAGGCCACCGAAGCTGACGATGTCATCCTGTTTATTGACGAGATGCACACCATCATCGGTGCCGGTTCTGCCGAGGGCTCCATCGATGCGAGCTCCATGCTCAAGCCTGTGCTTGCGCGCGGTGCCTTCCAGATTATCGGCGCCACCACGGCCGAGGAGTTCCGCAAGTACCTCACCAAGGACCCGGCCTTCGAGCGTCGCTTCCAGACTATCGATGTCGAGGAGCCGAGTGTCGAGGACACCGTCAAGATTCTGACTGCGCTCAAGCCGCGCTACGAGGAGCACCACCACGTGCGCTACACGCAAGGTGCCATCGAAGCCGCCGCGAACCTCTCCAACCGCTATATCCAGGACCGCTTCCTGCCCGATAAGGCCATCGACCTCATTGACGAGGCCGGTGCCCGCGCTCGCATCGCCGCGAATCGCGCGCCCGAGCCGGTGCGCGAGGCCGAGCATCGCATCGAGGAGCTCAAGGCCGCCGCGCAGGAGGCCACCGAGAGCGACGACATGAACAAGGCTGCTGAGATCACCGAGCAGCAGAAGGCTGCCGAGATTGAACTCGCCGAGGCCAAGGCTGCCTGGACGGCTGAGCTCGACGCCAGCCCGCTCACCATCGATGTCTCCCAGATCGCCGATATCGTGTCCGTGACCTCGGGCGTGCCGGTGTCCTCGCTTACCGAGAGCGAGAGCCGTCGCCTGCTGCAGGCCGAAAACGTGCTCAAGACGCGCATCATCGGTCAGGATGAGGCTGTCGAGGCCGTTGCCAAGGCCGTGCGCCGCAGCCGCTCACCGCTCAAGGATCCGCGTCGCCCCGGCGGCAGCTTTATCTTCCTGGGTCCCACCGGCACGGGCAAGACCGAGCTCGCCAAGACACTTGCCGAGTACCTCTTTGGCAGCAAGGATGCGCTCATCAGCTTCGACATGTCCGAGTTCGGTAGCGAGTTCGAGGTTTCCAAGCTCATCGGTAGCCCTCCGGGTTACGTCGGTCACGACGAGGGCGGTCAGCTCACTAAGGCCGTTCGTCGCCACCCGTACTCGGTCGTGCTGTTCGACGAAATCGAGAAGGCGCACCCCGATATCTTCAACATCCTG
>ERZ827469.744-NODE-744-length-34711-cov-6.827130_pt1 | contig 34711 bp, 30 predicted proteins | sample MGYA00519917_ERZ827469 | MGnify/ENA primary metagenome ERZ827469 (study PRJEB31778, sample SAMEA3449314) | human gut metagenome | biome: human gut; feature: human-associated habitat; material: faeces | place: United Kingdom | collected 2010/2012 ... | reverse complement strand
TCATCCGTGCCAGCGTCATTGGCTACAGCGATCTGGAAGCCAACAACTTCGATTATGCCGCCGTCAAGGCCAAGGGCCTGCAGCGCACCGAGGGCAAGGAATATGTTGTGAATGACGGCGATGTCATCGAGTTCCTGTTCAATGTATAATTGCCCGTATAACGCCTTTTCTAGGAGAATGCAAGATGATTATTGGCATTATGGGCGCTATGCCCGATGAAGTGGATCAGCTGTGTGCCCGGCTGGAAAGTGTAACCAAGGAGCAATACGCCGGGGTGGACTACCACCGCGGCACCCTGCACGACAAGCAGGTCATTGTCTGCTGTGCGGGCATGGGCAAGGCCAACGCCGCCTCCACCGTGCAGGTGCTTTGCACAAAATACGGCATTGACAGGCTGATTTTCAGCGGCATTGCCGGCAACATGACCAGCAAGATCGGCATCGGCGATGTCTGCATCGGCGAGACGGTCGTTTACCACGACGCAGAGCTGAGCATGATTGCCCAAAGCGCACCGTTCCAGACCGAATACCACGGAGACCCCGCTCTTGTGCAGACCGCGCTGGACGCCTGCACTGCCTGCGGCGTGAAGGCCATTGCGGGCAAGATCGCTACCGGCGACACCTTTGTAGGCGATGCCGAGACGAAAAAAGCCATCGAGGAAAAGTGCCATCCCGACTGTGTCGAGATGGAGGGCGCTGCGGTCAGCCAGATCGCCGGGCGCAACGATGTCCCCTGCGTCATCCTGCGCGCCATGAGCGACAACGCGGACGAGAGCGGCTATGAGGTTCTGGTCGTCAAGCAGTTCAGCATTGCGGAGTACATCAAGACCGCGACCGAGATCGTCGCGCGGATGATCGAGAGCCTGTAAATTCTTATAAAAAAGCACCTGCCTGTGTAGAATAGGCAGGTGCTTTTTTGTTGTAGGGGGCGGCGTCCTCGATGCCCCGCGGGCGCATGCCGGTGCGCGTCCGCCATGGCAATCCATTTGCGGGCAATAAGGGCAAGCCTGCCCCTCATCAGTCCGCTTCGCGGACAGCTTCCCCCAAGGGGGAAGCCTTTCTCAAAAATACGCCTTGATCTGGAACTTATCCTCTGCTGCTTTTTCCTCCACCTTCAGATGCTCGTGGTTGAAGTCAAACTTTACGCTCTTGCAGTCATCGGTGTTGCGGGTCAGGCGCAGCAGCTGCTCGACCCGCTTCTGCTCCTCCTTCGTATAGAAAAGGTAGCTTGCGCCCTGCTTGCGGGCACGGCCGGTGCGGCCGATGCGGTGGGTGTAATGCTCGTTTTCCTCGGGCACATCGTAGTTGATGACCGCGTCCACATCGGAGACATCAATGCCGCGGGCTGCAACATCGGTGGCCACCAGCACATCGATCTCGCCGGCCTTGAACCGGGTCATGATCCGGTTGCGCTCCGCCTGCGACAGGTCGCCGTGCAGGCAGTCCACATTAAAGTTCAGGCGCGCCAGCTGGTTGGCCAGCATACCGGTGTTATACTTGGTGTTGCAGAAGATCATGACCCGCTTGTAGCCCTCGGAGATGATGATCTGCGCGGCATCCGCCAGCTTGTCGCGGCCGGTGGTCAGCAGCTTGTACTGGGCGATCTTCGGGCTGGAATCCTCAACGGGGCGGACACTGACCTCGGCGGCATTGTGCTGGTACAGCCAGCCGATGTCCAGCACCTCGCGGCTGATCGTGGCCGAGAACATCGACAGGCTCTCGCGGTGCTTCATCAGGTCGATAATGTACTTCACATCCTTGTAGAAGCCCATGTTCAGCATCTCATCGGCCTCGTCCAGCACCACGGTCCGAACCTGCGACACATCAATGGCGTGGTGCCGGTAATGGTCCATCAGGCGGCCCGGCGTGGCCACAACGATCTGGCAGCCCTGTTTGAGCTGTCGCTGCTGCTTATCCATGCCTGCGCCGCCGTAGACGCAGACAATCTTGATCTCCGGCAGGAACTGCGCCAGATTTTGCAGGTCCTGCGCGATCTGCTGGGCCAGCTCCCGCGTGGGGCTCAGGACGACTGCCTGCGGCTTGAGGCTGGCAGGGTCCACCTTGGACAGGATGGGGATACCGAACGCCACCGTTTTGCCGGTGCCCGTAGGCGCCTTGGCGATCATATCATGCCCGCCCAGCATCAGCGGGATGACCTTCTCCTGAATTTCGGTCATATCGGTAAAGCCCATCGCCTGCGTAGCGCGGATGATCTCGGGCGAAACATTGGTAAGCTCGGTAAACTGCATGGTCATACTGCCTTTCGGTTTTTTACTATTATAACAACATTTTGCGCTGCCTGCAACCCACAAAAAAAGCTTCCCCCGCAGGGGAAGGCTTTTCTTACTTGTTCTTACTCGTCCGCCGGGCCGCCTTGCCGGAGGTTTTCTTCTCGGTCTGGGTGCGGGTCGTGCGCCGCGGCTCCTCCTTGGGCTTGGGGGCAGGCGTTTCCTTATTCAGCAGCCGCTCGGGCACAGGATCGAGCCTCCAAAGCTGGTTCTCACCGAATACATCCTGCCAGATCTGGGCCTGCGTGCCGTTGTCAACGCGCATACCTACAAGGTCGATGACCTTATCCGCGAGCACATTGCGCAGCTTGACCTTGCCACCGCCCGCGTCAACGATCTGCCAGCGCTGACCGGCACCGGCCGTGCGGCTCCACTGGTGTACCCAGGTGCCGTTGCTGACGCCGGACATAGCCAGATCCATGACCTTGCCGGTAAAGCGGTTTTTGATGCGGTACTCGCCCTCGGCCGATTCCTCAAAGCTCCACTGCTGCCAGGGCTGGCCCTCATAGCTCCACAGACGGACCGAGGCACCGTTCTCAGTGTTGAAATCGGCCACTTCCAGCACGCGGCCGTTGGCTGCTGCAATCGTATAGTAGGCATCCGGGCGGATGACGGTCTGGGCAGATTTCCTCATGGTAGATCCTCCTTTTAGACAGAATCACATACAGTGTCTGTCCGTTTTTTCCATTATAGCACAACTGCCGCGCGCTGTTTCACCAAAATTTCACAGCCGAGTTTGGCCATTATGCCAAGGTTTTTGGCATAGCGCCGTTTTTATGGACATTTTTGTCCGTCCGGCACTTGCATTTTTTGTACATATGTATTATTATATAGTATACGTTTGTGTACAGTCGCAGTACGGCTGTACGGAGGGAGAGTTCAGCTATGAGAATCGCATTAATTGCCCACGATTCCCGCAAGGAGTTGATGGCGCAGTTCTGCACAGCCTATCTGCGCATTTTGTCGGAGAACGAACTGGTTGCCACCGGTGTGACCGGCAAGATCGTCCACGATGCCACCGGGCTGCCGGTGCGCTGCCTGTATCCGGGCGGGCGCGGCGGTGCCGAGCAGATCGCTGCAATGATCGGCTGCGGTGAGATCGACATGCTGCTCTTTTTCCGCGATCCGGTCAGCGCCAAGCCCGGCGAGCCGAATGATGTGATGCTGCTGCGCCTGTGTGACATGCACACGATCCCCGTTGCCACCAACATTGCCACAGCCGAGGTGCTGATCCACGGCCTTGAGCGCGGCGACCTTGCCTGGATCGAGCTGCAGCGCGGACGGAAGTGACCCATAACAAATTGACATAGGGCAAAACAGTTCCGCCAAAAAGGCAGAATGTTGAGCAAAACAGGATTAGGCCCCGGCGCTCCGCGCCGGGGCCCCTTTTCTTTCCCGAATCGATTTCAGATTATAAACAACTCCGTCGTTTCTCCGCCACTTTTTCAGAATATAATCAGAAAAAAATCTGAGAAAATGCGCTGCGAGCGGAACGGAGTGGAGCGAGCCTACACGAGAAAAATTTGGAAAACACCTTTGCCTTTTCGGAAATTTTCAAGTGCCTCTCCATATAGTATATTTTGTCGATTTTGGGAGATTTGAGAAAACGGCTTTGCCCCACAACACAAAATTGTGCGTTGTAGCACTGTGTTGTTGGGGCAAGGCCGTTTTCCTGTTTTGCCAAAAGGCACACTCATTTTCCATTTTTCGCAGAAAATCCGCATTTTTGTTTGATTTTTGGAAAAACAGGAAATTTTCTGTGCCCCAATAGGGCAAAGATATTTTCCTTTTTTGGCGGTTCAAAATCCAGCCCCGGAAAGGGGCGCTATTATGCGCAAACAAGTTCAAAAAGAGCGTTGCACCAAAATCAAACTGGAAAAATGTCCGCGTGTCTGCTGTCTGTATGACAAAGTACAGCTTGCCGCCGCGCGGATGCTCAACGCTGACCCGTCCATCGTCCAAGTAGAGTGCAATATTCCACTTCAACTGAACGAAATTCCGTCTGACGACTTAAATCTGCCGAGCGAAACCTACACAACGGATTTTGTTATCCATTTTGCAGACGGAAAAATCGCCGTCCGTGAAGCCGTTTTCCGCTCACATCTAAGCCGCCCATCTGTCGCTGAACGATTGGAATTATCCCGCCGATACTGGAAGCAACAGGGCATTGACGACTGGGGTATCATCATCGACAAGGAGCGTATACCATGAGACAAAATGATTTGCTCAAATCCGACACAGGTGACCATCTGCGGGTCTTGCTTTACGGCGACCAGCAATCTTATGTTGTCAACTGTCAACGCTGCAAAATGCCTTTTCCAATCTCAACGCCGAGCCTTTTACAGATGGAAAAACTGCCGCAGGATATGTACCGTTTACTCTCACTCGACGAGGATATTTCCGAGCGTCAGCGCCAGCAGCGTGACCGCCGCGCTGAATTGATTGCACCGCTTTTGGTTGAGGAATGTATCTGCGATAAATCCTATCGCAACAGGGTCTTGCGCGAGATTGTCTCTGGCAATTCCATTTCTCGCAAAACCGTCCTGCAATATCTATGGTTATACTGGGTCTACCAAAGTAAAAATGCACTCATACCCGCAGAAAAGTCTCCCACAGAGAAACGCCCTTTGTCGTCAGATGAAAAAACTATCCGCTGGGCGCTAAACAAATTTTACTACACCCCGCAAAAGCAGAGCTTGCAGACCGCTTACAAAATGATGCTTCGTGCAAAATATTGTGACGCTAAAGGCAGGTTAAAACCAGACTATCCCTCGTTTTGGCAGTTCCGCTATTTTTTCCGCCAGCACCGTGACCCTATCAGCGAGAGCATCAGCCGCGAGGGTATCAAGGCATACCAGCGCAATCACCGCCCATTTACCGGGGCTGTCAGCGACTATGCGGGCACGATTGGCACATACATGACCGATGCCACCGTTGCGGACATCTACATTGTCAGCCGTCTGTCTCGCCGCCCTATTGGCAGACCTGTTATCTACACAATGGTCGATGCGTACAGCCGTCTGATTACCGGTGTGTATGTCGGCATAGAGGGCGGGCAGTATGCCTTGCGTTTGTTGCTGCAAAACACCTTTGCCGACAAAGTATCCTTTTGTCGCCAGCACAACATAGAGATTGACCCGCAGGACTGGCCGAGCCATCACCTACCGACAAAAATTATGACTGACCGGGGAAGTGAATTTCTCGGTGGCCCGCTGGAAAACCTTTGTGAAAGCTATGGAATTGAAATTGAAAATCTGCCCGCCTATCGCCCCGATTTGAAAGGTGTAGTTGAAAAACTTTTCGACCTTATTCAGAGTGCATACAAGCCGTTGCTGAAAGGCAAAGGCGTTGTAGAATCCGACATACAGGAGCGCGGCGCTCCCGACTATCGCAGACAAGGCACACTTGATTTAGAGCAATTTACCGCTGTCGTTCTGCGCTGTGTTCTCTTTTACAACTCTCAATATATCCAAACAGGTTTCATTCGCACCCCTAACATGGCAAGCGCTGGTATCACGCCCACCGCTGCTGCCATCTGGTCGTTTTGCTTGGCACAAGATGATTGCCCTGTGTCAGTTGCCAGTGACCCCCATTTGCTTTACGCGCTACTCCCCCGCGCGGATGGAAAAATCACACAACGCGGGCTTGAACTATTTAATTTGCGTTTTTCAAACTGCACTTTTAAAAAGCGTTTCGTAACTGCCGGGCTGAATGGCCGGGAACTTGTCAAAGTCGCATATAGTCCAGATTGCCTTGATAACGTTTATCTGTACGAAAACGGCGACTATATCCCGTTCACATTGGCACAAAAAATATATCTTGGCAAATCCTTAGCTGAAATCGCAGATATGCAGCAGAACGAAAAAAGCGAGAGCGCCAACTGGAAACGGCAGGAATTACAGGCGCAAATCGACCTAATGAACGACATAATGCAAATCGCAGACAACGCCGAGCGCGGCATCAGCGACAAGGGCAAAATCAGCCCGCAGATACAGCGCGGACGCACGATTGCGCGAGCGCAGGAGCATATGTCCATGATTGATTTGCTGACCGCCGAACAGGAGGAACACTTTAATGACCGCTGAATACACAACTAGTTTATTGTACCCCGGCAATCCCTATGTCGAAGCCCTGCCACCTATGCTCGCAGGTCAAGAGTTAATCCGCGCATTGGCATCTGTTCCGCCGTACAGCGCCAGTGACCGAGACCGCAGCACCGGGGAGCGTCTGCAACTTTTGTCTGCACTATATGAATTTTATCAGCCCTTGACTATGACCCTCGACCTGTATTGCGAGGTTTACAACGCCATGCAGCACTGTTATGGGCAGTACACACCGCAGCGAGAGGCAGCCTCTCTCCAACAGGGCTACGCCGCCATGCAGGGCAAGGCTGTTGCCGCATCCATCGGCGGCGGCAACTCTTTTTCCGTTGTCGGTGTGTCCGGGCTGGGCAAGTCAACGGCATTGCAGCGGGTTCTATCTCTATTTCCGCAAATCATTCACCACGAGCGCTACAACGGGCAAATGCTTTGCTGTCAGCAAATTCCCTATCTGGTCGTACAGACCCCGCACGACGGCTCTGTCAAGGCAATGATACTGGACATATATTTGCAGTTGGACGCTCTGTTGGGCACAAGCTACCAGCACTACGCATTGGCACACAAACTGACCTTGGATGTGCTAGTGAGCCAGCTTAATCAAATCGTCCGCGTCAATCATGTCGGTCTTTTGGTGATTGATGAATTGCAGAATATCGCCTACCGAAAAAACGGTATCCGTTTTATCAATTTTCTTGTCCAGTTAATCAACGGCGCGGGTGTCAGCATTTGTATGGTCGGAACGCCCCGTGTGCTGCAAGTATTACAGCAAGAGTTTCGTTCTGCTCGCCGCACGACTGGGCTGATATATGACAGATTGCCGGACGACAAGGAATTTGCCTTGCTGCTGCATGGTCTGTGGCATTATCAATATACCCGCTTTGCAACTGACCTCACACCCGAAATGCAAAGCTGGCTGTATCGCAAGACGCAGGGCATCCCGGATGTGCTTGTCAAGCTGTTGTACAATGCGCAAAAGCTGTGCATTTTAGACGGGCGTGAAAAGCTAGACCTCGAAGTTTTTGAAAGTGCATTTTTGAAAAACCTTGGTATGGTTTCTGACTATATGGCGGAGCTTGCAACAGTCCGCGTTCCCCGCACTAAAATGAAAGTGGAACACTCCCCGGCAGCGATCCGCTCACCAGAAGCCGCCTCTCCCCATGACCTGCGGGGAACGCTACGCGCCACCAAAAAAAGCGGCAGACCACCACTGGATGCCTATGCAGACTACATCAAAGGCGAGGTCGAGTTATGATTCCATTCTTCCCGACACCCTACCCGGACGAGCTATGGTACAGCGTCATTTGTCGCTATCACATCCGCAGCGGCAATCCATCGGTCAAGTATTCCATCCGCGAGTTGTACGGCGCAAATCACATTAACGTGCCTGTTGAGTTATGCGGGGCACTCTCATCATTGCTTGAGGCAATTCCGGCAAAAGCGCTCACCGCCAAAGACATTATTATGCAACACACGCTCTATCCTTATTATACACGCTTCTTTTCCAACAACCGCAAAAAAAGCGCCTATATGCTGGCGCTTAACGGCAACCGCCATGCAGGGCAACATATAGGCATCTATCAGAGCAGTAGCATGGACGCGCGGCGGCTGCGCTACTGCCCACAATGCTTTGACGAGGATATTGTGACCTATGGCGAGCCATACTGGCATCGGCTGCACCAGATACCGGGTATAGCCGTCTGCCCTCGGCACGGCTGCTGGCTGGCTGATACCGAAATCACGCTGACCGGGCACAGGCACAATCTGCTGTTTCCCGCATTGCCTGACTGCCACCTGCTCCCCACACCAGACACCACACCCACCACAGCGCAAAAGACCTATGCCGCACTGATGCAGGACGCATTGACTGCGCCGTATGATTTTTGTGACAGCAGCGGTTATCGTGCCATCATCAAGCGAGCCTTGCGCAATCGCGGTTATGCATCAGTGACAGGCGGCAGGATTTACGCCGCAAGAATTGCCGAAGCGGTCAACGCTTTTTATGGAAACAATGTTGAAAGTGTAGATTCAAAAGAGGTGTACGGTGTCGCGTCCAACAATCGCACAGTTTCTGTCCGCAAGATTTTACAGCTTGCTTGCTTTTTGGGGCTGTCACTTTCTGACCTGCTCGCCCCGCCGCCAGAGGATAACACGCTCGCAGAAATCCGGGAAATGTATCAGCAAGGAATCAGTATGTACCATATCGCCCAACTGTACGGCACAGACCGTAAGACGGTTGCCCGTTGGGTCAAGCCTTAAATACAGCCCTATGGTTTCTGCGGCGAAGTAGGTAGCCCCACCGGAATAAAGGGCTTGCCATCCCCATAGGGGGAAAGCACTTTCAGGCGGTAGCGTTTCCGTTTGGCTTCAATTTCCGCTTGTACACCTGTATAGCGGCGCTCCAACACTTTTTGCTTTTGTCTGTTGCCGTTGGCAACCATGAGGGGGTTAATCACCCAGTTACAGTTGCAGTACCGTATTATCAGATTGCGTTTTTTCAGCTTTTGGACGGCTCGATTGACCGTCGGAACAGAAACCCTTGCTTCGTCTGCAATGGCCGCCAGTGGCTTATTATAAGTGCCAACACCTCTTGCCTTGCCCACGTCCATCATGTGGAGCAGGACGTTTATCTCTTTTTCGCTCAATCCTGCAATCGCTTCAAAAAAGCAGTCGTAAACTTTCCAAAATTTGATATTGCCATCTAAAAACATCAACTTGTCGTCGCACTCTGGCGGCAGCGGGAGTTCTTCCGCTGTAACTGGATTTTTCAAGACATACTTTCCCGCCACCAGCGCAACACCTGTTTTCTCACTGACATACCTATCATACTCGGCCATTAAAAGTGCAATCTGCGTCTGATTGCCCATTGCCAGCATGCGCGGGTTCAACATCCACACGCCCTGCCCTATACCGATAATCAGCCGCCTGCTTTCCATCTTTTTCACAGCTCTTGCTACCGTGTCTCTTGTGCAGGAAAGTTCCTTTCTAAGCTCCGGCAGGATACACGCTATATGGTTTGTTTTGGGGTCTGTGTGGTGCAGCAGATTTGCCACAACCTTGCTCTCCACCGTGCCATACCCTAGCAGCGCCGCGAAAAAATCCTTGCTGGCTTGCCAAAAATGCGTCTCTCCGCGCGTGATGGACTGCGGGGCATCAATACCCGTGTAGACCTCGCCCGTCTCTAGGTTGATTGCAGTATATGTAGTTTTGATTGTTTTAGGCATAATTTTACCGTTCTATCTGATACATTGTGTGCTTGTTTGTGATAGATAAAACTATCATATTTTCGTTTTCACCATTTTATTTTTATCGAATTATCGCTGTATTTTAGAAATTTCCGTTTTGCCTTTCTTATTATAATATTAGCACCTTTCCTGTCAGCACTCACTTTCCGGGTCAGCATTCTTTTTCCTTTTCCCTTATAGGGTAGATTCTGTTTACAATTATTATACCGCATCAGAAATATTGCTTGCAACCGCTTTGGCTGCAATTACTGCATAGGTACGCTGCTTGCTTGTAGTGTCTGCTTAACCCGGCAACAGGGCGATAGGGGCAAGGTTTCTCTGTCCTTTGTGTGAAAAAATGGGCTTGGTGGCTGCGCTCGCGCCTCACCGATAACCAGGCGGCAGCGGCAGACAGCCATTATTACAGCCACAAAGGACATCAATTATCGGGGAATTAGCAATAATACCCTATACAGCAAAAAGACCGGGGCTGTGGTAGCTCCGGCCTTGTAGATGGGATTTACATTATTCTGCTGCGGTCTCCGTGGTTGCAGAGTCCGTGACAACTACAGCGGCAATCTCCACCGGGGCGGAAGTGTCACTGGCGGCAGATTGGGTGTCCATGTTGTAGTCCGGGTCACGGACGAAAATCTGGATGCCGAAAACGCGGCCATTGTACTCTTTCAGTGCGCAAACCATGCCGTCTGCATCGGGGTTCATAATGGCGGCAAGATGCCCCTCGGACTGCGTCCAGAGGTAGAACATATGGCCCTTGCCGAAAATACCTGCGTCATTTGCGGCATTCTCGCCACATGCCAAATCTTGCTTATCGCCAAGAGCCGTAGCTGCGCCGCTTCCGTCCGGGCGAACGTGCGGGTTGCCCCACTTTCCGTCGTAGTCTCCGTAAGTAATATAGTTCTGCACAAGTTCTTCAACGCGAATATCTGCCGCATACTGCAAATCGTCGCGGTAAGCAAGTGTGCTAAGATTATATTTCGTGCGCAGACCGTTGGTCTGCTCAAAGATGTCCTGCTCCCACTCTTTCTGGTTGTAGTTGGCATTCAGGTCGCAGCGGCTGCAATAACCGTAAGCGAAATCATGCCCCAGCGCGGCAATTTCCTCGGTCTTGGTCTCGTTGCAGACAGTGCAAGTAAACGTCTTCACGCCCTTGCCGTCGCAGGTGGCCTCGGTGGTAATCGTTCCGGCATCCCATACGTGATTGCCGGTTGCGGGCAAGTCTTTTACGTGTTCCGTCGTGCCGCAGGTCTTGCAGGTACGGTCAACGCTGCCAGCCTTACCGCAGGTAGCCGGGGTGGTGGTCTCGTTCCAGTCGTGACCCGTGGCCTCGATGGTCTCCGTCTTGGTCTTGTTGCAGACGGTGCAGGTGTACAACTTCTCCCCTGCCTCGGTGCAGGTAGCGGCCTTGGTCACAACGCCGTCATTCCATTTGTGGTCTTCAGTGACAGGCAGGTCTTTGACGTGCTGGGTATCGCCGCAGCGCTGGCAAATGTTCTCGACCTTGCCCGCATCCTTGCAGGTCGCCGGGGTGGTGACTTCCTTGTAATCATGGCCCAGCGCGTCGGTGTAGTTGTCCTTGTAGGATTTTTCGGCGTTCTGGTTGCAGGTGTGCAGCGTGTAGCCCTGCTCGGTGCAGGTGGGGTCAACCACAGTCACCGTAAATGTGTACTTCTTCGCCGGGATGGTCTCGGTGTAGGTGTGGGTCGGGTCGTTCTGGCAGGTAAAGGTCATTGTGCCGTCGCTCTCGTAGGTCGGTTCTTTGGTAACCTTGCCCGCATCCCACTTGTGGCCGAGCTTGGCAATAGTTTCGGTCTTGGTGTGGCTGGCATCATTTTTACAAGTGTAGGTTTTAACACCGTCCGTCTCGCAGGTTGCCGGGGTAGTGACCTCGCCGTCGTTCCAGTCGTGGCCCAGCGCGGGGATGTTCTCGGTCTTGGTGTGGCTGGAATCGTGCTTGCAGGTGTAGGTTTTCACGCCGTCTGCCTCGCAAGTTGCGGGTGTCGTGACAACACCGTCATCCCAGTCATGGCCGAGTGCTGCAACGGATTCCGTCTTTGTTTCGGTGCAGCCATCGTTCGTACATTTAAAGGTTTTCTTGCCCTCGGTTTCGCAGGTCGGCGCAGTGGTAATTGTACCGTCATCCCACTTGTGACCCAGCGCAGGGATGGCTTCCGTCTTGGTGTGGCTGGCATCGCGCTTACAAATGTAAGTCAACACACCCTCTGTGGTGCAAGTTGCCGGGGTCGTAACCGTGCCATTATCCCATTCATGGCCGAGTGCAGCAACAGCCTCGGTCTTGGTCTCGGCGCAGCCATCGTTGGTGCATTTAAAGGTTTTCTCACCCTCGGTCTCACAGGTCGGCGCGGTGGTGATTGTGCCGTCATCCCACTTATGGCCCAGCGCGGGGATGGTCTCGGTCTTCGTTGCGCCGTCGCGGGTGCAGGTGTAGGTCATCACACCCTCTGTCGTGCAGGTTGCCGGAGTCGTGACAACGCCGTTGTCGTAATCATGGCCGAGGGCGGCAGTGTAGTCGCGCTTCTCGGTCAGGTTCTTGTCCTGGTTGCAGATGTAGACGGTGTAGCCCTGCTCGGTGCAGGTCGGAGCGACGGTCTGGCCCTTGTGCCATGTCTTATCCAGCACCGGGATGTCCTCGGTGCGGGTCTCGCCGCAAACCGTGCAGGTAAAGGTCTTGACGCCCTTTTCGTAAATCGTTGCGGCCTTGGTGACAACACCGCCATCCCAGCTGTGGGGCAGCTTGGCGGTGTACTCGCCCTTGTAGGTCAGGCCGGGGACCTCGTTGCACTCGTAAATCGTGTAGCCCTCGGATGTGCAGGTCGGCGCAACGACCTCTTTGATATGGTAGGTTTTATCCAGCTCCGGCGTTTCCTCGGTGCGGGTCTCGCCGCAGTTTTTGCAAGTGTAAGTAATTGCACCCTTTTCGTAGTAGGTGGCTTGCTTGGTGACAACGCCCGTGCCCCAGTCGTGGCCGTTGGGGGCAACGTAGTTGTCGTTGTAGTTCATACCGCCCCACTCTTGGCAGATGTGCTCGTCGTAGCCCGCCGTCGTGCAGCTTGCGGGGTGCTTGCGGACGACGTAAGTGTAGGTGATGGGCTTCGGCGTAGCCGTGGGTGCAGGAGCAGCAGCCTGTGCAGGTGCTTTGGCCGTATTGGTCGTTTTACCGGACTGACTGCCCTTGTTGGAGCCGGAATTGTTTTTGCCGCTCTGCGAGCCGGAAGACAAGCCGCCGTTATCGGTGCTGCCCTGCTCGCTCTTGCTGTCGGTGGATTCTGCTGTCGATTCCGCCGGAGCGGGCGTGGCCGTAGGGGCCGGGGTTGCAGTCGGTGCTGGCGTAGCGGTAGGCGTTTCAGCCTCCGAGCTGGCCGCCTCGCTCTGACTGGTGGATGTGTCGGCTGTGTCCGCCGTGGATTTTGACCCACAGGCAGTTGCGCTCAACGCGACGGTTGCCGCCATAGCCACAGCGACAACGCTCTTGGCATAAGACTTTCTTCGCATCGTTGACATACTCCTTTGAATTTTCGGCGGGAGACAGAGCTTATCCTTACGGAGTGTACACTCCGTAAGGGAAGAGGCGCCTCTTCCGCGATTTTCTTTTTTATTGCCATAACATAGCAACTTATAAGAAATATATCATACTCTTGCCAGTTTTGCAACACTTTTGAGACATTGACGCAAGAAAATTGCGGTTTGATTTTACTTCAAAAAGGCTACCGTTTTGAGTGGCAGCAATATTTTTATCGCAAAGGACAAGGCGTTTGGGTGAGGGCGCGGGCCTCCCGGTAGTGATCCGCTAATGGGGAGACGGCAACTCCCCCGTGCCCCTATTGGAAATAGAAATTTTTACGCAAACGGATTGCACCATCATCGCAAATCACAAACAAGTCCTGCTCCAGATGTGCAAGGTCGGCGGGCTTGATTATCGGCTGGGGCTTGGCGCTGGAATCCGTTTCCAAGGGAGAGCGTTTTTCTCCTATCATTTTTGAAAAATACTCCTGCGTTTCTGTGTCCTTGCACCCCAAAAGAACCGTAAATTTAAAATTACCGAGCATTGCTTTCCGCTCATCCTTGCCATAAATCATGTCTAGGTCAGCCAACGATTGCGTCAGCACCATTATACGGATATGACGTTTGCGCAACTTGCGCAGGGCTTCGGTGATTTGCAATTTTCCAAAAGACGCGAACTCGTCCAAGCAGAACAGAATCATCTGCGTATGCTCTTTTGGACGCGAGGAAAAATACTCCATCGATTGCGCCGTGATGATACGCAGCAGGTCGCCGTAGATTTTCAATTTTTCATCCGGGATGTAGATATAAACGCTGTTGGTTTCCAACGTGGCCGGGCTGATGGATGGCTCGTAGCTGGCAGATTTTCGGAGTGCATTTTTAATTTTTTCATTTGTGGCAAATAATTTTAGCGCATCGTCTGCCGCCTGTTTGCAGCCCGCCGTGTTCTGTTCACTTGCTCCGACAAAGGAACTGATATACATATTGGCGATTTTATTCTTTCGCTGTGCAATATCGTTCAGCAACCCGCGCCAGTCGTGGCCGAGGAAATGCTCGCAAATCTCGACAAATCCCCAACCCATGCCATAATAACAAATCAGCGCCGCCGTTATCATCTTGCGACCATTTTTCGCAAAAAATATACCTGCTTCACTGTCGTTGGCTTTGTCTGGCAACAACAGATAGGCAAGCTGTTCCAACCGCTCCTGCCGCTCGCTCTCGTCCGGGGCTGCGTCGATGGACGCGAACACATTATAGGGCGTACAGTTGGCCGCCGTTGGGTCAAAAATGATTTTGTTTGGCGCGTCCACATTGGCGGATATGTCGCCGGATATATCCACGACAAGGGCAGTGCCCTGCCAAATCCGCAGTGTCGGAATCAGCAGGGCACTTGTCTTGCCAGTGCCGGACGGGCCCATCACGATAATGTGCCCCTCGTCCTGCTCTGGTGAGTACGCCAACAGACCATATTTTTTGCCCAGCAACACGCCCCGCGCTTTGGGGGCTGGGCGATAGACAATATTTTTTCGCACAAACGGATTGGGCAGGTGGTTGGCCTGTCCGTGCAGGTAAACCAGCACCAGCAGCACAACAGCCAGAACCGCTATTGTGCCGTACAGATAGCAGTCGATTAGTAATACAGCCTGTTTCATGGCGTGTACCTCAAAAATGTAATTCTTGTTCGACCTCAACGCTTGGCCCGCCGAAGTTGAGTTCTGGGCGCTCGTTTTCCTGCTCGTATTCCTGCTCACGCTCGGCTTTGAGTTCTGCGACGGTTCGATTTCCGCCCTGTGCGCGGGTCACACCCGTCATAACGCAGGCATCCTCTAAGCCGTGTTCATCCAAGTAGCGTTGCAGGTCTGGATGGAAATTGCGAAGCTCGCGGCGGTCTAATACATCGTTGGCGCACACCTTGTACCCCTCCTCGTGTTTTTTGTCCTCGACCACAGGTACAAAGCAAAAATGCAGGTGCGGTTGTCCACCCTCATCATCGTGGACGACGGCCTGTATGACGTTTTCCTCGCCGTATCGATTTTCGAGAAAATCATAGACGGCTAGAAAAAAATCGTCGAACTGTTCCTGTTCTAAGTCCTGCGGCGCGGTTACGACCCAGCCCGCCATGACCTTAACGTCGTTCCGGCCATAGACGTACAGTTGGCTTAACCGCTCTTGGAAATAGTCGTAATCGCTCATGCCCCTGTCGGGCGACAGGACATAGTCCTGCCGCAACCGCGACGGGTCTATGTCCGGGTTGCCGGAGTGAGCGATTTGCCGCAGGTTGTGGCGCAGTTGGTTAAACACTGCGCCCTGCGTAAATTTTGTTACGCTCGCCATATGTCGTGTTGCTCCTTTCTCGCGCTTGCCGCGCACCCTTAAATCTACCGGGGCTTGCGGGCGGAACTGTATTGCAGCTGTAATCTGCAATACAAGATATGGCAGTTCTTGCGAGAACTCCCACCGCCCACCCGTGGGCTTATCTTGCCAAAGGGGCGTGACCCCTCTGGACTCCCCGCTGCCGACAAGACCCGCTCGCCGTCAGTGGGGGCTGCGGCCCCCCATCGGAACGACTTCCCGCCGTTCCCGCCCCCTTGGGATTCTCAACGATGCAGTTCAGCGCAGATGTATTGCTGCATCTCTTGCAACACGCACTCGTAGGCCGCCATCTGCACATCCTGCGCAGATAACTGGCTTACGTCGTATGCACGTGCCATATGTACTGTGCAAACTTTATCCGGCTTTTCCGTCGGGTCACAGATGACCCGGACGTGCGCCGTGCGCATCCCGTCTGCGGTTTCAATATGAGCAAAGCCGTCAAAGCAAGACACCTGTGTGCTGTCCTGCTTTGATTTTTTCCGTCGATACCAGCGGACGGTGTGCGGATAAAATTTGATGTCTAATACAGTAATCTTTTTCATTATTGGTTTCTCCTTTTTCGATTCTCGCGTTGTAATGTGCTGCGCGAGATACCTGTCATTTTGGTAACTTGCTTATAACTATGCGTTTCCAGCAGACCAATGGCATGGTCGATTTGCTCCGGCGTAAATTTTGGTGGGCGACCATCACGAAAACCTGTCCGGCTGCGAGCGGTGGCCTTGCCAGTTTGTGTGCGCTCAATTATCAATGCTCTTTCAAACTCCGCGAAAGCCAGCAGCATCGTCACCATCAGCCGCCCCATCGGGCTGTTGTCAATCACGCCCATATTTAAAATGTGTACCGCCACGCTCTTGCCTCGCAGATAGTCTACATAACCCAGCCCCTCTTTGGCTGTCCTACAAAAGCGGTCTAATTTGCAGACGACGAGCGTGTCACCCGTTTCTAACTGCTCACAGATTTTTTTGAACTCTGGTCGTTCCGATGCGCCAGATGCCACCTCTCGGACGATAACCGCCGTGGGATACTTTTCTAATATCTCCGCCGTCTGCTCGTCAAGTGACGTACCCGGCGCTTGGCCTTTGGTTGAGACGCGAACATAACCGTAAACCCGCAATAAAACCAACTCCTTTTTGAATATAGCTTTTGACGCGGGTTAAACCCGCTTGCCAGCGGAACGATTTTTGCGCATCGGAAGTTTGAACTTTTGATGCTTTTGTGCTGACATTTGTACTATACCAACATTGCGCACCAAAAGCGTTTTATTAGTACGGAAAAGCGAAAATTTTATATTTTAAAAGAAACACCGCTGCGGCGGGAGGGGAAGCGTGACCCTGCCGCTCAAAAAAGTATATAAGCCCACACCCTTTAGTCAACAAACTTTCACGGCATATTCTCGCACTTTGCGGGGGTGCTGCGATATTCCATGATTTGTTGACACAGGGGTGTGGGCTTTACTTTTTCTTTTCGCCGGCAGGGGTCAATCTGCTAACCACTTCTGCGGGGATTAAAAGTAAACTTTTAAAAGCGAAAGGAAAACGAAAATGAAACAAACGATTAAAACAAGTCGCGTAGCAGGACAACTCGAAAAAATGTTCCGACTTTTGAACGCTCACTTTTTTGATGGCGCGTTGCCGGAAGTTGTTATCAGCCTCAAAAAGACCGTTGGAGCATACGGACATTTTACCTGCGGTAAGGTCTGGCAAGCGGGCGACGAACGGCGGTACGAAATCAACATCAGTTCGGCCACTCTCAATCGCCCAATCGAGGAAACTTGCGCCACGCTTTTGCACGAGATGTGCCACCTTGCTTGCGCGGTTGGGTATGGTTCAAAAATTCTTGACGAGAACGGCAACCCCGAACCTATCAAAGACACCAGCAACAACGGTGTGTATCACAACAAAAGATTTAAGGCAATGGCCGAGGCGCATGGGCTGGAAGTCGAACATCACCCCAAATATGGTTGGACAATTACCAGCCCCGGAATTAACCTGCTGGATTTTATCGAGCAACAGGGCTGGCAGGATTTGCAAATGGTCGAGGGTGTTTCCCTGCTGGATGTTCTCGGCACACTTCCCAAGGGGAGCGGGAGCAGAACAAAAAAGCCCAGCAGCACACGCAAATACATCTGTCCGAAATGCGGTAATAGCTGCCGAGCGACAAAGACAATCAACATAATCTGCGGTGATTGCATGGAAAAGATGGTTGTTTCCGAGTGATTTTTGAAACAGCGATAATAGGTCGAGTGAGAGTAGACCAATATTTTTTTCTATAAGGAGACCCCCATGTGTTACGATTTCTATTCTTGCCCGTTTGACCCAGACACCTGCATCCCGCCATGTGGCGAACATGAGGAATGCAAGGATTGCGAATGGGGAAAAACTACTGCGACCAAAGATTAAAAGTGTACATATAATAGTTACAGTTTTGACCCTATTATTGACACTCCCTCTATCGTATGTTACTATGACATAGGGCAAAACAGTTCCGCCAAAAAGGCAGAATGTTGAGCAAAACAGGATTAGGCCCCGGCGCTCCGCGCCGGGGCCCCTTTTCTTTCCCGAATCGATTTCAGATTATAAACAACTCCGTCGTTTCTCCGCCACTTTTTCAGAATATAATCAGAAAAAAATCTGAGAAAATGCGCTGCGAGCGGAACGGAGTGGAGCGAGCCTACACGAGAAAAATTTGGAAAACACCTTTGCCTTTTCGGAAATTTTCAAGTGCCTCTCCATAACAAAACCAACAGCCCCGACCTGTCGGCCGGGGCTGTTTTTATTGTCCGTCTTACTGGTATACGATGGCGCCCTTGACCTTGTTGGCGGCGTCTGCACCGGCCAGCATACGGGCCAGCGCCAGCGCAAAGGGGATGGCTGCCCCCAGTGCCTCACCGGTGACAATATTTCCGTCAATCGTGATGGGCAGGCCTGTGTAGCTGGCCCCGGCGGCGGTCAGGTCGGCGTCCATGCCGGGGTAGACCGTTGCCTTTTTACCGCTCAGCACACCGAAGGCCGCCAGTGCCGTAGGCGCCGCACAGATAGCCGCAACCAGCTTGCCGCCCGCAGCAAAGTCCTGACAGACCCTTTCTACCGTGGCATCGGCCTTGAGATTCGGCACGCCGGGGATACCACCGGGCAGGATGCAGGCATCAAAGGCCGCATAGTCCAACTCCTCAGCCAGCGCATCGGCCACCACATGGATGCCACGGGCGCTTGTGACGGTCTTTTGCCCGCCCACTGCGGCGATCGTGACCTCCACACCGGCGCGGCGCAGAATATCCACGCAGAGCAGGCCCTCGCATTCCTCCAGCCCGGGGGCAAAAAAGATAACAGCTTTAGACATAGCAAACATCTCCTTATTCAGTCAAACGGATGGAATCCTTTAGTAATATTGCGCACGCCCGGCAGCGGGGCTTTGAGGCCGCGCAGGGTCTGCACCAGCCCTACCAGAGAGAGGGCGTCCACCAGCAGCGTCAGGGTCAGGCCCATCTCGCTGCCGTGCGGCAGAAACCCAACACAGGCGCAGACGGTGGCAAGCGCAAGCAGCACAAGGCCCTGATTCAGATGAAACTTCACGAAATCATCGTGCCGCCACCGGCTGCAGGCAGGGATCAGGATCAGCACATTCAGGTAGCAGAGCGCCCCCATCAGCTTCGCGGTGCGGGGCGGCTGCACGGGGCAATCCGCCGGAACACGCTTTTCTGCGGGCTGCGCAGCGGGTGCGGGGTGTTTTTTCTTTTTCTTATTGGCCACAATGAACCTCCGTCCCGGCAGTATGTAAGGCAGCGGGGCGCCGGACTCCCCTGCCACACTTTATTTAATTGTACCGCATTCGGCTTGCTTTTTCAACAAATCTGTGCAATTCGGCACATTTGGGGGAAAGCGGTTGTATTCCCCGATGCAAAATGCTAAAATTTCATTATTATCGGAAAGAGGAGAGTACAAATGGAAGAGCTTCGTTCGTTTTTCAAGCGCAAGGATGTCATCATCTCGGCGCATCGCTACGGCATTGACGCCATGGGCGCCATGGCACAGGGCCTGTTTGCCAGCCTGCTCATCGGCACGATCATCAAGACATTGGGCCAGCAGACCGGGCTTGCTTTTCTTGTCACGGCGGGCGGCTATGCGGCTGCCGTGGCAGGCCCGGCCATGGCTGCCTCCATCGGCTATGCGCTCCATGCACCGCAGCTTGTGCTGTTCAGCCTGATTGCCGTGGGCGGTGCCGCCAATGAGCTGGGCGGTGCAGGCGGCCCGCTGGCCGTCTACTTGATTGCCATTGTGGCGGCCGAGGTCGGCAAGCTGGTAAGCAAGGAGACCAAGGTCGATATTCTGGTCACCCCGGCGGTCACGATTCTGGTTGGCGTAGGGCTCAGCGCACTGTGCGCCCCGGCCATCGGCGCAGCGGCGTCCGCCGTGGGCAGCCTGATCATGTGGGCCACCGAGCTGCAGCCCCTGCTGATGGGCATTCTCGTTTCTGTCCTCGTCGGCATGGCACTGACGCTGCCCATCTCGAGCGCGGCCATCTGCGCAGCACTGGGGCTGACCGGGTTGGCCGGCGGCGCCGCCGTGGCGGGCTGCTGCGCCCAGATGGTCGGCTTTGCCGTTATGAGCTACCGGGAGAACGGCATCGGCGGGCTGGTCAGTCAGGGACTTGGCACCAGCATGCTGCAGATGCCCAACATCCTGCGCAATCCCCGCACATGGGTCCCGCCGACGCTGGCAGCCGCCATCACCGGGCCCGTTGCCACCTGCCTGTTCCATCTTGAGATGAACGGTCCCGCCGTGTCGAGCGGCATGGGTACCTGCGGTCTGGTCGGCCAGATCGGCGTCTATACCGGCTGGGTCGAGAGCGGCCGGGCCATCACGGCCTTTGACTGGGCCGGGCTGGCGCTCGTCTGCTTTATCCTGCCCGCCGTCCTGAGCGTCCTTTTCTGTGAGATCCTGCGCAAAAAAGGCTGGATCAAGGAAGGGGATCTGAAATTGTAAGTAAAGAGGCTTCCCCCGAGGGGGAAGCTGTCTGCGAAGCAGACTGATGAGGGGCGGGTTTGCCATTATTGCCCATAAACGGGTTGTAACGGCAGGCCCGCCCCTCATCCGGCCTACAGGCACCTTCAGTCTCCGCGCCAAGAGCCGCCTTCGGCGGTTGCGCTCCGACACGCGCCTGCGGGCGCAGCCCCCAGGGGGAAGGCATTTTCACACGAAACCGCGCCAGGTCTGTTCGGCCTCGCTCTGGAAGCGGCCCAGCTCATGGCAGAGCTGCATGGCCCCGGGGCTGGCGGTGGGGTAATCCTTCTCGGCGCGTTTGCAGTCCAGCACACCCTGCCCGCTGCCCTCGGCCAGCATCGTGGCCAGATTGCGTGTGGATTTGTCCAGCATCGTCCGGGTGCGGATTCCCATGCTGACGCTCATCCTTGCGGCGGCGCTCTGGCCGTGCGCCTCGGCACCGATGGCGTCCAGCGCTGTGTGGGCAGCCTGATTGAGACGGCGGTACTCCCGCTTTTGGCGCAGCATCTCGTCCTTCAGCTTCTGGTCATGGGTCAGGCCCATCAGCTCATCCAGCGTGTTTTTGCCCATCTCGGTGTTCTGCACGATTTCCTGCAGCATCTTTTCATTATCGCTCTGCATAATAAAATCCCCCTTGTGTACATTTGGCGGTCAATGCCAGTATGTACACAAGGGGGTTGTTTTATTCGGTCACAGGCGCTGCTGTGCGAGGGAAAGCATCATATCCCAAGAGGCGGTCTCGCCCCACTCGGCCGAGGCGATCGCCACGGTAAAGCTGCCGCGGCGGGAGAGCGAGATGTTGAACTCGCGGCGGGAGTCATTCATCGCCTCGCGCACGACCTTTGCCATCTTGGCGGCGGGCGTACCCAGCGTGACCACGGCAAAGAAGCCATCGTTCAGGCGGGCCAGTACGGCCTTTTCGCGGTCGGGGCCCACAGCCAGCTGCAGGATGCCGGCGGCCATATTCAGGCAGCAGTCGGCTGCCGTGCTGCTCTCATGCTCACGCAGCTGCCAATACTCATTGACGCGGAGCATCACAACGCCCACAGGCTGGCCGTCCATGGCGGCGCGCTCGGCGTGGGGACGGAACTCCTCATTCAGGTAGACCGCGTTGTAGACACCGGTCACATGGTCGCGGCGCAGATCCTCCTGCATCTGGCTCAGGGCGCGGGTAAAGGCGTCCTCGTCGCCGTCCGCCTTGAGGACGCGGGGCAGCGGCATCTGCATTATCAGCACGCAGGGCGTACCCTCCACGCGGATGCCCTGGGCCAGCACGGTTTCAAGCCCGGACGCCGCCTTGATGATCCGCATACCGCGGCCGTTGGCGTCCAGCGCAGGCACCGCGGCCACCTTGTCCAGCGGCTGCAGGGTTGCCGGGTCCAGCAGCCCTCTGCAGGGGTCTGCCAGTGTAACACAGTCAAATAGCTGCTGCAGCGCGGCGATCTCCGCCTGCAGCTCGGCAATGGTGTAGTCCTGTTTCATATCGTTTCCTTCTGCCGGTTGCCGGCACAGCGCATCTTAGCCTTTGTATAATACATAGACAATTTTACCACACTGCGGCCCTTTTTCCAAGGCTTGCGTTGCACAAAGATTGCAAGCTAAAACGGAAAATTATCCTACGAAGTCAACAAATTATCGCGCAGTACGGAAATACCGCTCCGACAGCTCGCGGATCTCACCGGCCAACGCGGGGGTCAGTTTCTTCGCATCGGCGCGCCACTGCCAGTTGTCGCGGGCCTTGCCGGGTGTATTCATCCGGCTGGCGGCAGGCTCCTCCAGCCAGTCTGCCAGCGGAATGATGGCGAGCGCCGCCGCGCTGGCCAGCACACCGCGCAGCAGGCCGCGCACGTTGCCCTCCCGCCCGGTCAGGGCAAAGTAATCGGTCGCCTGCTTGCGCTGGGCGGCGGTCAGCTCCCCGGCAAACCAGCCGGTCAGCGTGTTGTTGTCATGGGTGCCGGGGTAGGCCACACAGTTGCGCGGGTAGTTGTGGGGCAGATCCACGCTGTCCTCGCCGGTAAAGGCGAACTGCAGCACCTTCATGCCGGGGAAGCCGCTCTCCGCAAGCAGCTCACGGACCGAGTCAAACATCTCGCCCAGATCCTCGGCCACGATGGGCAGGCTGCCCAGAGCGTTGTGCAGCGCGCGGAACAGATCCATGCGGGGGCCCTGCTCCCAGCGGCCGTTGCGGGCCGTAGTCTCCCCTGCCGGGATTGCCCAGTAGGTATCAAAGCCGCGGAAGTGGTCAATGCGCAGGATGTCATAGATGGACAGTGCATGGCGCACGCGGCTGATCCACCACGCATAGCCGGTTCGGCTGTGGTACTCCCAGTCGTAGAGCGGGTTGCCCCACAGCTGGCCATCCTCGGCAAAATAATCCGGCGGGCAGCCTGCTACGCGGCGGGGGCGGCCCTCGGCATCGGTCTCAAACAGTTCGCGGCCCGCCCATGCATCGGCGGAGTCCGCCGAAACATAGATGGGGATATCCCCCATGATGGCGATGTCCTTCTGCTTGGCATAGGCGTGCAGGGCGCGCCACTGGCGGTCAAATTCATACTGAACAAACGCCCAGAATTCAAGCTCCTCGGCGTGCTCGGCGCGGAAAGCGGCCAGTGCCTCCGGCTCGCGGATGCGCAGGGCGCGGGGCCACCGCTGCCAGTCCACCATACCGTTGGCCTCCTTGATGGCCATATAGAGGCAGTAGTCGGGCAGCCAATCGCTGCTCAGGAACTGGAAGCGGTACCAGTCATCGGGGTACGGGGTCTCAAACCCGGGCACGGGGCGCTTTTTCAGGAAGTTCGCGTATGCCTTGCGCAGCACAGCGAACCGTTTCTCGTAGAGGGTGCTGTAATCGACCTTGGCGGCATCGCTGCCCCAGTTGATGTTCGCGTAGTCCTTTTGGGTCAGCAGACCATCGGCAGCCAGCAGGTCCAGATCAATGAAATAGGGGTTGCCTGCAAAGGCGGAACAGCTCTGGTAGGGGCTGTCCGCAAAGCCGGTGGGACCTACGGGCAAAATCTGCCAGATCGTCTGACCGGCCCCGGCCAGAAAATCCACAAAATCGCGGGCGGGCTTGCCCAGGCTGCCGATGCCGTACCCGCCGGGCAGGCTGGAGATCGGCATCAGAATACCACTGCAGCGTTTGAATTCCATAGTGTTTTTCCTCTTCTCTGTATGTATCGCCTTTCGGCGTTGTGTGCGGTTTGCGTTGCGATGGCTTCCCCCTCGGGGGAAGGCTTGGGATCACTCCGCCCCCAGCGCAGCCAATGCACCATCCACAAAGGCAGTGCGCTCGACTTTGGTGTGCTTTTCGCTGCCCTGCAGGCTCAGCTCGTTGGCGGTCAGGGCCTCGGCGGTGGCCGTGTCAAGCACAGCACCGGGCAGGATGCCGGTACCGACCTGCTCGATCTGCATGGCCAACACCGCGGTCGAATCAGCAGCCGTGTTCCACGGCGTGACAACGCCAAGCGTCTCGGTCAGGGCATCCTCGCCCGCACCGTTGGAGTAGAGCCACAGCGCGGCGCTCTTGGCCGCCTTCAGCCCGGCTGCATCGGTGTCGGCGTTCAGGGCAAGGCAGCCCGCATCGGCCAGCACCGGGTAATCCAGCAGTCCGTCCAGATTATACTCCTCGGTCGTCAGGTCGCTGTCCTCAAAGTTGCATTTGAAGGGTATCAGCACAAGTCCGCTGCAGCCTTCACTGCCGCAGTCCGCCAGCAGGTCGGTCAGCCTGGCGCGGCGGAACACTGCATTTTCGGCGCTGTCGGCCATGTGATCCCACTCCAGCGTGACGGCGCTGTAGATGCCGTTGAGCGGGCCTGTCAGCGCGTCTGCCGTGCGGCTGCCATCGGCAGCCAGCAGCGCGGCCGTGTAGCCGGACGCCCGGTCCGCTGGGGCCGCAAAGACGCCGGTAGCCGTCACGCCGTCGGGGCGTGCCTCGGGCAGGGTGTAGTCGCTGCCGCTCAGCGTGACGGTTGCCGCCTTCGGCTCGTCCAGCCATGCGGAGAGCGTCTCCACAAAGTCGCTCCATTCCTCCCAGTCTGCGCCCTGCAGCGCTGTGAGGGTGCCGTCACCCAGCAGCGCGTTCAGCACCGCGCCGTTGGCCCAGTAGCCGTACAGGCTGCGCCCAAGCGGCAGGGTGCTGGCGTTCCCGGTAATGTCTGCCCGGGCGGCGGCTGCCGCCAGCAGCGTGTCGCTTGTGACATCCAGCAGGCTGCCGCCGGGGGCATGGTCAGTCAGCAGCAGATCCGCCGCGGCGGCATCCGCAGTCATCGTCAGCGTCACGCCCTGCGCCTCGGCATAGGCACGGGCCGCCGGGGCCAGTGCGTCCGAGGCATACACCGTCAGCGTCTGGGGGGCGGCGGTGGGTGCCGTCTCGATCGTAGCGGTATTTTCAACCGGCAGCACGGCCGTTTTTACATCAGCCAGCGAGCAGCCCGCCAGCAGCAGCGCCGGAAGCACCAGCGCCGCAGATTTCATAATACGCATCGAATGGTTTTCCTCATAAGTGGTTGTAAAAATTCAGTCTATCCTTTATTATATAGGATAAGGCAGTTTTTTTCTACACCTGTTTTATGTTATAATAAGAAAAATCCCAAAAATTTGAAAGGAACTCCGGTTCGTGACACAAAAAATATACGAAACAGATTCTTATGTCCAAAGCTTTACCGCCCGGGTGCTGCAATGCAGCCCCGCCCCGGGCGGCTTTGCCGTTGTACTGGACCGCACGGCCTTTTTCCCCGAGGGCGGCGGCCAGCCCTGCGACACCGGCACGCTGGGCGATGCCCGGGTACTGGCGGTATCCACAGACGGCGAGACCGTGACCCACACGACCGATGCCCCGCTGCCCGAGGGCACCGAGGTGACCGGCTGCCTGAACTGGGCAGCCCGGCTGGACGCGATGCAGCAGCATACCGGCGAGCATATCCTGAGCGGCACGCTGCACCGGCTTTTCGGGGCCGAGAATGTCGGCTTCCACATCGGCAGCCCCTATGTGCGGATGGACACCAGCATCCCGCTGACCGCTGCGCAGCTGGCCGAGGCGGAGGCCGAGGCCAACGCCGCCGTGCGGGCCGACACGCCGGTGCGCTGCTGGGTGCCCGACCCCGAGGCGCTGGCCCGCACCGACTACCGCAGCAAAAAGGCGCTGGAGGGTCCTGTGCGGCTGGTTGAGGCCGGCGGCGACCGCTGCGCCTGCTGCGGCACCCACCTTGCCCGCACCGGCGAGGTCGGGCTGATCAAGATCATCTCTTACGCCCACTACAAGACCGGCATGCGGCTGGCCGTGGCCTGCGGGCAGCGTGCCTATGACGCTGCAGCAGCCTGCTGGGCGGACGCCGAGGCTGCCGGCCGGCTGCTCTCTGCCCCGGTCGGCACGCTGACCCCGGCGCTTGCGCGCCTACAGGCGGGCGAGGGCGCGCTCAAGGCCCGGCTGGCCGCCCTGCAGAACACCTTGGCCGATGCCTACGCCGCCGCAGCCGTACCCGGCGCACCGGCGGTGCTGTGGGTGGACGGCGCAGACGGTGACGGGCTGCGCCGCGTGGCGATGAGCATCGCCGCCAAGACCGACGCCCCCTGCTGCACACTGGCCCCCGGCGGGCAGGGCCTTGCCTACGCTTTGGCTGCCGCCCCGGACGGTGATCTGCGCGAGACCTGCAGGGCGCTGAATACGGCATTTCAAGGCCGCGGCGGCGGCAAGCCCGCCTTCTGTCAGGGGAGTTTAGCGGAAGGCAGTTTTGAACAAGTCAAGGCATTTTTGTTGAAAGCCTTCCTCTGAGGGGCTGCGCGGCCTCTATTACTCGTTAAAGGGTTCCTGCCGCAAAGCCGCCCCTCATCAGTCACCTTCGGTGACAGCTTCCCCCGGAGGGGGAAGCCTTTACTCTACTATCATATAAGGAGATACCTACCATGCGTATGCGTTTTAAACCCTATGCCCGGCCGGAGCTGCTGGCCTGCGATTTCCATGTTCACGAGCCGCTGGCCCACGGCGGCCACTGGCATGAGCTGTACGCCCGGCCCGACCAGCCGTGGCACCTTGAGCTGGGCTGCGGCAAGGGTGGCTTTCTCGCCCAGATCGCACCGGCCCACCCCGACATCAACTATCTGGGCATCGACATCACCGACAAGGTGCTGATCCTCGCCAAGCGCAAGGTCGAGGCCGCCTACGCTGAGCGCGGCCTGCCCGCCGACAATGTAAAGATTGCCAGTCTGGACATTGAGCGGCTGGGCAACGCCTTCACGCCGGAGGACCGCGTTTCGCGCATCTACATCAATTTCTGCAATCCGTGGAGCAAAAATGCCGGCAGCAACAAGCACCGCCTGACCCACCCGCGCCAGCTTTTGCAGTATCGCCGCCTGATGGACGAGGGTGCCGAGATCTGGTTCAAGACCGATGACGACGACCTGTTCCGGGACAGCCTGGCCTACTTCCCCGCCGCCGGGTTTGAGATCACATGGCAGACCTTTGACCTGCACAAGGATGAGCCGGACTGGAACCTGCGCACCGAGCATGAGGGCATGTTCAGCGAGCAGGGCATCCCCATCAAGGCGCTGATTGCCCGCAAGGGCCCCGACAGCAGCGTGACCTGGGTCGAGCCCAAGGCACTGGCCAGACAGCAGGAGGCGGAAGATGAATCTGACTGAGCTCGCCGTCAAGACGGTGTACTGGTTCTTCCTGTACGGGTTCATCGGCTGGGGCGTTGAGGTCGTATACGCCGCCGTCAAGACCCATGCGCTCGTCAACCGCGGCTTTCTCTGCGGGCCGATCTGCCCGATCTACGGCTTCGGCATGGTGGGGCTGGTCTACAGTGTCAACCTGATTCCGCTTCCGGACAGCGGCAGCCTGAGCGCCGTGGCCGTCTTTTTCATCGGTATGGCGCTGACCACCGCCATTGAGCTGGTCGGCGGCTGGGCGCTGTTCAAGATCTACCACATCCGCTGGTGGGATTACTCCAACATGAAATTCAATCTGGGCGGCTATATCTGCCCGCAGTTCTCCCTGCTGTGGGGGCTGGGCAGTGTACTGATGATCAAGGTCTTTCATCCCCTGCTGGCCCGCGGCTCCAATCCGATGCCGTTCAAGGTCATGCTGATCCTTGACATTGTGCTGCTTCTTATCTTTGCGGTGGATGTCGGGGTCTCGACCGCCGCCGCCATCGGCCTGAACAAGTACCTGCGCGAAATTGACGAGCTGCGCGCCCGTCTGCGCGTGACCAGCGACAAGCTGACCACCGTGCTGGGCACCGGTGCCATGACCGCCGATGCCGTGCTGGATGAGCAGAAGCTGCAGCTGGCGCTGGCAAAGCTGGAGGGCCGCGAGAACGCTGCCGAGCTGCGCGCCGAGGTCACGGCCCGTGTCAGCGACCTGCGCGACAAGCTGGCCGCTGCCGAGCATGACCACATCGGTGCGCGCCGCCTGCTGCGCGCCTTCCCCGGCATGAAGAGCCTGAAATACGGCGAGACACTGGCCACCACCCGCGCCGCCATGGTGCGCCTGCGCGAGCTGGCCGCCAATGCCAAGGAGAAAATCAAAAAGGCGTAAGCTTTTCAACAAAGTCGCCCCGGACCGTTAAAAGTCCGGGGCTTGTTTTATGCGTAAACGCCTTCCCCCGTGGGGGAAGGTGGCCGAGGCTCCGACCGAGGCCGGATGAGGGGCAGCGCGGCCTCTATTACCCGTTAAAGGGTTACTGCCGCAAAGCCACCCCTCATCAGTCACCTGCGGTGACAGCTTCCCCCACAGGGGAAGCCTTTTGGCTTTTACGCCTTCTTCTTATCAAACGCAATTTGCAGCACCAGCCACGCCGCCACAAGGCTGACCAGTGAGATCAACCCCAGCATCTGCCAGGAGTGGGTCAGGTTCTCGACCGTGGCGTCATACATGGGGCCGTCCAGCCCGGCCTGCAGCCACGCCATGCGGCTGTTCAGATCGGTGGAGGCGCCCAGTGCGCCCATACCCCAGCGGCAGACAATGACGGTGGAGATCGTTGCCGCTGCGCCGGTCAAGGTGAACATGACATTGCTGAATACGACCTGACCGATCATCAGCACCAGCACCGCCAGAATCGCGCTTTCGCCATTGCTGAAAAGCGCCGAGATCAGCAGTCCCACGCAGCTTGAGGAGAACATCGTCAGCAGCAGCGTGACGAAGATCTCGATGTCGGTCTCCAGCAGCAGATGGTTCTGCGGCACATGGACGATGGCCACAAAGCCCATCGCCAGAATGACCGACTGCAGGATCTCAATCAGAAAAAGGACCACTGCCTTGCTCAGCACGACCGCCGGCAGGCTGACCCCGACCGAGGCCTCGCGCAGGATGATCTCGCGCTCCTTACAGATCTCACGGTAGGAGTTGAGCGTGCCCATAAAGGTTGCCATCGCCGCCAGAATGAAGAGCGCCGTGCGGCTGCCGATGTTGACAAGGTTGGAGGTAAAGCAGTTAGGGTCGGCTGTCAGTTTGACGACCAGCACCATAAACGGCGATTGCAGCGCCAGACTGGCGAGCAGCAGCTTGTCGTTCCAGATCAGCTGCAGGTTGCGCTGCACCAGCACGCCAAGCTGGCGCAGGAATTTCAAGATTTTTACTGGCTGCATCGCTTGTCCGCCTCCTGCGCCGCCTCCGGGCAGGCCGCCAGCAGGCGGTTAAACTCGGGGGTCGTAAAGTATTTTCTGCGGTAAAGCTCGACCTGCTCGGCGTCCCGCAGCTTTTCAAAAATATCGCTGGTCATCTCCACATCAAAGTAATCGTTCAGCTGCTCGGGCGCGCCGTAGTAGCACAGCACGCCGCCCACGCCCAGAAAGGCGATCTTATCGCAGAGGTTGATGTTGGACATGTTGTGGGTGACCATCAGCACCGTGCAGTTCTGGTGGCTCAGGCGGCGGCAAAGCTCCATCATGCTGCGGTCCAAATCGGGGGAAAGCCCGCTTGTCGGCTCGTCCAGAATCAGCAGCCGCGGGTTAGCCAGCAGCTCCATCGCAATGGAAACGCGCTTCTTCTGCCCGCCGGACAGCTTGGATATGTAGGTTTTTTCGCGTCCCTGCAGGTCCACCGCCTCGATGGCGTGGGCCACGGCGGCGGCGATCTCGGCCCGGGTAGCATCGTGGGCGATGCGCAGCTTGGCCGTGTAGGTCAGGCTTTGCTCCACGGTCAGGCTGTCGTGCATGATGTCCTTCTGCGGCACATAGCCCAGCGCCGCCTCAAAGGCGTTGCGGTTGGAGCCTGTGTCCAGCCCGTCAAACCGGACGCTGCCCGCCGTGCAGGGGGCCGTGCCGGTGATGCAGGTCAAAAGGCTCGACTTGCCGGTGCCGGAGCCGCCGACCAGCACCACAAAGCTATTCGGCTCAACCTGAAAGCTTGTGCCGTCCACAATGTTCAGCGGCTTGCCGGTGTTGGCATTTTTTACCGTTTTGTACACATTTACAAGTTGGATACTGATGCCGCTCTGGTGGGCGTGGTAGTGCAGCATCCCGCCTGTAAAGGCAAAAACCTGCGCAGGCACATTGATGACCGCCCCATTGCGCAGCACGGCACGGCTGACCCGCACCCCGTCCAGATAGGTGCCGTTGGTGGAGCCGAGGTCGTGCAGCTCATAGTGGCCGTCCTTGTACAAGACCTCGCAGTGATGGCGGGAGACGCGGTCGCTGACCAGCTTGATGTCGCAGTCGTCCCCGCGGCCGATCAGCACCCGCTTTTTGCGGCGTATATCCACCTCGCGCAGGACGGCCTCGGTGGTCTGTTCTTTTATCGGGGCCGCGCCGTCACCCTGCACATTGGTGATCTCCTCCACGCGGAAGGTGATCTCCTGCGTGTCGGAGTTGCCATCGGTGTTCAGCCCGATGACATCCCCCGCCTGCAGCACGCTGGTCTCCCCCGGCTCAAGATAGCGGTTGTTGTACCATGTGCGGTAGTCGCTGGCGCCGTCCGTCACGACCCAGCCATCCTTTTCATAGGAAACGGTAAACTGGTGGTCACCGACACTGTTGCGGCGCAGCACATACTCACACTGCGCACTGCGGCCGAACCGGTAGGCGCCGGCGGGCAGCGTAATGCGCTGCTTGTTGCGCAGCTCGGTGATCAAAATGACGATCTCACTTGTCATGGCGTTGCCCCCTTACCAGTGGAATGCGCCGCCGCAGAGCGGCACAAAGGTAAGCGCCGCACCGCCGAGGCGGAGCGTTTCGCCGCCGGTCAACGGGCTGGGTGCAAGGACCGCCTCCTCCCCGAGGTAGCAAAGCTCCTGCGAGGAGCCGGGCAGCAGCACAAAGCTGTTTTTCTCGGCATCGTAGACGACCACGGCCTGCCGGGCACTCAGGGGGGCATCAGCACTCAGGGTGATCGGCGCACCGGCGTCATCCAGCCCGAGAAAGCTGCGGCCGATGCCAAGGCGCAGGTCGCGGCCCCGTGCGGGCCCGTCCAGCACCACAAGCCAACCTGTCACCGGCCCCGCCGGGGCGGCCGCCTGCGCAGCGGCAGCCGGCGGCTCTGCCTCGCCCTCATGGACGATGGCGTGATCCTTCAGCAGATCCGTGTTGCAGTAGGGGCACTCGGGGTATTTGTCGCTGTCATAAAAGTGGCCGTTTGCACATTTGGATAGCTTCATACTATATAACTCCTTTGGGGCGGTGCGCAGCTGCGCGGAAGATCGCAGGGGTCGATGCGGGCAGCCGCCCCTACAAAACCAGCCGCAGCGTTGTCTTTCCGATGCGCAGCGTATCGTTATTCTGCAGCCGATGCTCGCCGTCTATGCGCTCACCGTTGACATAGACCCGGGCACGGTCCGTCAGGGGCTGCACCAGCAGTGAATCCCCCTGTACCGAGAGGGCGCAGTGCTGCGGGCAAAGCTTGCGGTCCGGCAGACAAAAATCGCATTGGGCGGCATCGCTGCCGATGATGAGGCTGCTCTCGACCATGCCGGCCCAGCGGCTCTCAGCAATGGAGGAGCGCTGGCTCCAGAACAGCGTGACCCAGCGGCGCGGCAGGGCATCCGGCGCCCCGGCCCCGGCCAGCAGATGCTCGGCCTCCGCCTCCTGCTCGGCAGCACGGTCGCGGCGGCGCACCGCCCACCAGCTGCCGCAGAGCGTCAGCAGCAGCAGCGCGCCGAACACGAGCGGCACCCGGAACCGCGCAAAATAGAACTCCCTGTCCCGCGGCCAGACAACCACCCGGAAGGCGGTCGTATTGCGGCTGCTGCTGACATTGGCGGCGCTCATCCGGCTGGATACCCGGTTCAGCGCGACGGTATATTCGCCCTTATACAGCGGGTCGATCTGCAGCACCGCCGTGCGGCCGTCCTCCCCTATTTTGACCGAATGGACGCCGACACGCCAGTTCCATATATCCTTGGAGCGTATCTCATACAGCTGGGTCTTGTCGGCATTCTCGTTGATCGGCTGATTGAAGGTCAGCCGCAGCTGGTCGCGGCGCAGCGTTTCCACCCCGGTGACCTGAGGCTTGGCCAGCTTGTGGCCCATGTAGACCGTCTGAGAGCTGCGGATAGCGCTGCCCAGCTGCGGCATGGCGAGCGTCAGCGTCTCCAGCCGCTCTCCGTACAGGCTTTCGGGGACCTCGGTGCGTATCTCAAGCGCCGTGGCAAAATAGGCATGCTTTGCCTTCAGCTCGTCCCCCAGCCCGGCCGCCTCACAGAGAATCAGCCTGCCGCCGGACGCCTGCTGCAGCGTCTCAAAAAGCTGCGGCTTTTCTGTCATTAAATAGACATAGGCGGCCATGCCGATCTGGTCCCCGAAATCGCTGGCCAGCGTGCCGACCAGCGCCATATTCGTCAGCACCTGCCCGGCATCAGTCACGATCATCGCAGCCTTGCGCGGGGCCAGCGCCTGAAAATCACTTTGTATGTCGGTGTAGACCGCCGACACCAGCTGGGCACTATCCATGCGGCCCTCGGCCTGCTGCACGGCACCCAGCGCCTTGTACATCAGCGCTTTGTCGGAGGTCGCTGGCAGCACACACTCGGCCGCACCGGCCGTTGTGTAGAGCATAAGCTGGTCGTCCGCGTCCATTGCGTTTATCAGCTTGCGCACGCCGCCCAGCATCGTGTAAAAGTCCGCAGCGGGCAGGTCGGCGCTGTTGTCCAACGCAAGGATATAGCAGATCGGGTCGCTGGCCACTGCGACAGAGCGCACCTCCAGCCTGCGGTCCCCCAGTGTCAGCTCAGGGCCGGCCGCCTGCACCTTGATCGAGGAATAGGGGTTGCCGTCCCCGTCCAGCGCATAGAAATAGACATCCAGCTCCGGCACATTGACATAGACCTGCTCCATCCGGAAGGTCCCGGCACCGGTCATGCCGACGGTGGTGTCCGCCGCCGCGCCGTATGCGCAGAGCAATGCCAGCATCAGTGCCAGCGCTGCGCAGATGCCGAGCTTATGCGGTCTCATGGTTGCCTCCTGCTCCTCTTGCGGCCCCGCCGCAGCTCCCGGCGGGCATCGTGCGGCAAGGTCTTATACACCGATCTTTCTGTTCAGCGCGCGCAGGGCCATCACAGCCTTGCGGCGGCGCTTGGGTTGCGGCTTGCCCGGTGCCGCAGCGGGCGCGGGCAGCGCGTCGTCCGGCTCATCCTCATCCGCCAGCGTAATGCTGGGCATTACCGGCTTGTGGGGCACCGGCTGGGGCGGGGTTTCCTCGTCCAGAATCGGCTCCCCATGCTGGCGCAGGATCGGGTAGGAGAAGATCGCACCGGGGATCTCGACCTCCTCATGCGGGTCGCCGGGCTGTTCCTTGGGGTCAGTATCAAAATAATCCGGTGACGGCGTGATGACAGTGTTCGTCCTCGGCTCGGCATCGTCAAGGCCGGGGGCTACCACGCGATTCGTATCCGGGTCTGCGGGCGCGGGCTGCGGCTCCGGCTCACTGCCGCGCAGCGCCGAGGCTGCCGCATCGACCTTGTTGGCCGAAAGATCGAGCTTCGGCTCGGCATCGGCTTCGGCCAGATCCTCCGTATGGGGGACGAGCGGCGCGCTCTGGCTGGCGTAGTCCTGCGTTTTTTGCAGCTCCTCGATCATTTTTGCAAGGTAGTCCATCATCTCGCCGCGGGTCTTTTCCATCTCGGTAATGCGGCTCTTGAGGTCCTGCAGCCGCAGCCGGTGGGCGTTCTGGATCTCCCTTGTTTCATCGGTGGCGGATTGGACCATCTTGCGCGCCTGTGCAATGGCCTGCTCGCGCGCCAGCTGGTCGATGGCCTCGGCCTTGAGGTTCGTATCCTTGAGGATCTTGTCGGCATCATCGCGGGCCTGCTGGCGGATGCGCGCGGCATCGCCCTCGGCCTCGGCAATGACCTTATCGCGATCGGCAATGACCTGCTGGCGGGCCTGGTCATGGGCGCGGCCCTTGACCCGCAGCGCAGAGTTTGCCTCCTCACACTGCTCGGTCAGTTCCTTGTTTTCCCGCACAAGGTCGCTGTTTTTCAGGCGCAGCACATCCAGCTGGTTTGTCAGCGAGTGGTTGCGCTCCTTCGCGGTGGAATACTGCGTTTCCAGATTGGTGCGGTAGCTCTGCAGCTTGTCCACCTGCCCGGCCAGCGTTGCATTCTGGGCCGAAAGGTTCTGGTTCTGCATCACAAGGGTCTGGGCATGACGGCGCAGGGCGTCATTCTCCTGCCGGACGGTGCGCAGCTCGGCGGCCGCCGCTGCAAGGTGCTGCTCATAATCGGCACAAAGCTCCCGCATTGCCTGACGCACATCGTCCGGCTCATACCCGCCGAAGCGCGCCTTGCGCATACCGCTCTGCTCTATGTAGTTGTCGATGTCAATTTTGGGCATTGGTGATTTCTCCCAAGTAAAAATTTACATATACTCGATTTTATTATATGACATAGGGCGGCGTAAAGCAAGAGATAAGCGCAAAAAAGGCTTCCCCCTTGGGGGGGGAAGCCTTTCAAACACAAAAACCGCCCGCTCCATTGCGGAGCGGGCGGCGAAAAGCCTAATGGTTCAGTTCAAATCAAGCGTTAGCCTGAGAAGCAGCAACAGCACAGGCGACAGTCATGCCGACCATGGGGTTGTTGCCGGCGCCGATCAGACCCATCATCTCGACATGAGCCGGGACGGAGGAGGAGCCAGCGAACTGGGCATCACCGTGCATACGGCCCATGGAGTCGGTCAGGCCATAGGAAGCGGGGCCTGCAGCGACGTTGTCGGGGTGCAGGGTACGGCCCGTGCCGCCGCCGGAAGCGACGGAGAAGTACTTCT
>ERZ827469.741-NODE-741-length-34751-cov-12.481525_pt1 | contig 34751 bp, 25 predicted proteins | sample MGYA00519917_ERZ827469 | MGnify/ENA primary metagenome ERZ827469 (study PRJEB31778, sample SAMEA3449314) | human gut metagenome | biome: human gut; feature: human-associated habitat; material: faeces | place: United Kingdom | collected 2010/2012 ... | reverse complement strand
TCCCTGCCCGGCAAGCTGGCCGACTGCCAGAGCAAGGACCCCGCGGAATCCGAACTGTTCATCGTGGAAGGCGACTCCGCAGGCGGCTCCGCCAAGCAGGGACGCAACCCGCGCAACCAGGCCATCCTGCCCCTGCGCGGCAAGATCCTGAACACCGAGCGCACCCGCTTCGACAAGATGCTGGCCAACAAGGAAGTGAAGGCCCTCATCACGGCCATGGGCGCGGGCATCGGCGAGGAGGACACCGACCTCGACAAGCTGCGCTACCACAAGATCATCATCATGACCGACGCCGACGTGGACGGCGCCCACATCCGCACCCTGCTGCTGACCTTCTTCTTCCGGCAGTATCAGGAGATGGTGGAAAAGGGCTACGTCTACATCGCGCAGCCGCCCCTGTACCGTGTGCACAACGCGCGCATGGAAAAGTTCATCAAGGACGACGCCGAGCTCAACGAGTTCCTGCTCAACCGCGTGAGCGAGGACGTGGCCGTGGTGGCCGCCAACGGGCGGGAATACACGGGCCGCGACCTGATCCGCCTCATGGAGACCATCGAGAAGATCGAGCTGCGCGTGGCCGATGCCGAGAGCACCGGCATGCCCCGGCCCCTGTTCCTGGCCCTGGCCACCTATCCCCGCGCCGTGGACCGCGAGCTGCTGGAGGCCCGCGATGCCGCTTTCCTGGCCTGGCTGGAGAAGCACGACTACGTCCTGAGCCTGGAGAGGGAACACAGCGAGGACGAGGACGAAGGCCGCGTGTTCGCCGTGTTCGAGAACACGGGCAGCCACCACACCCGCCGGGGCATGGAGTTTTTCGCCTCCCGTCTGTACCGGCAGACCTGGCAGCTGTTCAGCGACCTGCGCGAACAGTGCGGCGGGCTGGACTTCAGCCTGCGCCGCAAGGACAGCAGCAGCCAGGCCGGCGACGTGTTCGGCCTCATGCAGATGACCCTGGACGAGGCCCGCAAGGGCATCAACATCCAGCGCTACAAGGGTCTTGGCGAAATGAACCCCGAGCAGCTCTGGGTGACCACCATGAACCCCGAGAACCGCGTGCTGCTGCAGGTCTCGGTGGAGGACGCCAACGAGGCGTCGGACGCCTTCGAGGAACTCATGGGCGACCGGGTGGAGCCCCGCCGCGAATTCATCGAACGCAACGCCCTGAGCGTGCAGGATCTGGACATCTAGCCGCCGGAGGGACGACGCATGCAGGATACCGGCAAGGAAAGGAAGAGCTGCCTGGGCTGCTCCATCATCGCCGTCTGCGGCTGGCTGGTCTGCGCGGCCATGTGCCTGTGGCTGACCATCTCGCTGGAAGGCTATCCCCGGGCCTACAGCCTGGCCTATCCGGCGGCCATGGCGGTGCTGTTCAGCAACATCTTCGTTTTCATCTTCACCAGCTCCCGCTGCGCGGGGGACGTGCGCCGTCTCCTGCCCGCCGTGATCCGTGTCTGCTTCGGTGAGGGGACCATGCTGCTGCTGGTCTGGCTCTGGGGCAGGTACTGGCTGGCCGCCTGAGGACGTTCCCCGGCGGGGGCCGCCCGGCGGCTCCCCCGGCACACCCTTTGGGAAAGAACACGGGACCCGCTCCCGACCTGATATTTTACCTGCGAGGCAAACGTGTCTGAACAGAACAGCGGCACACAGCAGCCGCAAGTCAGCATTGAGAAGGAACTCCGCAAATCCTATCTGGAGTATTCCCTTTCGGTCATCATCGGGCGCGCCATCCCCGACGCGCGCGACGGCCTCAAGCCCGTGCACCGGCGCATCATGTACGCCCAGTACGAGCTGGCCAACAGTTACAACCGTCCGCACAAGAAATCGGCGCGCATCGTCGGTGACGTCATCGGTAAGTACCACCCCCACGGCGACAGCGCCGTGTACGATGCCCTGGTGCGTCTGGCCCAGGACTTCTCCATGCGCGACCCGCTGGTGGACGGGCAGGGCAACTTCGGCTCCATCGACGGCGACGCCGCGGCCGCCATGCGTTACACGGAAGTGCGCATGTCGCGCCTGGCCGGCGAGTTCCTGGCCGACATCGACAAGGAGACCGTGGACTTCCGGCCCAACTACGACAACACCCTGCAGGAGCCCTCGGTGCTGCCCACCAAGGTGCCCAACCTGCTGCTCAACGGTTCGTCGGGCATCGCCGTGGGCATGGCCACCAACATCCCGCCCCACAACCTGGGCGAGCTGTGCGACGCCCTGCAGATGCTGCTGGACGATCCCCAGTGCACCATCTCGGACCTCATGGACGTGGTCAAGGGCCCGGACTTCCCCACGCGCGGCTTCGTCTACGCGGGCAAGGGCCTGTCCGACGCCTACCACACCGGTCGCGGCACCGTGAAGGTGCGCGGCCGCCTGGAAGTGGAAGAGCGCAAGAAGGGCCTGCAGGCCATCGTCATCCGCGAGATCCCCTTCGGCCTCAACAAGTCCTCGCTGGTGGAGAAGATCGCCGGCCTGGTCAATGAGCACAAGATCGACGGCATCTCCGACCTGCGCGACGAGTCCGACCGCAAGGGCATCCGCGTGGTCATCGACCTGAAGCGCGGCACCATCCCGGACATCGTCATCAACAGCCTGTACAAGTACACGCCGCTGGAGACCAGCTTCGGCATCAACATGCTGGCCGTGGTGGACAACCGTCCCGTGCTGCTCAACCTCAAGACGGCCCTGTCCTGCTTCGTGGACCACCGCCGCGAGGTGGTCATCCGCCGCACCCGCTACGACCTGCAGAAGGCCGAGGCCCGCGCCCATATCCTGGAAGGCCTGCGCATCGCCATCGACCACATCGACGAGGTGGTGGCCCTGATCCGTGCCTCCGCCAGCCCGGACGAGGCCCGCGCCGGCCTCATGCGGCGCTTCGAGCTCACCGAGGTGCAGGCCCGCGCCATCCTGGACATGCGCCTGCAGCGCCTGACCGGCCTGCAGCGCGAGGAGCTCATGGCCGAATACCGCGAGCTGCTGGAAAAGATCGAGTTCTTCAAGTCCGTGCTGGAGAACCCCGAGGTGCTGCGCTCCGAGCTCAAGCGCGAGATCCGCGAGATCCGCGAGACCTTCGCCACGCCGCGCCGTACCGAGGTGCTCACCGACGCCCTGGGCGGCATCGACATCGAGGACCTCATCCCCGACGAGGAAGTGGTCATCACCCTGTCGCGCCGCGGCTACATGAAGCGCACCAGCCTAGAGAACTACCAGCAGCAGAAGCGCGGCGGCAAGGGCATCGCGGCCCTGCACACCTCCGATGACGACTATGTGCAGGAGTTCTTGACCACCACCAACCACCAGTACCTGTGCCTGTTCACCAACAAGGGCCGCATGCACCAGCTCAAGGTGCATCAGGTGCCCGAGGGCAGCCGCACGGCCAAGGGCGTGCACATCAACAACCTGCTGCCCCTGGAGGAAGGGGAGTGGGTCACCACGGTGCTGGCCGTGCGCGAGTTCGCCGAGGACAAGTACTTCCTCTTCGTGACCAGGCGCGGCATGGTCAAGCGCTCCTCGGCCTCGCTCTATGCCCGCTGCCGCAAGAGCGGCCTCATGGCCGTGGGCCTGCGCGAGGACGACGAGCTGGTGGTGGTGCGGCCCATCCGTGAGGACAGCCACATCGTGCTGGCCACGGCCGACGGCTATTCCATCCGCTTCGCCTGCAAGGACGTGCGCCCCATGGGCCGCGTGGCAACGGGCGTCAAGGGCATCGCCCTGCGCCGCCAGGACGTGGTGGTGGCCGGCGTCATCCTCAAGGAGAACGACCAGACCACGGAGATCATGTCCATTTCCGCCAACGGCTTCGGCAAGCGCACCCGCGTGGACCTCTACCGCCTCCAGTCGCGCGGCGGCAAGGGCATCATCAACTTCAAGGTCACGTCCAAGACCGGTCCCGTGGTGGGCGCCATGCCCGTGCGTGACAATGACGGCCTCATCATGCTGACCTCGGCCAACAAGGTGGTGCGCATCAGCGTGGACGATGTGCGCAGCAAGGGGCGGGCCACCATGGGCGTCATGCTGGTGCGCCTGGACGAAGGCGCGCATGTGGTGGGCTTCGACCGTGTGGACGAAGGCGGCCAGACCGGCAGCCGCATGGATGATCTGGAAGAGGGGGACGACGCGCCCGAAAGCGCGGCGGCAGCCCGGGAGAGCGCTCCTGAGGAAGCGGGAGCGGATGACGGCAACGAATAGACATGCGGCGCGGCGCCCCCGGGGGTGCCGCGCCCTTTGGTTCCGGTCCCCGGCGGCAGCCGCCGGAGCGGCCCCGGCCAGGCACGAGGCGGGGGAGGCCCGGCCGCGCGTCTTCCGGGGCCCTGTCCGGGACAGGGCAGGCGTCAGGGGAGGAGCGGCGCGGGCGCGGACTTGCATTGCGCGGCCCGCCGTTATATGACACGCCCTTTGTACCGCCGTGCGCCGGCCGGCCGCCTTGGCTGCAAGGCCGGCCCCGGAGCGGTGGGAGGGAAGACGGTCCCGCCGCAGGGCGGAGGAGACAACAACGCATTTTGCGCTGGCAGTGAGGAAACGCTATGATTCGCCACGAGTGTGGTCTTTTGGGTATCTACGGTCATGAGGAAGCGGCGCGCCTGACCTATTTCGGTCTGTACGCCCAGCAGCATCGCGGACAGGAGAGCGCGGGCATCGTCACCATCGACGAGAAAGGCCTGCTGCACGAGCACAAGGGCATGGGCCTGGTGCCCGATGTCTTCGCCGAAGCCAACCTGCAGGCCCTGCCGGGCACCATCGCTCTGGGCCATGTGCGTTACTCCACCACGGGCCGTTCCGCGGCACGCAACGCCCAGCCCTTCGTGGCCCACTACAAGGGGCTGGACATCGCCATCGCCCACAACGGCAACCTGGTGAACACCATGGAGCTGCGCGAGGAACTGGAGAACGACGGGGCCATCTTCAGCACCACCAACGATACCGAAGTCTTCATGCACCTCATCGTGCGCGCCCTGCGCGGGCATGACCTGGTGGACGCCATCCGCGAAGCCTGCGCCCGCGTGCGCGGCGCCTACTGCCTGCTGGTCTACGCCGGCGGCACCATGGTGGCCGTGCGCGACCCCTACGGTTTCCATCCCCTGGCCCTGGGCCGTCTGGACGGCGCGCCGGTGCTGGCCTCCGAGACCTGTGCCTTCGACCTGCTGGAAGCCGACTACGAGCGGCCCATCCAGCCCGGCGAGATGCTGATCATGGACGGCAAGGGCGAACGCAGCGAACAGCTGCGCGGCCCCCTGCCGGAACGTCCCCGCCAGTGCATCTTCGAGCTGGTCTACTTCGCCCGTCCCGACTCCTTCGTCTTCGGCGAGCAGGTCTACCAGTGCCGCAAGCAGATGGGCTGGCAGCTGGCCCACGAGTCCACCCCCGACGTGGACTTCATCATGCCCTTCCCCGATTCCGGCGTCTATTCGGCCGTGGGCTTCGCCCAGTGCGCCGAGCTGCCCTACGAGCACGCCATGATCCGCAACCACTACGTGGGCCGCACCTTCATCCAGCCCACGCAGAGCATGCGCAACTTCGGCGTGCGCGTGAAGATCAATCCCGTGCGCTCCATGATCGAAGGCAAAAAGATCTGCATCGTGGACGACTCCATCGTGCGCGGCACCACCATGATCACCCGCGTCAAGAAGCTGCGCGAGCTGGGCGCCAAGGAAGTGCACATCCGCATCAGCTGCCCGCCGGTGAAGTTCCCCTGCTTCTACGGCATCGACTTCGCCTCGCGCGGGGAGCTCATCGCGGCCAAATACAGCCTGCCCGAGATCACCAGGATGCTGGACGTGGATTCCCTGCATTACCTGAGCATCGACGGCCTGCTGCGCTCCGTCATGCAGTCCGACAGCTACTGCCTGGCCTGCTTCGACGGCAAGTATCCCGTGCCCTGCCGCGAGTCGGGCAAACTCCGTCTGGAATGCGGCTGCTGCTGCGGCAGCCGTTAGTCCGAGGTTTTTCACATGGCTGTTATCGCTAATCGTATCAAGGGCTTTGCGGACATGTATCCGCCGCAGAGCACGCTGTTTACCCGCATGGAGAATACCGCGCGCGAGATTTTCAGCCGTTACGGCTTCGTGGAGCTGCGCACCCCCGTGCTGGAATACACCGACCTGTTCAAGCGCTCCATCGGTGAAGAGACCGATGTGGTGCAGAAAGAGATGTTCACCTTCCCGGACCGCAAGGGCCGCATGATGACCATGCGCCCCGAAGCCACGGCCGGCGTCATGCGCGCCTATGTGGAAGACGCCCGCTACAGCCGCGAGTCCGTGAGCCGCCTGTTCACCACCGGCCCCATGTTCCGCTACGAGCGTCCCCAGAAGGGCCGCATGCGCCAGTTCCACCAGATCAACTGCGAATGCCTGGGCTCCCACAGCCCCTATGCCGACGCGGACCTGATCATCATGCTCACGCGCTTCCTCACCGCGCTGGGCCTCAAGGACCTGACGCTCAAGCTCAACTCCCTGGGCTGCGCCCACTGCCGCCCGCTGTTCAAGCAGGCCCTGGTGGACTATCTGCACCGTCAGGACTGCTGTGACCAGCTGTGCGAGGACTGCACCCGCCGCATGGAGACCAACCCCCTGCGCGTGCTGGACTGCAAGCAGGAAAAATGCCGCTGCGTCACCGACGCGGCGCCCCGCCTGCTGGACTACAACTGCCCCGAGTGCAAGGAACACTTCGACACCGTGCTGCGCCTGCTGGACGCCGCCGGGGTCACGTACGAGATCGACCACCGTCTGGTGCGCGGTCTGGACTACTATTGCCGCACCACCTTCGAGGTGGTAAGCGGAAGCATCGGCGCGCAGGCCGCCGTGGCCGGTGGCGGCCGTTATGACGGCCTGGTCAGGAGCGTGGGCGGCCCCGACGTGCCCGGCGTGGGCTTTGCCTGCGGCATGGAGCGCCTGGCCCTCATGCTCGGGGACGAAGAAGCCCCCCGCCCGGATTTCTATGCCGTGGCCATGGACGCGCAGAGCCGCGACCTGAGCTTCGGCCTGGTGCAGCGCCTGCGCGGCCTGGGCCTCACGGGCGAGATGAATTTCAGCGACGCCGGTTTCAAGGGCCTGATGCGCCAGGCGGGCAAGTCCAATGCCCGTTTCTGCTGCATCATGGGCCCCGATGAAGCGGCCGCCGGCGCCGTGGTCGTCAAGGACATGGACAGCGGTGAGCAGCAGACCCTGTCCCTGGATGCCGCGGCGGACTTCCTTGCTGCCAATTCTGACAATGGGAAAAAATAATGACTGAACAGACGCAAAGCCTGGACGTGCAGCAGGAGCACCAGAAGTTCATCGAAGACCTCGGCGACTGGACCCGCAGCCACACCTGCGGCCAGCTGACCCTGGACAACGATGGACAGACGGTCTGCCTCATGGGCTGGGTGCAATACCGCCGCGACCACGGCGGCCTCATCTTCGTGGACCTGCGTGACCGTGAAGGCCTGACCCAGGTGGTTTTCAGCCCTGATATCGCTCCCGCCGCGCACGAGAACGCGCACATCCTGCGTTCCGAATACGTGCTGGCCATCAAGGGCGTGGTGCGTCCCCGTCCCGAGGGCATGACCAACCCCAACCTGGTCACCGGTGCCATCGAAGTGGTGGTGCACGAGTGGAAACTGCTCAACACCTCCAAGACCCCGCCCTTCGCCATCGAAGACCGCTGCGACGCCGGTGAGAACCTGCGCCTGGCCTGGCGTTATCTGGACCTGCGCCGTCCGCGCATGCAGGCCAACCTGCGCCTGCGCCACAAGGTGGCCCAGGCCATCCGCCGCCAGCTGGACGACGACGGCTTCCTGGAAGTGGAGACCCCGGTGCTCACCAAGTCCACGCCCGAAGGCGCCCGCGACTTCCTGGTGCCCAGCCGTCTCAACCCCGGCCAGTTCTACGCCCTGCCGCAGTCGCCCCAGCTGTTCAAGCAGCTGCTCATGGTGGGCGGTTTCGACCGCTACTTCCAGATCGTGCGCTGCTTCCGTGACGAAGACCTGCGCGCCGACCGCCAGCCCGAATTCACCCAGGTGGATATCGAGATGAGCTTCGTGGACGAGGAAAAGGTCATGACCATGGCCGAAAACCTCATGGCCCGCGTGTTCCACGACGTCATGGGCATGGACATCCCCCGTCCCTTCCCGCGCATGAAGTACGAAGAAGCCATGCGCCGCTACGGTGTGGACAAGCCCGATACCCGCTTCGGTCTGGAGCTGGTGGACATCACCGACATCGTGCGCGGTTCCGGCTTCAAGCTCTTTGCCCAGGCCAAGCTGGTCAAGGCCATGAAGGTGCCCGGCGGCGAATCCATGACCCGCAAGGAGATCGATGCCTACACCGAGTTCGTCAAGATCTACGGCGCCATGGGCCTGGCCTGGATCAAGATCAAGGAAAACGAGTGGCAGTCGCCCATCGCCAAGTTCCTGTCCGAAGAAGAACGCGCCGGCATCCGTGAGGCCCTGGACCTCCAGGTGGGCGACATCGTCTTCTTCCAGGCCGGCGAGCCCGCCATGGTCAATGCCGCCCTGGGCAACCTGCGCGTGCACCTGGGCAACCAGCTGGGCCTGATCCCCGAGAACACCTTCAACTTCCTGTGGGTGACGGAATTCCCGCTGTTCGAATACAGCGAGGAAGAAAAGCGCTATGTGGCCTGCCACCATCCCTTCACCTCGCCCGCGCCCGGTCATCTGGAGATCATGAACAGCGACCCGGCCCGCGCCCTGGCCCGTGCCTACGACATGGTGCTCAACGGCAACGAAGTGGGCGGCGGTTCCATCCGCATCCACTCCGCCGAAGTGCAGCGCCACATGTTCCAGGCCCTGGGCTTCACGCCCGAGCAGGCCGAGGCCCAGTTCGGCTTCCTCATCCAGGCCCTGGAGCACGGTGCGCCGCCGCACGGTGGTCTGGCCTTTGGTCTGGACCGTCTGGTCATGCTGCTTTCCGGCGCGCCCAGCATCCGCGACGTCATCGCCTTCCCCAAGACCCAGAAGGCCACCTGCCTGATGACCGAGGCGCCCTCCACGGTGTCCGCGCGTCAGCTGCGTGAACTGGGCCTGCGCCTGCGCGAGACCGACAAGGAAGCCGCCAAACCCGCCGAGAACGCCCAGGCCTAGCGGGAGGATGCCATGATTCTGGATATTGTGACCTATCCCGCTGCCAGCCTGAAGGAAAAATGCGTGCCCGTGACGGAGATCACCGACGAGATCCGTCAGCTGGCCGCCGACATGCTGGAGACCATGTACGAGGCCCCCGGCGTGGGGCTGGCCGCGCCGCAGGTGGGCCGTAATATCCGCATGCTGGTCATGGATCCCGCCGCGCAGGACGAGGAGAAGCAGCCCCGGGTCGTCATCAACCCCGAACTGACCCTGAGCGAGGAGACCGTGCTCAGCCGTCAGGAAGGCTGCCTCTCCGTGCCCCTCAACTACCGGGCCGACGTGCAGCGCGCCGAGCGCGTGCACCTGCGTTACATGGATCTGGACGGCAAGATCGTGGAAGAGGATCTGGACGGCTTTGCGGCCATCGTCATCCAGCATGAGGCCGACCATCTGGACGGCACCCTCTTCATCGACCGCATCGGCCGCCTACGCCGTTCCCTGTACGACACCCGGGTGAAGAAATGGCTCAAGCGCAAAGGATAGTCTTCATGGGGACCCCGGACCTGGCCGCCGCCGTGCTGCGGCGGCTGGTCCGGTGGCCCGGCGGCGACGTGGTGGCCGTCTACACCCAGCCCGACCGGCCCGCCGGCCGGGGCCACAAGCTGACGCCCTCGCCGGTGAAAAAGCTGGCCCTGGAGCTGGGCCTGCCCGTGCACCAGCCCCTGAACTTCCGTCAGGAAGGCGCGGTGGACGAGCTGGCCGCCCTCAAACCCGACCTGCTGGTGGTGGCCGCCTACGGCCTCATCCTGCCGCAGGCCGTGCTGGACATCCCCACGGTGGACACCCTCAACGTGCATACCTCCCTGCTGCCGCGCTACCGTGGCGCCGCGCCCATCCAGCGCGCCGTCATGGAGAACTGGCAGCCCGGGGACGTGACGGGCGTATCCATCATGCGCATCGTGCCCGCCCTCGACGCCGGGCCGGTCTATGCCCAGTGCGAGGTGCCCATCGGCGAGCATACAGCGGGCAGCCTGCATGACGTCCTGGCCGAAGCCGGGGGCGAGCTGCTGGTCACGGTACTGGATAAGCTCCGCGACGGCAGCGCCCAGCCCCGGGAACAGGACGAGAGCCGCGTCACCTATGCCGCCAAGCTGGCCAAGGAAGACGGTTATATCGACTGGGATCGTCCGGCCGCCGAGGTCCACGCCCGCATCCGCGGCGTGACGCCCTGGCCCGGTGCGCGTCTCCAGGCCCGTTTCGACGGGCAGGACGGGCTGCTGCCCCTGCTGCTCCAGCCCGGCCGCGTGGACGAGCCCTGTGACGGTGTGCGGCCCGGCAGTTTGCGCACGGACAAGAAAGGGCTGTGCGTGGCCTGTGCCGACCGCTGGTACCGCCTGCTGGTAGTGCGCCCCCAGGGCCGCAAGGACATGGAGGCCGCGGCCTTCGTCAACGGCCATCTGCGCCCGGCGCAGCATGGCGTGTGCGGCATGGCCGTGCCTTTTGGCGAGTAGATATTTTCTGTGGGGAAGGGGCGTTTTTTGTAAAAACTGCCCCTTCCCCCACGCCCCCAACCCCGAAAAAACGTTATCCAGGTGATGCCACCCGTCCCCGCCGTTGACCGGCGGGCAGTGACAGCGCACATGGACCGGAAAGAGAGAGGAAAGGCCGCTCCGTCAGGAGCGGCCTTTCTGTTTTTTCTGCGGGTGGCTGCTGTCTGCGGCAGCCACCTCTGGATTTTGGGAGTGGATCGTCAGCGGAGGATGCGGCACCCCTTGGATCATATTTCCCTGAATAAAACGCGCTGGAGAAGGGATGGGGGCAGGGGGAAGGGGAACCCCTCTCGCGTTGGCAGAGGGGTTCCCCTTCCCCCTGAAAAGCAGTGCCAGTCCTACCTTCCGGCCGTCTTGTGCCTCCAGTTCAGGAGCAGTGCCGAATTGATGATGACCAGCACCGAACCGGCATTGTGGACGAGGGCGCCCAGCACCGGCGAGAGCAGGCCGCCCATGGCTAGGAAGATGGCCGCGAAATTGAGGATCATGGAGAAGGACAGATTGAGGGTGATGGTGCGCATCATGCGTCGGGACAGGGCGAAGATGTGCGGCAGTTCCCTGATGTCGTCATGCACCAGGGCCATGTCGGCGGCATCCACGGCGATGTCGCTGCCGATGCCGCCCATGGCCACGCCCACGAAGGCCTTTTTCAGGGCGGGCGCGTCATTGATGCCGTCACCGATCATGCAGACGGGCCGATCCTGACGCTGGCTGTCCGCGATCCATGCCAGCTTGTCGGCGGGCAGGCAGTTGGCGCGCACGCCGTCCAGGGCCAGGCCCGCGCTGACGCTGCGGGCGGCGGCCTCGTTGTCGCCGGTCAGCAGCATGGTGGACACGCCTGCGTCCCGCAGGCCCTGCAGGGTGGCGGCGGCCGTGTTGCGCAGGCTGTCGGCCAGGGCGATGAAACCGGCAAAGCGTCCGTCCAGGGCCACATAGACAAGGCTCTGGCCCGCATCCAGGGCGCGCTGCGCCGCGTCCCTGTCCGTGGGGGACAGGTCGATGCCGTTGTCCTGCAGCAGGGCAGGATTGCCCGCCAGCAGCGCATGGCCGTCCACACGGGCGGAGACACCGCGCCCGGGCAGCATGCGGAAATCCTCGGCTTCGGGGATGTCCCGGGTGCCCGCGTCCCGCACGATGGCCTTGCCCAGCGGGTGTTCGGAGCGCCGCTCCGCGGCCGCGGTCAGGACATGCAGCCGCTGCGGCGCGAGTTCGGGCAGGGCGCTGTGCACATGGACCACGCCGGGGGTGCCCCGGGTCAGGGTACCGGTCTTGTCGAAGGCCACGACCCTGACGCGGGCCAGACGCTCCAGCGCGTCCCCTTCCTTGACCAGCACGCCGTGGCGGGTGGCATTGCCGATGGCGGCCATGATGGCCGTAGGCGTGGCCAGCACCAGGGCGCAGGGGCAGAAGACCACCAGGATGGTCACGGCGCGCAGCACTTCGCCTGTCACGATCCAGGTGCCCGCAGCGGCGGTCAGGGCCGTGACCACGATCCAGGTGGCCCAGCGGTCGGCCAGGCTCACGATGCGGGCCTTGCCCGCGTCGGCGGACTGCACGAGGCGGATCATGCGCTGCAGGGAGCTGTCCTCGCCCACCTTGACGGCGCGCATGTCGAAAGCCCCGAACTGGTTCACCGTGCCGCTGGACACCGCATCGCCGGGGCCCTTGTCCACGGGCAGGGACTCGCCGGTCATGACCGACTGGTCGATGGCCGTCTGGCCGCTGACGATGATGCCGTCCACGGGGATGGTCTCGCCGGGCAGCACGCGCAGCAGGTCGTCCACGCGCACTTCTTCGGCGGGGATGATGCTCTCGGCCGTGCCGTCCAGGCGCCGGGCCGTGCGCGGGGTCAGGTGCACCAGCCGCTCGATGCCCGCCCGGGCCTTGGCCACGGTGCGTTCCTCCAGCAGGGCGCCCAGCTGCATGATGAAGGCCACCTCACCGGCGGCGAAGATCTCGCCGATGATGACGGACGCCAGCAGGGCCATGGAGACCAGCACGTCGGCCTTGATGTCGAAGCGCGTGAACAGGCCTTCGGCGCCTTCCTTGATGATGGGCACGCCGCACAGCAGCACGGCCAGCCAGGCCGGGTCCACAGGACCGGGGACAACTTCCAGAAAACTCAGGATCAGGGCCACTGCCGAGATGCCCAGGGCCAGTGCCTGCCGGGGTTCTTCCCTGAGCCATTCCTTGACGTCTGCCAGCATGGGGCCTCCTTGTCTGTCCGGGGCGTCATGGGCAATCCGCGGCCGGGCAGGGGATGTGGAGCACGCAGCGGCGGACGGGGCGCGGGGACAGAGGGGTGTGGAAAGGTAGTGAACTGGCCCTCAAAATACCTATAGGGGTATAGGTAGTCAAGCGGGGGCCCAAAAAAAAGCCGGGCGGGCCCGGCTAGCTGCGGCGGGAAAAATGTTCCACGGCCTTGGCAAAGGCCGCGATGGTGGCGTCGGCATCCCCGTGTTCGATGCCGTCGCGCACACAGTGCTGCAAATGGCCTTCCAGCACGATCTGGCCCACCCGGTGCAGGGCGCCCTTGACCGCGTTGATCTGGATGAGGATGTCCTCGCAGGGCACATCCTTGTCGATCATCTGGTCGATGGCCTGCAACTGGCCCATGAGCTTCCTCATCCGGCGGTGCAGGTTCTCCGCATCCATGCATTGTCGCATACGTCCTCCTTTCAGGGCAGGGGACATTATTGCGGGCCGTCTGTCAAGAGGAGGGCGGATACGGGGCCGGGGCATGCTCCGGCTCCCGACCTGTTGCGACGTTCCTGCCGTCCGCATCCCGAGGCCGCCGGCTGCGGCCATGCGTCTGGGGCGGGGAGCGTCCGGCATGGCCTCTTTTTCCCTCGTGGCCGCCGCCGGGCCTGTTCCTCCCCCTCTGTGTGCGGGAACCTGAGGGGCTGCATGGACGCCTCCGGCCGGGCGTCACTCGAAGGCACCTCCATCCCCCGGGAGCGGCCGGGGGCAAGAGCCGCGCCTGCCCTGAACGGATGGCGGCAGGGACAGGCCGCGTCCATCACCGGGAGGGGCGGCAAGGGGCATCTGTTGTCCCGGCGGGCTTTGGTGTAGGATGGCAGTGCTGCGCGCCGTGACGGCGAGCCTTTTGGGGAGGACCTGAAGGTCCCTGTCATGGCGGGCCATATGAGCGCTTTTTTTTCTTTTTTTGATGCCCGGCATGGCTGATATGCAAAAATGCCGTACAGGGCATCTGCGGGCCATTTCGACGGTATGGCCGTTTTTGGCCCGCACTGGAGTCCTATGCTGCGAAAGTCTCCCTATTCCCTGCCCGCCAGCCAGTACGGCGGCGGGCGCAAGCGCATCTTCATCGGCCTCATGCTGGCTTCCTGCTGTGTGGCCTGTCTGGCCCTGGCCTTCTTCCTCATCCTGCCCTGGTCGGACTACGGCCAGACCCTCACCTGGCTGCCGCTGCTGTGCATGCTGGTGGGCGGGGCGGGCATCCTGGCCCTGCTCTGGATGTGCGGCACGCTTGTCTGGCATGTCTACACGGGGCGCTATCTCCCCGGGGTGGGCAGCGTGCGCCATGTGACCATCCGCCTGTTCTTCCCGCTCATGGAGCTGCTGGCCAAGGTGGTGCGCATGGAGCGCAGGCGGGTGCGGCATTCCTTCATCAAGGTCAACAACGAGCTGGTGCTGGCCGACCGTCCGCGCGTGCGGCCGGAGCGCCTGCTCCTGCTGCTGCCGCACTGCATCCAGCGCAGCGCCTGCCCGCACCGGCTCAACCATAATGTGGACCTGTGCCGCCGTTGCGGGCAATGCCCCGTGGGCGGCCTGCTGCGGCTGAGGGACCGTTACGGCTTCCATCTGGCACTGGCCACCGGCGGTACCATCGCCCGGCGCATCGTGGTCCAGACGCGGCCCCGCATGATCATCGCCGTGGCCTGCGAACGCGACCTCACCTCCGGCATCCAGGACAGCTACCCCCTGCCGGTCTTCGGCATCCTCAACCAGCGCCCCTGCGGCCCCTGTCTGGACACGCTGGTGTCCCTTGCGGCCGTGGAGGGGGCCGTGCGCCTGTTCCTGGGGCTTGAGGACAGTGATGAGACCGGAGATAACGCTAAAAATAATCATTTTATTTCAAAGTGATACTTATGATAGGAACAACAAGGAAAGCAGGCCGGGATACGGCCGCTCAGGTCTTTGCCGCGGAAGGCAGCGGCCATTTTACGGAAAGCCGTCGTCTGCGGCAGCTCCCGCCCGCGGCACCGGCCCTGGCCCTGCGGGCCCTGTGCCTGCTGGACGGCGCCTTCAGTGCGGGCTGTACCATACAGGCGGCCCTGCAGCAGGTGCTGGAGGACACGGCCCGGCGGCAGGAAGGCGGCCTTGCCGAGCGTGACCGGCATCTGGCGGCGGAGCTGGCTTACGGCACCCTGCGCATGGAGAACCGTCTGGCCTTCGTGCTGGGCACGGTGCTGCGGCAGCCGCTCAAGCTGCCCCTGCCGTTGCGGCGTCTGCTGGCGGTGGCGGCCTATGGCCTGCTGTTTCTGGATCGTCTGCCTGCCCATGCCGTCCTGCATACGGCCGTGGATCTGGCCCGGCAGCTCTACGGGCCGGGGCTGGCCAGGGTGGTCAACGGCAGCCTGCGTTCCGTGCAGCGTCTGGGCGATGCCGTCCAGGCGCCGGATTTCTATGCCGGGCCTGCGGATGAAGAGATGTTTTTTGCCGAGGATGCGGCCGCGGCCCGCAAGCTGCGCAGCCTTGCCCTGCCGGAAGAAGAGCTGCGGCTGGCCCGCTTCCATGCCGTGCCGCGCTGGCTGGTGGTTCTGTGGCAGCAGGCCTATGGTGACGAGGCCTGCCGGGCTCTGCTGGCCCGTTCCGGGGCGCGTCCCTGGCAGGCGTTGCGCGTCAATGCCTCGCGTCCGCAGGCCGGGGCCCTGAAACAGGCCTTGCTGGCCTGTGTCCCGGCGGACGGTCCCGCGCCGCAGGCCGTGGGGCGCTGGGGCGTGGCCTTCGCGCCCGGGCAGACGCCTGCCGCCGTGCAGGGCGAGCCGCTGGCCCGGCTGCTGGAGCAGGGGGCCCTTTCGCAGCAGGCGGCGGCCTCGCAGGAAGTGATGGCCGCGCTGGGCCTGGAAGACTGGCTGGGCCGTGGCCGGCCCGTCTGGGACGCCTGCGCCGGTTATGGCGGCAAGAGCGTGCAATTGCTGGAGCAGGGCGGCGATGTGCGCCTGTGCACGGACCGCAGTTTCTCCCGTCTGCGGCAGGTGCCGGGCCATTGCCGCCGCCTGGGCCTTGTTTTGCCGCATCTGGCCCTGGCCGATGCCTCCCGGCCGCCGGTTTCCCGCTGGCAGGGCGGCATCATCGCCGATGTGCCGTGCAGCGGGCTGGGCGTGCTGGCCCGCCGTCCCGACCTGCGCCGCCGCCCCCGGACGGCCCTTGCCGGGCACGCCGAGCTGCAACGGGCCATCCTCAAGGCGCTGGCCGCACGTCTGGAGCCCGGCGCCGAGCTGGCCTACATCACCTGCACCCTGTATCCGCTGGAGAACGAGCAGGCCGTGGACTGGCTGCTGGCGGAAGACAGCAGCCTGGAGCGCCTCGTGCAGTGGCAGACGCCCCACGACCACCCCTGGCTGGAAGGCATGTTCGCCGCGCGCCTGCGGCGGCGTGGGTAGGGGAGAAGATTCTTGAGGGGGAAGGGGCAGTTTTACAAAAAACGCCCCTTCCCTTCTCGCTAAAAACTTTCTTTGCTCCCCGGCTGCTTACTGCCGGGGGGTCTTGGCATCCACCGGGGCCGCGATGGCTTCTCCGGCGGGCCCGTCTTCGGGGATGCGGCAGTGCAGGCGGTCCAGCAGGGCTTCCAGCTCCTGGGGGCTGGTGTAGCGCAGGGTGATGCGGCCGCTTTCCATGTCGCCGCTGACGCGGGCCTTGCAGGACAGGGCGGCGCAAAGGTGCTTTTGCAGGGCGGCGATCTGGGGCAGCTTTTTGCGCGTGCAGGGGGCGGGCCGCTGCGGGGCGGCTCCGCTGGCGGCGGTCCAGGGCAGGCGCTGTTCTTCGCGCCAGAGGGCCACGGCCTCTTCGGCCTGGCGCACGCTCAGGGACTCGCTGATGATATGGCTGCGCAGCACCTCGGCGGCGGCCAGGGCGCGTTCGTCATTGCCCAGGGCCAGCAGGCAGCGGGCATGACCGGCGCTGAGGCGGCCGTGGTGGAGATCGTCCTGCGCGGCGGGGGAGAGCTGGAGCAGGCGCAGGGCATTGGCGATGGCCGGGCGGCTCTTGCCCAGGCGGGCGGCCAGGGCCTCCTGCGTCAGCTTGAGGGTCTCGCGCAGCTGCTGCAGGGCCCGGGCCTCTTCCAGGGGGTTGAGGTCCTCGCGCTGCAGGTTCTCGATGAGGGCGGCGGCCATGACTTCGGCATCGCTCATCTCGCGCACGTGCACGGGCACCTGCCCGAGGCCCGCCTGACGGGCGGCCCGCCAGCGGCGTTCGCCGGCCACGATCTGGTAGTGGCCGGGCCTGCCGGCCAGGGGGCGCACCAGCAGGGGCTGGATGATGCCCTGTTCACGGATGGAGGCCGCCAGTTCGGCCAGGGATTCGGCATCGAAGGTCTGGCGCGGCTGGCTGGGATTGGCATGCAGATGGGACAGGGGCAGCAGGAGGGGAGCGTGTTCCGTTCCCGTCTCTTTTTCCGGCGTATCGTTCTTTTCCTGCCGGGCGGCGCCCATGTCCGTACGGCGCAACAGGGCGTCCAGGCCGCGGCCGAGACCTTTGCTACTCATGCTCTCTCCTTGACATCATGCCGTGCTGGCGGCACTTTTTACGACAGTGATTGCCCCAAACCTTTTGACCAGAGGAAACCATGTCCAACAAGCATCTTCTGTACCTGACCGACCGTCAGGGAAATCTGGAAGGGGTGCAGCTTTCTGCCGCCCTGTGGTCGCATTGCGAGGCGGCCGTCGTCAAGGCCCTGAAGGCCATGGAGCCCCCCCTGGAACACCTGAACGACGAGCCTGTGGCGGATTTCGAGCGCCTGCTCCAGTTCTGGGATTTCCGTTATCCGTACAGCCCCGAGGTCACCTGTCCGCATTGCGGCGCCCATACCGCCGACTGGCGCAACGACCCCGCGCATCCGTTCCATCTGACTACGGCCAATCTGGGCGGCCTGCTGGTCTTCCGCTGCAAGAGCTGCCAGTCCACGGTGCGCCAGAAGCATTTCCGCGACCATATGGCTGTGGAGTGCACGCCGTACAATCCTGACTAGCTTTGCCGGCGGTGCTTTTTGTTGCCGCTGTTTTTTTGCCGGGCTGTGCCCGGCTTTTTTTATGCCCGTATACCAGTCATGACGGCGGGCCTCCCGGCTTTTCAGGAAAGACCGGCCGTCATGGCCGTCTAGCGCGGCTGCGGCATGCGGGCGGGATCGCGCAGGGCCACTTCCTTGGCAAGGTTGAGGTAGGCGTCGGCGCCCTTGGACTTGATGTCGTAGTGGATGATGGACTTGCCGTGGCTGGGCGCTTCGGAAAGGCGCACATTGCGCGGGACGACCGTCCCGAAGAGGTGATCGGGGAAGCAGCGCTGCACTTCGTCGCGCACTTCGCGGGTCAGGCGGTTGCGGGCATCGTACATGGTCAGCACCACGCCCAGCAGGTTCAGCCCGGGATTGAGCCGCTTTTTGACCAGCTCGAAGGTCTGCAGCAGTTTGACGATGCCTTCCAGGGCGAAAAATTCGCACTGCAGGGGGATGAGCAGTTCCTGCGAGGCGCAGAGGGCGTTGAGGGTCAGCAGGCCCAGGGACGGCGGGCAGTCGATGATGATGTAATCGTACTCCGCGCCCAGCGGTTCGAGGCAGTCACGCAGGTAGAACTCGCGGGCCATCTTGTCCACCAGTTCCAGTTCCACGGCCACCAGGTTGGTGCTGGCGGGCAGCACGTCAAGGAAGGGCGTGCGGGTGCTGCTGATGCTCTCGTGGATGTTCTCCGGCGTGTAGAAGGTGGAGTAGAGGTCGTGGTGCAGGTCTTCCTGGGCGATACCGATACCGCTGGTGCTGTTGGCCTGGGGGTCACAGTCCACCAGCAGCACGCGCTTTTCCATGACGGCCAGTGCGGCGGAAAGGTTGATGGCGGTTGTCGTCTTGCCGACGCCGCCTTTTTGGTTGGCTATGGAAATGATGCGCGCCATGCTGTCCTCCGGGCTGTGTTTCACGGGAAACAGGGGGAGCTGTTTCGCGGGAAACAAACAAAACGTGTGGCCCCTCTGCCGGGGCCGCCATCTGCGGAACAAAATAAAGAAAAGCCCGGCAAATGGGAAGACATGAACCGTCCGTGACAAAAAAATGCCGGCATGGCCGGCAGCATGGCGGCGTCCGGCGCGCCCCGTGCCGTCCGGGGCAGGGTTCTTGCCCCGGATTCCGTTTCTGGCTAAAATCAGCGCCGCATTGCAACAAGGAGTTGGTTCCATGGCTGATACGCGCATTCTTCTGGTGGATGACGAAAAGGAAGTGACGGCCCTGCTGGCCAAGCGTCTTGTACGGCGCGGCTACCAGTGCGCCACGGCGGCGGACGGCCAGCAGGCCGTGGACGCCATGCGCGAACAGCCTTTCCCCATCGTCGTCATGGACGTGAAGATGCCCAATATGGACGGCATCGCCGCCCTGAAGGTCATCGTGGAGCAGTGGCCCACCGCCCAGGTGATCCTGCTTTCCGGCCATGCGGACATGCAGCTTGCCGTGCAGGCCATGAGCGAAGGCGCTTTCGGCTACCTGATGAAACCTGTCGATTTTGATGAACTCCTGTTCAAAATCGAAGATGCCGCCATGCAGAGCCGGCTGGAAGGGCCGGAAAGCGACATGGCGCGATAGGATTTTTGCATGAAGAAACTGTTCCGTCCTCTGGTGCTGGGCGGTGTCCTTTTGCTGGCGGCGGGCCTGGTCCCCGTCATGCCCGCGACGCCCGCCCGAGCCGCTACCGTCACCGACGCCAACCTGAAGCAGATGCTGGAGGATCTGCTGCGTGAACATCCCGAGATCGTCCTGGACGTGCTGCGCTCCCATAGCGAAGACGTGCTGGACATCGCCCAGGCGGGGGCCAATGCGCGCCGCAAGGCCGCCCTGGAAGCCCAGTGGCACAAGGAAGTGAAGAACACGCCGCAAAAGCAGATCTCGCTGGCGGGCCGCCCGGTCAAGGGCAATGCGGCGGCACCGGTGCGCATCGTGGCCTTTTCGGACTTCACCTGCCATTATTGCCAGCAGGCCACGCGCGTGCTGGACGAGGTCATGAAAAAATACGGCAAGAACGTCAGCCTGGTCTACAAGCACATGCCGCTGGACGAGCAGGGCCCGGGCATGCTGGCCGCCCGCTACTTCGTGGCCGTGGCCGCGCAGAGCGAAAGCAAGGCCTGGAAGTTCTATGACGCCATGTACGCCGACCGCGACCGGCTGCTGCTGGAAGGCCAGAAGTTCGTGGACGAGGTCTGCGACAGGCTGGGCCTGGACAAGGCTCGTCTGAAAAAGGACGCCGCCAGCGACAAGACGGCCCGGATCATCGCCCAGGATCTGGACGATGCCAAAAAGCTGAAGATCGACGGCACGCCCTGTTTCCTGGTCAACGGCCTGATGGTGCGGGGCGCCCTGTCCGAGCCTTTGTTCGAAGCGGCTGTGGACATCGCCCTGGAAGCGACACGCTAGTTCTGGTCGCGAGACTGTACGAAGACCGGTTGCGGGATGCCCCGCCGCCGGTCTTTTTTTATCCATGGCTCTAGCCGGTTGAGCGCCTGAGGCGCGGGACGGAGGGCCATCCGCTGCGGGGGGATCCCTGGGCGTCGGCCCGGGTGCCGGTGCCGGGACGTGTCCGCCCCGCAGGAAGGACAGGAGGATGTCACGCTCCCGCATGCGGCGGCCGTCTTTTGCCGGGGCGGGGCCTGGGGGGAATGCGGCGGCAGGAAGGTCCGCCTTGTCGCGGCCCGGGATATCGCCCTCATTGCGGCGGGCGGGCAGCGCGTGCCGCCGCGGCGCGACCGGAACGGCCGGGACAGGACAAAGGACGGGCGGCAGATGCACAGGGGCGGACAAGGCAAAGGACAGCCCGGAGGCTGCCCTTTATGTGAAGGCCGGGCGTGGCGAAACGCCCGTCAAGATCAGCTGTGCTGGAAGGGGGAAATCTCACTGCAACGCTACGTCAAAAAAACGCTGATGGCAAGATGCCGGCCCGCGTGTCCGCAGAGGGAAAACGGCGGGCCTGTGGAAAAAATGGGCCTGCCGGGCCGTTGCCCGGAAAAATGGCATGAAAAAAGCGCGGGCGACCGCGCTTTTTGGCATCCTTTCCCGCAAAAGGGGCTCAGATGACGATGCGGCGTACCGCGATGAGCCTGTCGCCCCAGTAGGGCTCCATGTTCTCCCGGCGTACGGTCTTGCCGCGGCTGGGGCTGTGGATGAAGGTATTGTTGCCCGCATAGATGCCGGTGTGCAGACCGCGGGGGCCGCTGCTGGTCCTGAAGACCATGATGTCGCCGGGCCGGGGCGCGCTCTTGGGCACGGCATACCCGGCCCGCGCCTGGTCCACGGTCACGCGCGGGACCTTGAGGCCGTTCTGGCGGTAGGCCCACCAGATGAGGCCCGAGCAGTCGAACCCGCGGGAAGGGGAGGCCCCGCCCATGCGGTATTGCTTGCCTTCCTGGCTGGAGGCCGTGCGCACGATGTTCTGGGCCCGCTGGGGATTGTTGTAGCCGGGATCGGCCGGCTGGAACATGGCACAGCCCGATGCGCTGCCCAGGATCAGGGCCAGAAAGAATATCTGAAGAAGACGGCGATAGGTTCTCATGATCCGCTCTGCCTGAAAGTTTGAAAGTCACGGCGTGGAGATGGCCGTCGGAAACACTGTTTTCCAGATGCAAAGCAAATACCGGGCCAGAAAAGCACTCTTTGGGGGAATTTTATAAATAGCAAGAAAAAACAGGTGGATGTCATTCAAAGGAACATCATGGAGGCCCGCAGAAGCAGACAAAAAACTGTCATCCTTTTCGCATGAAATGGGGCGGGCGTCAAAGTTTCCACGCCATCGGGCCGCCATATGGCTGTGGCAGGGGATAAAAAAAGGGGCCCCTTGCGGGGCCCCGATGGGGAGGATGGTCCGGCTGTGCCGGGCGTGCATGGCGGGGGCATGTGCCGCCGGATATGCCGGGGAGCGGGGCTCCCCGGTGTTCCCGGTGGCTGTCCTGTGGAGGGTGTGCCCCCATGCCGTCAGGCGGCACGGGCACGGGGCGCGCTGCGGGGCCCCGCCCGGGGCGTGCCCTGTTAGCGGGCGATCCGTTCCTGACCGTCCCACACCTGCTCGGCCTTGGGCAGCACGGGCAGGAGCCGCGTCCAGGGATGCTGCTGCAGGAAGTCGGCATCCTGCTGCAGCTTGCGGCTCATGTTCAGGATGGGCGGCACGATCTGCTTGATGTCCCCGGCCAGGGCGGGGCTGATGCTGTAGCCGGTGGCCTGTTCGGCCAGGGCCACGGCCTTGTTGCTGAACTCCACGGAGCTCATGAGGGTGTCCAGGGCCTTGGCGGGGTTATGGAAGCCCACGCTGTTCTCGGCGGACACATAGTCCCAGTAGAGCTGGCCCTTGCGGACCATCTCGCGAGCCTCGGCCATGAGGCTGTCATAGTTGGCGGCGCGCTGTTCGGCGGGCACCGCGTTGGCCAGGCGCACGGCCTCGTGGGCGCGCACGGATTCTTCCTGGGCCTTGAGCAGCTGCCTGAAGGTCTTCTCCTGGGTGTAGAGCACGCGGCCGCGCAGGTAGTCGGCGGTCTTGTCGGCATGGCACTGGCGGCAGGCGCGCAGCTCGGGATCCTTGAGGGGCGAGGTCATCCAGTGGCTGGAGACCTTCTTGCCGTCCACACGCTGGTAGGGCATGTGGCAGTCCGCGCAGGAGACGCCGGCGGCGCCGTGGGGGCCGTCGATGAAGGTCTCGTACTCGGGGTGCTGCATCTTGATCATGGGCACCTTGGAGGCCGCGTGCACCCAGTCGGTGAAGGGCGCGCTGCTGCCGTCGGCCTGCTTGGGACCGTGGCTCTTGTAGTATTCATACATGTCGCCGGGGCCGAAGCCCTTGTCCCAGGGGAAGACGGGACGGCCCGCGGGCCCGTTGTCCTTGTGGGTGAAGTAGTATTCCACATGGCACTGGGCGCAGACCAGGCTGCGCTTCTCGTTGCGGGAGAGCTTGTTCCAGTCCTTGCCGGAGCGCTTCAGCCAGTCCTTGAGCGGTTCGGAGTAGGGGCGCAGTTCCATGGTGGCCGGATCGTGGCAGTTGCTGCAGCCGATGGTCTCGTCCATCTCGCTGATGGCGTCCTTGCCGCGGAAGGTGTTCACGTCCTTGCTCCAGAAGGCGTCACCGTACTTGCCGATCCACTCCATCATCTTGGGGGTCTTGCAGTTCCAGCAGGTGGCGGGCAGGCCGCCCTTTTCCGCATAGCGGTTGATGCGGTCGATGTTGACGAAGTCCTTGACGGCGTAGGTGTGGCCGCGGGCCTCGTTGTATTCGTACATGAAGGGATAGCCCAGCCAGAGGTTCTTCAGATAGGGCTGGGCGTGCTTGTAGCCCTTGGGCAGGGGGTTCACGTCGTCGTTCTTGTGGAAGGGCACCGAACCCTTGTACTCGGTCATGACGGACGTCTCGTTGTTTTTCTGGTACGAGGCGTACTGATGCGGGAAGGCCTCCTTGTAGGCCGAGATGCGGGTCTCGCCCGCGGGCAGGCCGGTCTTGTATTCCGGGGCCTTCAGTTCGGTGTCCACGTCCTGGCAGCCGCCCAGCAGGGGCAGCGCCAGCAGGGCCGCGGCCGCAAGGGTGAGGCCGAAGAGTCGATTAGTCATAAGCAACCGTCCTTGTGCTGATGGGCTTGTGGCGCATGTGGGCCATGTTGCGGTGGCAGTCCACGCAATAGGGCTTGGCGTCCATGCTGGCCACCTCGCTGTTGGTGGCAAAGTGGCAGGCCTTGCAATTTTCGTTGACCACGTCGCGGGTGCGCGCGCTGAGCGGGCGGGGGATGTCCTTGCCGGACACGTTGCCCATGAAGTCGCGCAGTCCTTCCTGTGCCTTGAACGGCAGCTTGGCCAGCAGGTTGTGCGGGGCGTGGCATTCGTTGCAGGCGAGCCTGGCATGCGTGGACAGCTTGTGCGTCACGGCGGCCTCCTGCATGATGTGGCAGCTGGCGCAGAACGGCCGCTGGTCCGTCGAGACCATGGCAAAGGCCATCACGGCCAGCAGTGCCGCGCCCGCTGCCAGACCACCCAGAAAGACTTTGAGCCAGGGTCCTGTGCGGGGTGTACCCATAAAGAGCCTCCTTCGTTGGCATCGTCCCCTGTCCCGCACCAGGGAGCAGGGGAGACGATCGTGAGCTTGACGCCGGTCCCCTCCGGCGTTTGTTCCAAAAAGAGCAAGGGCCGTGCCAGTGTGGAGCGGTGCGGGGATATTTATATTTTTCCTTTTTTACCGCTATGTTATAAAAAATCGTCATTTTCTGTTCCTGGCAGGGGCCTTGTGGTTTTCAGAAAAAAAAGACAGATTTTCAGAAAAATATGACAACTCCGGCCCTGTTTCCGCCGTCGGGATGCACCGGCGTGCCCGGGCGGGCCGGCGGAGGAAGCATGTCCGACCCCGTGCGCGCCCTGCCGTCCGGCGGGCCCGGCTGCTGGCGGCGCTGGCTCTTGCCCGTGCTGGCCAGTGCCGCCTGGCTGGTCCTGACCCTTGGCCTGTACCGCCACGCCATCCGGGGCGAGCAGGCCCATCTGCTGGAGCTCTGCCATACCCGCCTGGCGGCCACGGCCCACCAGCTCATGGATGCCCGTGACTGGAACGCGGGCCACGGCGGAGTCTATGTGCCCCTGAGCGCGTACGGCGAGCCCAATCCCTGGCTGCCGGAAAAGGACAGGACCCTGCAGACCGCTGACGGGCGGACGCTGGTGCTCATGAATCCCGCCTACATGAGCCGCCAGATGGCCGAACGTCTCACCGAGCCAGGCTTCCGGCTGGCCATCGTGGGCCAGGCCCCCCTGCGGCCGGGCAACCGGGCCGATGACTGGGAGCGGCGGATACTGGCCACGGCCACGCGGGGCGGGCAGGTCTTCTTCAGCGGCGAGGACTGCCTGCCGCAGGGCCGTCTGCGCCTGCTCAGGACGCTGGCCGCGCAGGAGAGCTGCCTGCGCTGCCATCAGGGCCACAGGGAAGGGGACATGCTGGGCGGCATCAGCATCAGCATGGATGCCGCCGCCTATGTGCGGGATCTGGAGCGGAAGCAGCGGGAGCTGGGCCTGCTCTACGGCCTGCTGGCCCTGACCGGGGTGCTGGCCGTGGGCGGCATCACCAGCAACCTGACCCTGCGGCGTCTGCGGGCCGAGGAGAAGAGCCGCCTCAAGAGCGCCTTCATGGGGCGCCTCAGCCACGACATGCGCACCCCGCTGGCGGCCATGCTGGGCATGGGCGACCTGCTCGGCCGCCGGGACTGCGGGAAGGAGCAGCGGCAGACGGCCCTGGCCTATCTGCGCCGGGCCTGCGGGGCCCTGCTGGAAATGGTGGACGACATCACCGACCACGCCTCGCTGGAGCAGGGGGAGGTGCGCCTGCGCTGCCGGACCTTCGACCTGCCCGCCTGCCTGCGGGCCTGCGCGGATCTGTACAGGCCGGCGGCGGAGGGCAAGGGGCTGGAGCTGGCGCTGCATCTGGCGCCGCAGCTGCCCCGGCAGGTCCGTGGTGACAGCTTCCGCCTGCGGCAGGCCCTGGGCAATCTGGTGAGCAATGCCGTCAAATTCACGGAACAGGGCCGCATAGAGGTGGAGGCGGGCGGGGAACGTCTGGCCTCCGGCGCCTTCCTGCTGCGGCTGGACGTCCGGGACAGCGGGCCCGGGCTGGAGCCCGGCGAGGAAAAGACGGTCTTTGAGAGCTTCCGGCGGGGCAGTGCCGCCAGCGGCAAGCCCGGCACCGGTCTGGGCCTGAACATCGTGCGCACCATCGCCCGCCGCATGGGCGGGGACGTGCGGGTGCGCTCCTGTCCCGGGCAGGGCTGCACGTTCACGCTGGAAGCGCGGCTGGAGATGGCGGATGGCGGCCCCGGCCCGCGATCCGGGGCCCCCTGTCCGCCGAAGGGGGACACCACGGCCGCGGCGGCCGCGGCAGGGCCGTTGCGGGGCCTGCGCGTGCTGGTGGCCGATGATGACGCCGCGGGCCGCTATCTGCTCGAGGTGCGCTTGCGGGAGCGGGGCTGCACCGTGGGGCTGGCCGCCGACGGGGAACAGGTCCTGGACATGCTGGCCGCCGCGCCCTGGGACGTCATCCTGCTGGATGCCGGCATGCCCCGCATGGACGGCCTGACCGTGCTGGAGCGCATCCGCGCCGGGCAGAGCGCCGCGCCCCGGCGGCAGGCGGTGATCGTCCATTCCGCCGGTCTGGCCCCCGGCGAGGAGGCACGCTTCCGCTCTTTGGGCGTGCGGGCCCTGCTGGACAAGCCGGTGCCCCCGGCTATGCTGCTGGCCGCGTTGCGGGACGTGTCCCGCGGCTGTCCCGGCGGCGGGCGGCAGGAGCCGCTGCTGCCCTGCGGCGCGGAGGAGGACGCCCCCGTCATCTGGGACAGGGCGGCCGCGCTGGCGGCCGCGGATCAGGACGGGGAGCTGCTGCGTACCCTGGTCACGGCCCTGCGGGACGATCTGCCGCGTCTGGAAGGGGAGCTGGCCGCTGCCCGGAAAATGGCCGCCGACCCTGCGGTCCCGGCGGCGCAGACGGCGGAGGCCCTGCGCCGGGCGGCCCATGCCCTGAAGAATTCCGCGGCCACGCTCTGCCTTGGGGAATTGCGTCTTCGGGCGGCGGCCCTGGAACAGGCGGCCCGCCAGGTGCTGGCGGGCACGCCGGACAACGCTGAGGGACTGGAGCCTCTGGCGGCGGCCTGTGCCGCGGCCCTGGCCCGCGCCGGGGACGCCCTGCGGCGGGAAAAGGAGTGATGCGGCGGCCTGCGTGATGGACGATGCCGCCCTGTCCGGCCTGCGGGCGGATGTGCGGCGGCCGTGCCGGGCGGAGGATCGCCCCGGGCCGCCTGCTTCCGGGCGCGCCGGTCCGGGCGGGGAAGCAGGGCGGCAGCAGGCCGGAAGGCTGCTTTCTCCGGCCCGCTGGCCGGGGACCCCAGGGATGCGGCAACGATATGCCGGGCAGCAGGCGCGCCCCTGCGCCGTGCCCGGGGTGATGACAACAGGGGAAGGCCCGGGACCACAGGCCCGGTCAGGGAGGTGACGATGGCCCGTGTGCTGGTAGTGGATGACGAGAACCTGATGCGCACCATGGTGGAGGTGGCCTGCCGCCGTCTGGGGCACGAGGCCCTGTGCGCGGCCACGCTGGAGGAAGGACGGCGTCTGGCGGCCGCGGGCGTGGACGTCATCCTGCTGGACATGCTCCTGCCCGACGGCAACGGTCTAGACGCGCAGCAGGAGCTGGCCTCCCTGCCCGACGCGCCGGACATCGTGGTCATCACGGGCTACGGCGACGGCGATGCGGCGGAAAAGGCCCTGCGCGGCGGTGTCTGGGATTTTCTCATGAAGCCGGTGCGGGTGCGCGATGTGGAAGAGACCCTGAGCCATGTGCTGGAGGCCCGTGACCGGCGGCGCTCGCGCAGGGGCCTGGAACTGGAACCGGGACATGTGGCGGGGCGCGGCCCGGCCATGCAGGCGGCGCTGGCCCAGCTGGAACAGGCGGCGCACAGCGACGTCAACGTCCTGCTGCTGGGCGAGACCGGCGTGGGCAAGGAGCTGTTCGCCCGTACCCTCTACCGCAACAGCCACAGGGCCTCGCGGCCTTTCGTGGCCGTGGACTGCGCCTCCCTGCCGGAAACGCTGGTGGAGAGCCATCTGTTCGGCCATGCCCGGGGGGCCTTCACCGGTGCGGAACGGGCCAGTGAGGGCCTGTTGCGGGCGGCGCATCTGGGCACGCTCTTCCTGGACGAGGTGGGCGACCTGCCGCAGGGCATACAGGGGGCTTTTTTGCGGGCGCTGGAACTGCGCCGCTTCCGGCCCGTGGGGGAGGTGCGCGAGGTGGAGAGCGATTTCCGCCTGGTGGCGGCCACCAACCAGGATCTGGAGGCCATGAGCGAGGACGGGCGCTTCCGCAAGGACCTGCTCTACCGCCTGCAGGGCATGACCATCGTGATCCCGCCCCTGCGCCGGCGCCGGGACGAGATCCCCCTGCTGGCGCGGCAGGCGGTCACCCGCTGCTGTCGTCGCAACGGCATGGAAGAGAAGGAGCTTTCCCCCCTGCTGCTGGAGATGCTGGGCGAATACGACTGGCCGGGCAATGTGCGCGAGCTGTTCCACACGCTGGAGCGGGCCTGCCTTGCGGCGGAACATGCGCCCCTGCTGCTGCCCGCGCACCTGACCACGGGCCTGCGGGTGGCCGTGGCCCGCAGCCGGGCCGGACGCGGGCGCGGGGCGGGGGACGAGCCCGGCGGCGGGGAGGCCCCTTCAGTGCTGCCCGCCGCCGCTGCGCCGGCCGGGAGCCTTTTCCCTCCCATGCCGGAGGAGGGGAGGGCCTTCCCCTCGTTGCGCAGCTGGCGGCAGGAGGCGGAACGGCATTATGTGGCCAGGGTACGGGCCCTGTGCGGTGATGACGCCAGGGCGGCGGCGCGCATGGCCGGGGTCTCCCGCGGGCACTGGTACGAGCTGCTGAAAAAATACGGCTTCTAGGCCCGCAGGCGGCTGCCCGCAAGGCGCGCGAAGGCTTGCGGCAGGCCGGGAAAGCGGATACAAGGGGAGAAGGGACATTTCCCAGCTTTGTGAGAAAGGATTACCTAGGCATGAGCAATCCCATTACCGTGAAAGGCTATGTCTGTTCCGTGCCCCGTGCCGCCGATGCGCGGCAGGCCAGTGTGGCTGTGGTGCAGGACGATGTGGAATATCGCATCATCCCTCGTGGCGCCGGTGCCGATCTGGCCGATGAGGTGAGCGCCCTCGTGGAAGTGACCGGCCTGCTGGAGCAGGCGGACGAGGTCAACTACATCCAGGTCCGCGGTTATACGCTGGTGGATGATACGTCTTCCTGGGACGACGACGAATAGCGTTTTCACGGGACGCACGCCGGGCCGGCGCTGACCGGCGGCGGGCGTTGGCGCGCTGTTTCCCGGTCACCGCACAGGACGGCATGGCCGTCATGTCCGCTGCATGACAGGCGTGCGGGTCTGGGGGTGCGTCCCCGGAAAAGTCCCGTGGGAGCCGGGTGTGCGGCAGGCCCCGTCTGTTTCCGTACGATGTGGAGACGGCGGGAACGCGTGATGCGTTCCCGCCGTCTTTTTTTATGGGCGTCGGCCTGCTGGGCGCCACGGCCCGGAACGAAGGCCCACCCGCCATGCGGGTGGGCCTGATGTCTCAGATGGCCCCTAGCGGCGGCGGATCACGGACGGCAGGGCGAAATACAGCCGTGCGGCCAGGTCGAAGCAGGCCCCGGGCAGATGGCTGGCCCACCAGAACAGACGGTATTTGCGCGAGCCGTCACGCCAGGGCCGGATGACGGCGCGGGCCTCGCTGCCGCGTCCTTCGCGCCATAGGCTCACGGCCTTCTGGAAGGCGGCGCGGCGCGTCAGCAGGCTGACCAGCTCGGGATGCGCCGCATCATAGCCGGGCCAGAGGCGGCGGTGCTTTTCCAGGATGTACAGGGTCTCGTCCGCGAACTGGCCGAATTTGCGGAAGGTGGTGTTGTTGCCGTGCACCCGCCACAGGGTCAGGGGCGCGTCCACATGGTCCAGTTCCCAGTCGTGGGCCACTCGGTAGAAGAGGTCGGCCTCCTCGCAGACGTTGAGGCCCTCGTCGAACCAGACCGGCGCGCCGCCCTCCCGGGCGGGCGGGCAGACCACGCTGTCCAGGGCGGCGCGGGAAAGCATGGCCGAGGACATGGAGATCCACTGCCGTTCCATGAGGGCGGCAAAGGCCCTGCCGCGCTGGGGGCGGGATTCGGCGAACAGGCGCTTCAGCACATGCTTGCCGTCGAAGATCTCGGTATCGGTGCAGACCAGGCCCACATGCGGATCGGCGTCGAAGCAGGCCACCTGACGGGCCAGTTTTTCGGGCCGCCACAGGTCGTCGCAGTCCAGGAAGGCCACATGGCGCCCCCGGCTCTGCGCGATGGCCAGGTTGCGGGCCGCGCCCAGGGGCACGGTCTCTTCACCGCGAAAGTAGCGCAGGCGCCCGGCCAGCCCGGCATGGCCCCGGGCTATCCGCGGGCTGCTGTCCGTGGAGCCGTTGTCCCAGAAGATGACCTCGAAATCGGTGAAGGTCTGGGCGGCCAGGCTGTCCAGGGCCTCCTGCAGGTGTTCGGCGCTGTTCAGGCAGTTCATGATGACGGAGACCACGGGGGCCTCGGACGTAGGGACATGATGCATGGATGTACCTCGTGATGACGGGGACGACAGGTTCATGGAGCGTACGGGCCGGAAGACCCAGAGTCGGCATGCCAGATAGAGGAAAAGCGGGGCCGCCAGGGAGGCGGCGGACAGGGCTGGACCGCGGGGGACGCCGCACCAGCCGAGCCCCCGGGCGAACAGGTCGCCCAGCCAGAGGCCCGCGCCCTGTACCAGAACGAAGCGGGGCAGCATGCGGGCGTGGTCGCCGCCCCTGATGTCGAACGTCCAGAAGCAATGCCCCGCATAGGCGGCCAGCAGGGCCAGCAGCCCGGCAAGGGCATGGGCCGCCGGGGCGGGCCAGTGGGCCCAGCTGACGAGCAGATGGCCGGCCCAGAGATAGCAGAGGGTGGCGCTGCTGCCCACCATGCCGAAACGGAGCAGGGGACGGGACAGCAGGCTGCGGGCAAAGGCCGTGGTCTCGGACAGTATCGTCATGGCATGTTTGGATGGCATGCGCCGGGCATGGCCCTGTACCGGCAGGGGGCCGGACGGGCGGAGCCGCCTGCGGCGGCTCCGTTACCGGAAAAGGTCAGGCCAGGGTGGCCGTGATGACGTCGCAGATGTGTTCCACATCGGCGGCGCTCAGGCCGGGATGCATGGGCAGGGTCACCAGTTCGCCGTAGAGCTGCTCCGTCACGGGCAGGGGCAGGGAGCCCGGAGCGGGGCGGAACAGGCTCAACAGATGGTTGGGCTTGTAATGGACGCCCACCGGGATGCCCGCGGCGGTGAGGGCGGCCTTGAGCTCGTCCTTGCGGCCGTCGAGCACGCGCACGCAGACGATGTGCGGCACCACGAAGTCCTGCGGGTCGGTCTGCAGAAGGCGCAGGCCCTCAAGCCCCGCCAGACGCCGCCGGTAGATGTCGCCCAGGGCGCGGCGGGCCGGGATGAATTCCCCGTCCAGACGCGAAAGCTGCACGCGGCCGATGGCGGCCATGATGTTGCTCATGTGGAAACGCCAGCCGATGCGCTTCACGTCCGGGTCCCAGGTGCGGGTACCGGCAAAGCGGGAGCGGGTGTCGCCCTCCACGGAGAGCAGGCGGGCATCGGCGGCATATCCGGCTTCCGTGGCGTTGAAGAAGACGGCGCAGCCGCCCTCGCCGGAGGTGATGTTCTTGATGCCGTCAAAGCTGAAACAGACCACGTCCCCGAAGCTGCCGATCTTGCGGCCGTGATGCAGGCAGCCGAAGGCATGGGCGGCGTCTTCGATGACGCGCAGGCCGTGTTCCCTGGCGAAGGCATGGACCTCGTCCAGATGCCAGGGGTTGCTGGCATAATGGACGGGCATGATAGCCAGGGTGTCGGGCGTGATGCGGCGGGCGGCGTCCCCGAGGTCGATGGTGCCGGTCCCGGCCAGCACGTCGCAGGCCACGGGTTCGCAGCCGGCGGCCACGATGGCCTGGAAGGAGGCCACGAAGGTCAGGGACGGTACCAGGATCTGCGGCTTGCGGGCGGCATCGCGCGGGGCGATGGCGTCCACGGCCAGGGTCAGGGCGGCGGTGCCCGTGTTGGTGGTCACCACCTGTCCGGGCGCCACGCCCAGATAGGCGGCCAGTTCCTGCTCGAACAGGCAGGTCTCGTGTCCCATGCCCAGATAGCCGTCCTCGACGATGACGCGACGGACGGCTTCGGCCTCGGCTTCGCCCACGATGGAACGGGAAAGACGCATGCTCATGGCATATCCTCATGTTTCATGGAAAAAGTAACGGGCAGGGGCAGCCCGGAACTCTGCAATACGCTCTATCGTACGGCGGGGCAAGCCGGGTGTGGGCGTCGTCCGCACAGGGGCCGGGCGGCAGGGCGGCCCGGTGCCGCCACGGCGGCGCTCCTGCGGCATGCGCGCGGACAGGCCGCCCTTTCGCTCGACCTTTTGCCCCGGCTTTGGCATGCTGCGGCGACGCACGGAGGCCCGGACAGGCCGCGCCTCCGGCGGCCACCGAGAAGGAGATATCGTCATGTGGGTTCGCATCTGGCCGCATCTGGCCCTGCTGCTGGCCATGGTTTTCTGGAGCACGTCCTATGTGGCCCTGCGCATCGCGCTCAGCGCGCTGGATCCGTTCACGGTCATGGCCGGGCGCATGGGCGTGGCCACGCTGCTGTTCCTGCCGCTGTGGGGCACGCTGCTGCGCGACCTGCGCCGCAAGGGCCAGTGGCGCTGGCTCCTGCTCATGGCCTTTGCCGAACCCTGCTGCTACTTTTTGCTGGAGACCCGCGCCCTGTGCCTGACCACGGCCTCGCAGGCGGGCATGGTCATCTCCCTGCTGCCGCTCATCACCGCCGTGGTGGCCTGGCGCCTGCTGGGGGAACGGGTCAGCCTGCGCGGCTGGGCAGGCTTTGCCCTGGCCGTGGCCGGGGTGGTCTGGCTCTCCCTGCAGTCGGCCGTGGACGAGACCGCCACGGCGCCCGTGCTGGGCAATTTCCTCGAGGGGCTGGCCATGGTCTGCGCCGCGCTGTATACCGTGCTGGCCCGGCGTCTTTCCGCCGCCTATGCGCCCCTGCAGATCACGGCCGTGCAGTCCTTCGTGGGCATGAGCTTTTTCGCCGGGCTGCTGGCGCTGGCGCCCCTGGATCACACGCCCGTGCTGCTGCATGTGGAGGTGCCGGACTGGGCCCCCTGGGCCAGCGTGGCCTATCTGGGCGGGGTGGTCTCGCTGGGGGGCTACGGGCTCTACAACGTGGGGGTCAGCCGCCTGTCGGCCGCCGGTGCCGCCGCCTATACCAACCTCATCCCCATCCTGACCCTGGCCGGCGGCGTCATCCTGCTGCGCGAGGTCTTCCTGCCCGGCCAGTACCTGGCCTCGGTGCTGGTGGTGGCCGGGGTGCTGCTCAGCCAGTGGGGCGGCCGGAAAGGCCGGCGCGAGGGGTGTTAGGGGCTGTTCGGATTTTGGGGGAAGGGGCCCCCCTCATCTCTGCTGTCGATGCCCGTAACTCTCTTTCGTCGCTGACGGGCACGGCCCTTTGGCCCGCCATTCGGCCGCTGCTGACGCGAGGGGGGGGCCAAAAGCCCCCATCCCTTTGGCAGGACTGCGGTGAGGCCGGGGATGCGGGGGCGTGGTGTGCCTGCGGCAGCAGGAAGGAATCCCGGCAGCAGGATCATGTTATCGCCAGGTGGGCAGGAAGACGTCCCGCACGCCGGAAACCCGGACGACAGGACGCCCGCCTCCCGGGGGAGACGGGCGTCCTGTTTTGGGGCTGTGACAGGGATCAGGCATTGCCCGCGTAGAATACGTGACGGCCGCTGCGGGCCGCGCTGATGCGGTAGATCTGGATGGTGTAGCGTCCCTTGCCGCCGCACAGGGGGCAGGAATCGGTGATGAGCACGCAGCTGGCGTCCAGTTCCAGCGGGTCGATGCCCACGGCCGCCAGCAGGCGGCGGGTACGGCCCTTTTCCCAGACGATGGGCGCGCCGCAATGGCCGCACTCCACATAGAGCATGTCGGGGTCGAAGGCTTCCGGCTGCGGCAGCACGGGCACGTTGACCGTATGGGGGCCTTCCTGCCGCGCGGTCAGGGAACGGCTGCCGTGCAGCAGGGGACGTCTGCGGTTGAGGGGGCGCCGGAGGGCGCGCTTGCCTTGCGTCTGGCGGCCGGATAGAGTGGCCGCATGTCTGGAGTATCTCGTCATATTCGTTTGTTACCGCCTGAGTTGCGCAATCAGATCGCCGCCGGCGAGGTGGTGGAGCGTCCGGCCAGTGTGGTCAAGGAGCTGGTGGAAAACAGCCTGGATGCCGGGGCCACACGGGTGGACGTGTTCCTGGAGAACGGCGGGCAGAGCTGCATCCGCGTGCAGGACGACGGTGCGGGCATCGCCCCCGGCGAACTGGAGCTGGCCGTGACCCGTCACGCCACCAGCAAGATCGCCAGCATGGACGATCTGGAACATATCGCGTCCTACGGGTTCCGCGGCGAGGCCCTGCCGAGCATCGCCTCGGTGGCCCGCTTCAGCATGGAGTCCGCCGTGGCCGGAGCCGACGGCGCGACGGAGGCCAGCCGCATCGTGGTGGAATTCGGCCGCCTGCTGGCGGTGGAGCCTTCGGCCCTGCACCGGGGCACCATCGTGGAAGTGCGCGATCTGTTCACCAATATACCCGCACGGCTCAAGTTTTTGAAGACCCCGGCCACGGAGCTCAAACGGGCCCAGGAATGGCTGGTGCGTCTGGCCCTGGCCCGCTGCGACGTGGGCTTCAGCCTCAGGGCCGGGGAACGCGAGGCCCTGCGCTTTTTGCCCGGACAGGGCCTGCGTGACCGGCTGGCCCAGCTGTGGCCGCGCCTGGTGGTGGAGGCCCTGCGGCCGTTCGATGCCGAACGCCACGGCATCCGGGCCCGCGGTCTGGCGGCCCTGCCGTCGGTGAGCCAGCAGCGCGGGGACCGCATCCTGCTGTATGTCAACGGCCGCAGCGTCAGCGACAAGCGCCTGCTGGCCGCCGTGCGCGAGGCCTACAAGGGCCGCATCACCAGCCGGGACTACCCGCAGGTGGTGCTCTTTGTGGATATGCCGCCCGACATGGTGGATGTCAACGTGCATCCGGCCAAGAGCGAAGTCCGTTTCCGGGACGAGTCCTCGGTCTTTTCCGCCGTGCTCCATGCCGTGCAGGGGGCCCTGGTCAGCGATGTGGAAAGCGTGCTGGACGCGGCCCGCGAAGCCGACGATGCCCGTCCGGTGGCGGCGCAGTCCCGCCTGTGGGACGACCTGCCCCCGCGCCCGCAGGGCTTCTGGGGCAGTGCCGATGCCGCGCCCCTGATGCGGCATGTGGAGGACGGGACGCGGGAAGACGAGGGGCAGTGGCAGGTGCGGCGGCCCGATGC